>Ga0315268_10001187_pt1 | contig 29924 bp, 28 predicted proteins | sample C1_top_MG_FD_204535 | JGI IMG/M metagenome (GOLD analysis project Ga0315268, IMG submission 204535) | Sediment microbial communities from Yellowstone Lake, YNP, Wyoming, USA - C1_top | ecosystem: Environmental > Aquatic > Freshwater > Lake > Sediment | place: USA: Wyoming | collected 2017-08-01
ACTTCAACGTCCGTCGGTAGTCTAAGCCCGGCAGGTTCCTGGCTTGCGGATTCTCCGCTTCCCCCAATGGCAGGAAGGTGTAGCGGCACTCACGGCGCTGACAAGAAATCCGCGTGGCTGCCTTGAGCCACTGCCCCTGCCACGGGTCGTCCACAGGATCTTCAATCGTGGGCATGTGCGGTGGCGGATAGGGCCAATTGAGAAACCAGTACTCGACGCTCGCCTGGGGCATAGCCCCCGGGCCCCGCGAGCGAACGCGTATCTCCCTGAGGTCGCGTTCCTCGGCCCACTGGAGGCCGTAAATGTAATGCCCATTTGCTGCTTGTTCGGCTCCCGGGCCGACGCGGCGCATGAGCTCGTAATCAAAAGCCGTTGGGACAACGTGCCGATCGGCTACACAGCAACGCCGGGCAAAGGGCGCGATGTTCAACTCCGCCGACACGGCCGCAGCAGGCGCGCAAAGTATGGGCGCGAAAACCGCGATGAGAATCAACCAAAAACGCCGCGCCTCTCCACCCCCTACCCGGCGAGGCTTAGCGGTCGTATCGGAACGCAGTGCAGTTCTCCAGGCGGGAGAACTCCGCCTCACCCCGTGCTGAAGCTGCGCCCCGCACCGCGACCAACCGCCCATCGTCAGTTCTCTGCCACGCGAAATGAAGGAACTCAGAACGATACCACAAACCTGCGTTACCCAGCCCAACAGCGGGCGCAAAGACAACATCCAAGGCGAAGAAAGGATCCTTGGGATCCAGGCCTTGCACGGCCGGACAGTTATGCTCCTTTGAAGTCCCACGGAAGCACCGGCGGGCAGAATCGCACAGGCTCTTGTTGCGGTGCGGGACCCACAGGCACAGGACCTACTAGGTCTGGTCTCTGTGGGTAACCAAGTCGATGAGGAGCTGGGCGAGTCGCCGAGAATCATGGCGAGCGACGTGATCTTCAACCAGCAGGTCGGCCAGGACTGGCTCGACGCCCTGGGTCCAGACTTCCTCGATGTCGGTCAAGACGGGCCCCACGTGCTGGGCGGCGTAACGCTTGTGCAGGCCCGGAGAAAGGTCCGTGTTATTAAGCACCACCAGGTCGAAGAGTCTCCTGCCCGCATGCTGGTGCAACGCCCGGAGATGGTCGGCAGCCGTGTAACCCCGCGTCTCGCCCGGCTGCGTCATGAGATTGCCCACGTACACCTTTAACGCCTTCGAGCGGGCAATTGCTTCCGGAATACCGCGGACCAGAAGATTGGGAATCAGCGAGGTGTAGAGCGAGCCGGGGCCGAGCGTGATCAGATCGGCCTCCGCGAGGGCGGCGAGCGTTTCGGGTAGGGGCTGACAGTGGCTGGGCACAGTTTGCAGTCGTTGGATGGGGACGCGAGTCTTGGCGATGCGAGATTCCCCGTCAATCACTCGGCCGTCGCGCAGGTGGGCCCGCAAGCGGACATCGGCGAGGGTGGAAGGATAGATCTCCCCACGAACCGCCAGAACCTCGCTGGAAAGCCGCACTGCCTTGGCGAAGTCGTGCGTCAAGTGGGTCAGGGCGGCGAGAAACAGGTTGCCGAGACTGTGGCCTTTCAGGCCTCGGCCGCTGCTGAAGCGGTACCTGAACAGCCGGGCGAAGAGCGTCTCGTCTTCGGCGAGCGCCACGAGGCAGTTACGGATGTCGCCGGGCGGCAGGATACGAAAGTCGCGCCGCAACCGCCCAGAACTGCCGCCTTCATCTGTCACGGTCACGACGGCGGTCAGGCGAGAGATCCTCGGCTGCACCGTAGCGGCATGCGGGATCTGGCCCACATAGTGCTTGAGCCCGCGCAGAAGCGTGGACAAGCCCGTCCCGCCGCCGATGGCCACAACCTTCATCGCCCGACTTCTTCCCTCGCCCTCATATCGGCTGGGGTCTTGTGACCAGGAGTTTGTCCGCTAGGCCTGGGCGACAGATGAGTGGATGAGGCGCTGGAAACGCGGGTCGTCGGCCAGCGAGCGAAAGTCTTCATCCTCGCCAGCCAGTAAGCGGTTGGCTGGTCGGAGTTCGATAGCGACTCTTAAGTGCTCAAGGGCAGCCTCGACATTTCCGAGCAGCGCATGGGCCGCAGCCAGGGCGTAACGGACGTGGTCCTGGTTCGGCCCTGACCTGAGAGCCTTGCTCAGATGCTCGACGGCTGCGTCGAGGTTACGGGCATTAAGGTGGGCCACGCCCAAGTCGTAGAGATCTGCCGCAGCCTTAGGCTCTGACGCGGTCCGACTGAGCTTCTGTTCGCACATCCGCAAGTAGACCTGCGCCCGGCTGGCCACTTCCTGTGTGGGCCCCCCGGCCAACTTCTCGAAGATCTCCTTCGCCTTCTCGTAATTCCCCTTCTGGAAATACCGCACTGCAACCTCAAAACTTTTGATCGCGGCGAGGTACCGCGCCTCGGCCCGCTGCTTCTCCGCGGCTTCCTGAGCCGACGAACCAAGCCTTTGTCCAATCGCCGCTTGCCGACCGATCGCCTTTTTCGAGGTTCTTGAGGCGAGCTGGGCTCCGCTCCGGGAGACACCACTCGTGCGTAGACGCACGACCGCTCCCGTCCAGCGCTGCCTGCGGTGTCCGGCGCCCTCTCGGATTCGTCTGCTCCCTCTAGTCATCTTATTATCAACAGATTAGCTGTCCCACCGGACTCCAAACCCGTTGGCCTTGCAATCCTCAACCCGTTCGTTTTATAGCAAATCCCGCTAACCGAAGTCAAATTGCCGTCTCAGCGAGGACAAGAGCCTCTGCGTGTCGGACCGGCAACATCCGCGTGCACTAAAGACAAAAAGCCCCCCCGACCGGGGTTTTTTAACCCCAACGCATCGCCTGAAGGTGCAAGGCCGAAGAAGCAATGAACAGGAAGGGAAAGGGAATTTTCGAGACACTTCCGAGGACAGGAGAAACCCAGCCGTGCCAAGGCCCGCCTTTCGTCGCCGGTTGACTTACGACCCAGACGGAGGCATCGCCAGCGCCAGAGTCCCCTGGCCATGGTCCCCAGCGTGCGCTTGCACGCCCCGGCGACGCAAGACATTTCCCGCTGCGCAGTACACTACGTGGGCAAGTCCAGAAGGCTCAAAGGGAGGAGCGATAAAGTCGAAGGCCCCGCCTTCGATGACTTCCACATAAAACCGCACATCCACCAAGCGGGACACCACAATAACGTTCACCGGCACCGCCGCTGCCTCCCCCAAGCGGACCACATCCGTCCAAGTCCCGTCGGGCAACTGAGTATCTGTAAATACGAGTTCCGGGGGCTCACGCACCTCAAGCACCTGCTTCGCTTGGCTGATGGTCTGAGCCTGGTTGGTCTTCACCGCAAGAATCTGAAGCGCCTGCTCCAGTCCCTGCAGAGGACTCGGCCGCCCATGCACCAAAAGCGCCGAAATCTCGGCTTTCATGATATTCCCTTCCGAATCCCCAAACTCGCGTCGCGGCCCGCGCAGTGAAACAGCCCGTAGGATTGGAATCTGCACTACTGCTTCAACTGAACGCGAAACGTCTTCTTCTCAGGGACAAAGTCGATCTTGTCTTCTCGGGCCAGCCACCCGAGAGCAAAGCTCAGGACCTCTCCTTCGGGCTTCAGTTTCTTCTGCAACTGCGCCAATGTCTGGGGCCCGTCGCTAGAAAGGAGCTGCCACACTTGCCCGGCCATCTCCCCTACCTGCGCTTTGATTGCCATCTTCAATACCCCCCTTTCGTCATCGGCTGATTCGCCCCGCACATGAGGGACCATCGCCGGTTGTGGAACCTTCCAGCGGCCCCTCATTCGGAGGGATTGTCGGATCCGCCGGAATCCTCCTAGGGCTGACCTTCCTCTAGCCCCCAACCCGGACCATCTGAGTCTACTCGAGCCCACTTTCGGAGACCGGTTGAGTCAAACAGCCCCCGGGTGCTTAGCCCTTATACCCACCCTTGCTGCCCGGCCTACAGCTTACATCGAACCGCCCTGTTTGTGAAATAAGAAATCATTATGGGGCCGATAAGGCCGCCGGGGCCCATCAGGGCTGGACTCTATGAGCGCCGACTTCTGACACGTAGAAGGTCGGTACGGGCGACACGCGTCTGGCCTTCCTCTACCACCCTCGTGAACTGACCATTTCTGCCAACTCCAGGGCGTTGCGTGCAGCGAAGCCTGCCTGGTCATTGTCAAAGTAGATGAAAACCTCCCGGGCTCCCTGGGCCAGCCACTCGGTCGCACAGCGGAGCCAATCCGACAACTGCCGTCGGGTATAGCAGCCGGCGTACTTTTGCAGGCCAGGACCGTGCAGCCGCACATAGGCAAAGTCTGCCGTCAAGACCCGTGGCACCTCCCTGCCCGCGAGATCAAACACGCAGAACGCAGCGTTATATTGCTCGAGCAAGGCATAAGTCTCAGGGTGAAACCACGAGGGATCACGACACTCAAACGCATAGCGGTGGTCCCTCGGCAGAGCCTCCAAGAATTCCCTCATTCGCTGCACGTTACGCCCCCAATAAGGAGGCAACTGGAACAGGATGGGCCCCAGCTTCGGCCCCAACTCCTCGGCGTGCGAAAGGAAGACCCCGACGGGCCCGCCGGGGTCTTTGAGTTTCTTCATGTGCGTAATGTAGCGACTGGCCTTGACGGAGAAGAAGAACGCCGCAGGAACCTGTCGCTTCCACTGGCGGAATGTTTCCTTGCTGGGCAGATGGTAAAAGGAACTGTTAATTTCGACGGTACGCAGCCGCTGGCAATAGAAATCGAGCATATCCTCAGGGCCGATGGTCGCGGGGTAGAAGGGCCCTCGCCAGTGGGCGTAGTGCCACCCTGACGTCCCTACATGGATTCGCGTGGTCATCCGCGCTCCTCGTCGCGCGCTCCGCAGCTTGCGCCTTCTATTGTCGCGGCTTGAATCTGCGACTCAGCAAGGCGGCTGCCTCCAAGATCCCATAGACGAACAGGCAAAACCACAGGTCAACCAGAACGCCGAGGTCGAGACGAAAGGGGCGATGTCGGGTGGCCACCGGCAGGTGCGGGGCAAGGGAGAAGTAGAGACCGTTCCCGAGGAGAACGGCAATGAGGGACTTGATCCAACGCGCGCCGCTTACGCTCATGTCTTCTGCGGGCCTTATGGATATAATGGGGCCTGAATGCCGACCTCGCCGCCCAAGCTCGCCGCAGAGGTGAAGTACCTGAAGGGCGTCGGCCCGGTGCGGGCTGAACTGCTCGCTGCGCGCGGCATCCACACCCTGGAAGACCTACTCTACTATACTCCATTTCGCTACGAAGACCGCACGCGGATCACCCGCATTCGTGACCTGCTGCCCGGCCAGACCACCACCGTTCTGGCCAAGGTCCTGACTTCGGGTTTGATGAGAACCCGCAAGGGTCTTTACATCTTCGATCTGGCCGCTACGGATTCCACCGGCCTGCTCCGCTGCAAGTGGTTCAACGCGGTTTACCTCGAGAAGAACAAGGTGTTCCGGCCGGGCCAGCGCGTCTTTTTCTACGGCAAAGTGGAACGCGATCCCTTCGGCCGGGGCAATCTACAAATCGTCCAGCCGCAATTCGAAATCCTGCCGGAGTCAGAGCCGGAAGGAGGCGATTCGTTGGAGATGGGGCGCGTCGTACCCATCTATGAGTCGGTAGGTAAGCTCGGGACGCGCGTTCTGCGCCGCTTGATCGCCTCGGCCCTGGCGGCGGTGGACGCCGGGATCCCGGACTACCTGCCAGCGTCCGTGCGCCGTAAGAACAATCTTGTGGACCGCGCCCAGGCTCTCCGCCAGACCCATTTCCCTGATCAGGGTCAGCCACTTGAGGCCTTGTGCCAGTTCCGCACGCCAGCCCAGATCCGGCTGATCTTCGAAGAGTTCTTTGGGGTCGGCGCGGGGCTGGCATTGAAGCGCCGCAGAACTAAGGCTGCACCCGGAATCGAGTTCCGCGTCACCGAAGGCGTCCGGCAGGCGATCAAGAAGATTCTGCCCTTTCACCCCACCGCCGCGCAGAAGCGCGTGCTGAAAGAGATTGCCGACGATATGTGCTCGCCGCGCCCCATGAACCGGCTGCTGCAAGGCGACGTGGGCTCGGGCAAGACAATTGTCGCCGTGCAGGCGGCAATCCTGGCCATGGAGAACGGCTACCAGGTTGCCCTAATGGCCCCCACCGAAATCCTGGCCACGCAACATTACCTTTACATCAAAAATCTACTGCGCCCTTTGCCCTACCAGGTGGACTTGCTTATCAGCGCGCGCAAGCCGAGCGAGAAAGCGGAATTGAAGCGGCGCATCGCCCAAGGCAGCGTGCATCTGGTGGTGGGCACCCACGCCCTCCTTGAGGAGGATGTTGCGTTCGGCAAGTTGGGGTTGGCCGTCGTAGACGAGCAGCACCGTTTCGGGGTAATGCAGCGCTACAAGCTGATCCGCAAGGGACTCACGCCCGACGTTCTGGTGATGACGGCCACGCCCATCCCACGCACTCTCGCCCTGACCCTTTACGGCGATCTCGACTTCTCCGTCATCGACGAGCTACCACCCAACCGCTCGCCCATCGAGACGCGCCTCCTGCGCGAGGAGGATCGCGAGCCGGCGTTTGCATTCCTGCGCGAGAAGGTACGGCGCGGGGAACAAGCCTATGTGGTCTATCCCGTCATCGAGGAGTCGGAGAAGCTCGACCTCAAACCCGCCGTGCGGATGTATGAACATCTTTCCCGCAACGTCTTCCCCGAGTTCCGCGTGGGCCTGCTCCACGGGCGCCTGCCGAGCGAGGAAAAGGAAGGCGTGATGCTGCGCTTCAAGCAGGGCGAGGTTCAGATCCTGGTTTCCACCACCGTCGTGGAAGTAGGCGTCGACGTGGCCAACGCCACCGTAATGCTCATCGAGCATGCCGAACGGTTCGGCTTGGCGCAACTGCACCAGCTCCGTGGCCGCATCGGGCGCGGGAGCGAGAAATCCTTCTGCTTACTGCTGGCCACCGAGCCCCGTACGGAGGTCTCCGACGAGCGTCTGCGCACCCTGACGGAGACGACTGACGGTTTCCGCATCGCGGAGATCGATTTGAAACTGCGCGGCCCAGGTGAGTTCTTCGGCACGCGCCAATGGGGTATACCCGCGTTTCGCATTGCTAATCTACTGCGCGACCAAGAAATCCTGGAATGGGCCAAGCGGGAGGCGACCGATTTCATCCAGCATCCGGAATCGCGGGAGGAGTTTGACGCTTTCGTGGCCTTCCTGCGGAAAGATTGGCCGCGACGCTACGGCCTGGCAGCAGTGGCGTGATTTCAGCCGTCAGCTATAAGGCCTCAGCATTCAGCAGGGGAGCACAGGCGTAGAGGTTTGGGCCGAAGGTTGATGGCTGAGTGCTGATTGCTTAAGTTCATGCGGATTATCTCCGGTACATATCGCGGCTTGCGTCTGGCAACCCTGAAGGGTGGGAAACTGCGTCCTACCTCGGAGCAGTTGCGCGAGACGCTGTTCGACGTCCTGGGTCCGCAGGTGGAGGGCGCGACTTTTCTCGACGCCTATGCCGGCTCCGGCGCCGTCGGCCTGGAGGCTCTGAGCCGCGGAGCGCGGGAGGTGGTGTTCATCGAACATCACCGCCCGGCGATTGAGCTCATTCGCAAGAATCTTGCTGCACTGCGCGTCGAGTCCGGCTTCCGCTTGCTGACCTGCTCGGTCCTGACCGGGTTTGAGAGGTTGACCGAAGAAGGCGTCCGCTTTGACTACGTTTTTCTTGACCCGCCCTACGATGAGATCCGGGAGTATCACCATGCGCTGCGGCAACTCGGCCGGAGTAACCTCCTGGTGCCCAGGTCACTGGTCATTGCCGAGCATTCTCGGCACGTGGCGCTGGAGGAAGAGTACGGCATGTTGCGCCGCACGCGCCTCCTCCGCCACGGTGATGCGCAGCTGGGCTTTTATCGATGTGCATGAAGGCCCTGCGCGGCCGCGGGCCAGGCCCCGAGTGTTCCTTGACGCTTGAAGCCCCGATGCCCTACTATGGCACTATGCATTACTCGCGCGTGGGTTGCGCTGGCGGAGCCGGTGGCGGGGTAGCTCAGTGGCAGAGCGAGGGTCTCATAATCCCTAGGTCGGGAGTTCGATCCTCCCCCCCGCTACCATTCTCTTCAATAGGTTACAGGCGACCCGCCTTCCGGAATAGCGGGCTGACCCCGGAGACTCTTGTGACGTAAGCCGGGAAATTCCACGCCCAGCAATTACTCGGGAGGGTCACGCAGCCCAGCCCCTGCAAAGCGGCTCTGCCTGTTCGAGCAGGGTCAGCGTAGCTCGCTCCTGCTTGTCGGGTGGGAAGTCATATTTGCGCAGAATTCGCTTGAACTTGGCTCTGATCTTGGCGCGGACGCTCTCGTTGATGGTCCAGTCCATGGTCGTATTCGGTGGCACTATTTCCCCCAACTCGCGCGCCATGGTTCGCAGGGTTTCGCCGCCGAGGATCTTTGCAGCGCTGTTGTTGACCTCCAGAGCGTCCTAGAAGGTCAGTTCCTCGCCGCTCAGGCCAAGCTTTCCCCCGCATTTGTGCGCCTCGCGCATTTCGTCTTCAAGGCGTTGCCAAAGCGGCAGGCGACCTTGCCTGCATTTAATGCATTCTCCGTGCCGCACGCACACTAAGTTGGAAGCGCAGGTCTCCTCTTACTATTGGTTCTGCTCAGAACGGCCCTCGCTTCTGCAAGCACCTCCCGCCGTGGGGGGTTGCTGGGCTTTATGGTTGCCACGCACACTTCACCGCCGCAAGCGGACCCCAGACGCCTCGGGGCAAGCCTTCTGCCGGCCCTCTTTGCTTCGCACGCCTCAACTCGGTTTGGTCGAGAACGCCTTCGCCAGCGCTTTCCCAGTTGCGGCAACAACGAAGGCCCCCACAAACGCCCCAACCAAGGCCGGAATGAGGTAAATGTCGGCGAGCTTGGCCCTCTCAAACCAGTGGCCTAGCACGGGTGGGCCCAGCCAGGCGCCCAACCACCCGGCGATCAACTTCCCTACAGCGCCATCAAATCCCTCAAGGAACCGATAACAGATGACGTAATGGAGCAACGCAGCCGCAATCACGGCAGCCACCAGCAAGACCAAAAACGCCCAGAAACTCATGCCGATCATATATGCCCCCTTTACGAGGAAAGGTTTCTCGGCTTTGCCACGCCGCGCAACAAAGCTGGCGTGGGATCCGTGCGGGATTCTCGCCATGGTCGCTTTGTTTCTGTTATGAGCGCGGATCGCGACTAACTGTGTGCTTGATAGCGCAGCGTCCACGGCCCTCACTGCTGGTCGTTAGTACCGCTTGATGAGTGGGAAAAAGCCAGCCTTCAGATTCTCTGCCCGGCGAGCCGTGCAAGCGCGCTAGAGGTGGGCAATAGGCTTAGCAACCGTGTGCAAACTTCAGTCGCGTGAAGTCCAAAGGAGCAGGAAAGAGTGGCCCCTCCCTGAACCTGTGCATTGACACAGAAGCCCTCGTCTCACCAGGCTTCCCAGAATCCAGTTTTTCATCCTCCCAAAGCAAAAGTTTCCCACCACTTGCGCCGGAAGTCAAGCAAGGTGCAAACCTGGAATTGGAAAGGTACATCGTATCCCCCCTGTGAAGTTGAAGTGTGCAAGTAAGAGGAGGATGAAGGAGATGACTGCCTTGCTGGGGAGAGAGCAAGTCAGTCGCCTCTGGTCTGTTCCGCTCACTGGGACACTTCAGTTGCACGGGGGGATACGATGTACCTGTCCAGTTGCACGTCGGCTTTGGGCTTGACAGGCCCATTACTGGCGTGTATGGTGCATTGCATTTTACCAGCTTGTGTGCCCGCTCGCGTAGCTCAGGCCTGCACCAAAGGAGACCCCATGAGGGTAGCTGTGGTTAGTTCCTGGCCGTTAACGCGGAAAGCATTCTGCGCATTGCTCGCCTCGAGGAAGCATTTCAACCTGGCGCTGGAGCTGGACAGCGCACTCGCAAATGCCGAGTTGATCCGCCAGTCGCACCCGGACGTCTTACTCATTGACGCTGCTGATCCTCGTTTTGAACTGAAGGATGTCTCTCTGTTGCAGAAACTCATACCGGACGCGAAGGTCGTGCTCCTCGCCAACGAGGTCAACGAAGAGTACGAAACGCAAGCGATACGCGCGGGGGCATGGGGCTGCATTTCACGAGGATCGCACCCCGAAGTCCTGGAGAAGGCGTTGGAAGTCGTGGCGCAAGGCGACCTGTGGGTAGGCCATCACATCGCCACCCGTCTTATTGGCAGGTTTGCTCGATACCGGGAAGTTGAGGATGAGCGTGCGGATAGCCTCACTCATCGGGAGCAGGAAATCCTCGGTCTTGTCGCCAATGGCTACCGCAACAAAGAGATCGCTGCTCGCGTTTCAATTTCGGAGAACACCGTCAAAACCCATCTCTTCACCATCTTCAAGAAGCTTAGAGTTTCCAGTCGGCTGGGAGCGGCCTTGCACTACTATCATGCCAGCAAACAAGGCGATGGAAGGCTTGGAGCAGCCACTGGCATAAGCCGCAAGCCCAGGCGGGCGCGGCACGAGCCAACCGAGAGTGAGGCCCCACCGGTAGACAGACGGGTTGCGTAATCGGACAAGATCGTGGTGTCGTGGCCGGAAGCAGCGCCGCTTGTCTTCGTGTTTAGGCCTCTTGGCGCTGGCGAGTGACGTTGCGTAGTAGATCTACGAGATCTGGTTCTGCACGTTCTGACGCTAACAGGACGTGACACACGCCTCCAAAGCCGCAGGTTGCCCCGAGAGGGAGTGCGGGGAGCCTGGAATCAACCTAATGCAAAAGTGTGAGAGGAGCCGATAACCCGACACACACGCTCTCGCCTGATAGTGTGAGCTGATCGCCTGGGAGTGCACACCAAAGTTCACTGCGAGGTCATCCGTTTGCCTGATTGTCTCTGCTCGTGCAGAGAGGCGAGAATGCTGCGGTTTCCAGAAGTGAGCGACTGTCGTGCCCCTTCCCAAGACGCTCGAGAAGCGTGCCTCAGAACGGTTTGCCATCTCATGCCCGGTGACACTCAGCATCCGAGGCCGAGGAACAAGACCCGAAGTGACGGAAGCCGTTCTGGAGGAGATAGGTATTGGCGGAGCTCGGGTCAGCGTGCCGCATCCATTAGAGGTCGGTACCCCCGTCACGCTAGATGTTCACTTTTCCCATCCCGACGGAAATGTCGCAACAGTGCGGTTCGAGGGGGTTGTGGCACGCGCCAGTCAGAATCCCTGCTACGATATTGCGGTGCGATTCCGCCGCCGGGGGCGCTTTCTGCGCAATTGGGTGGGCGACATCTTCGGGATTGAATATTTGGAAGACGGCGCGACAGGCCAGCCCCCGGGTATCAAGTAGAGAGCGCTTGCCTGAGGATAGAGTGGCAGTTGGGTGGTTCGGCCCAGGGGAGACGACAGCAACTGTGTAGCGCCTCGGCGCGGCGGAGGCGTGCGAGGCGGGCCTACAGGCTCTGATGCCTGTAGGCCAGAGGGCGGAGCTGTGGGCTTTTGAGATGTGATGGTATGTTGACACAAGAACGCCTCGAGATGCCGGCGTGGTACGCGCTCTATACGCGTCACCAGCACGAAAAGGTTGTCGCGCAGGTTTTGGCTAAGAAAGGTTTCGAGGTCTTTCTCCCCCTGTATCAAGTTGTGCGGCATTGGAAGGACCGCACTAAGCAGCTTTCAGTGCCTCTTTTCCCGTGCTACATCTTCCTGCGCGGTGGGACAGACCGGAGGCTGGACGTCGTGATGACGCCCGGTGTCCACGACTTCGTGGGCAGCGGTGGCCGTCCCGTGCCGATATCTCCCCCGGAGATTGATGCCGTCCGACGAGTGGTGGAAAGAAGCATGCGCATAGAGCCCCACCCGTTCCTGCGATGCGGCGATTGGGTCAGGGTCAAGTGCGGGTCGCTGCAAGGGATTGAGGGGATCCTGGTGCGCAAGAAGAATTTCTCGAGGCTGGTCTTGTCAGTGGAACTTCTGGAAAGGTCTGCTGCCGTGGAAGTGGATGTGGGCATGGTTGAGCGGATCTCGCATCGGGAGGAGGAAAAGGCCCGATATCCGTTACGTACAGAGGCTTTCAGCCCGCCCGGAGAATACTCGCGGTGGGAGAGCGCAATGTCGAAGGACCGCTCCACGCGAGCGCAAGTTCTTAATTAGGACAGGATGAGATGCGGATAGGCGGAGTCGCAAGTCTAGTCTCGCTTGCCTGGCGTTTAGGGGGAAGAGCCTTGGCAAGCCTTATGAGCGCTCTGCTAGCACTCTTGATCGTTGGCGACCTCGGCCGGCTCAGGGCTCAGCAGAGTGCCGCGGACGCACCTCCGAGTCCTTCGTCCACTGGCCTCTCTCTCGCCAGAGATTCAGGCTTCCGGACGCATGGTCGGGACTATGTGATCGCCCGGGATGATCTATTGGATGTGTATGTCCTCGACGCCCCCGAATTGTCCCGCGAGTACCGCGTCAGCCCCAGCGGCTCGATGACCTTTCCCCTGCTCCCCGAGCCAATTAGGGCAGCCGGTCGAACGCCGGACGAGCTTTCCACCGTCATCGAGGAAAGGTTGCGAACGGCCGGCCTGGTCAGCAAACCGCAGGTTCTGGTTACGGTGAAGGCCTCGCGGGTGAACTCGGTGGCGGTGGCTGGCGCGGTCAAGAGACCTCAAATCTATCCCGTCTTCGGGCCTACCACAGTCATGGACGTTCTCTCCCAGGCCGAAGGGCTGTCGGAGGATGCCGGGAATCTGGCCACCATCACCCGGGGCGAAGTTGCCATGCAGGCGCTGGCGCCGGGGGAGAACCAGAGCCGAGCGGACCTTCTCTCTGCTCCATCCCGGACGGTCAGCGTTGATCTGAAGCGTCTGCTGGAAACTGGGGATCCAGCGCTCAACCTTGAGGTCTACCCCGGCGACCGGGTGACGGTTCAGCGCGCGGGCATCGTCTATGTGGTTGGGGCCGTCAATCGTCCTGGAGGGTTTCCCCTGAAGGATGACCAGGAAGAAATGACTGTGCTGAAGGCTATTGCTCTGGCGCAAGACCTGAAGGGCACGGCGATCCGCAGCAAAGCCATGATCATCCGTCGAAACCTTCAGAGCCCTGAGGGGCGGGAAGAAATTCCCGTGGATCTGAAAAAGGTTCTGGCCGGTCGGGCACCTGACTGCCCGATGCAGCCCAACGACATTCTCTTCGTTCCCGACAGTACGGGCAGGAAGGCGTTGCGGCGAGCGGCGGAGGCCGCCGTCCAGATAACCACCGGACTCATTATCTGGCGCCGCTAGGCGGCGTGGCAGGCGGTTCATCACCATGGCAGATGAAGACAGGTTGGCGCCTCTTGAACGCCGGTTGCCAGAACCTTCCGCACAGCGGCCCTCTCCCACCATCAGTGTGGAGCCAGAGAGTTCCGACGCGTATTTCTACCTACGTGCCTACTGGCAGATTATAAGCCGACGCCGCTGGACTGTGCTGACCTTGGCCGTGGTGCTCACGACTCTGGTGACGATTGTTTCCTTCAAGATGAAACCCGTCTATCGCGCCACGGCGCGCGTACAAGTGGAAGCGGAGACGCCACCGCTCCAGACTCTCGATGACCTCTACCGGACCGTCCCCACCGACGACTCGTTTCTGCAGACGCAGGTCAATGTCCTTCGGAGCGATAACCTGAGCTGGCTCACCATCCAACAACTTCACCTGGAAAGTGATCCTCAGTTCAATGCTCAGGCCAGCGAGGCGGCGCGAGAGCCGCGGGAATCCGCGGCCGCGCTGCAAGGACGGCTGCTCAATGTCTTCAAGAAGCATCTGCGCGCGGAGGTGGTGCGAGACAGCCGGGTGCTGGAGGTCAGCTTTGAGAGCACGGACGCAGCTCTTGCGGCGCGTGTAGCCAACGCTCTGGTTAGCAACTATGTCGAGTACAATTTCCGCACCCGTTACGACGCCACCCGCCAGGCCTCCGGCTGGATGGAGCAACAGCTTGAGGAGCTGAAAGCCAAAGTGGAGAAATCGCAACAGGCCTTGGTCGAGTACGAGCGGCAGAATTCGATCGTCAACGTGGGCGAGAAGCAGAACGTGGCGGAGCAGCGGCTGGCCGACCTGAGCAAGGATCTCACCGAGGCCCAGAGTGACCGCGCGCAGAAAGAAGCGATTTACGAGTTGGTGCGGAACAATGAGGACCAGGTTGCCTTGGTCGCCGAAAACACGTTGCTCCAGCGCCTGGAGGAAAAATACGCTGACCTGAAGAGCCAACACGTGGAGGCGTTGAATCAGTACGGGCCCAACTTCCCCAAGGTTATCAGGATCCGCGAGCAGATTGAAGAAATCCAGTCCCTCATCAACCGCGAGCGGAATCGGATTGTGGCGCGAATTCGCAATGATTACAATGCTGCCGTAGGACGCGAGAAGCTGCTCTCCCTCTCCGTGGCCAAACAGAAGGCTGAAGTCGGCCGACTTAATCAGTCGCTGATTCAGCATAACATCTTGAAGCGCGAATTTGAGACCAACCAGGACCTCTATGACAACTTGTTGAAGCGTCTTAAGGACGCCACGGTCTCGGCGGGCCTCCGGGCTACGAACATCCACGTAGTGGATCAGGCACTGATCCCGGCGACGCCGGTGCGTCCAAACAAGCTCCTCAATATTGCCATCGGCCTCATCGTCGGACTCATTCTGGCCGTGCCCCTGGCCCTCGTGAAAGAAGGTTTGGACAATTCGATCAGGACTGCCGAAGAGCTGGAGTGTGTGGCAGCGATGCCGGTTCTGGCGGTTGTCCCACTCGCCTCCACGGCGCGATCGCGTGCCGCCTGGCTCGGCACGCGCGAAAGACAGAAGGCCAACGGAACCGAGAGGCTCGAATTAGCAGTCCTCAATCAACCGAGCTCCGCCTTCACCGAATCTTACCGCGCCCTGCGCACTTCCATCCTTCTTTCCAGGGCGTCGGGCCCGCCGCAAGTGCTGCTGGTCACTAGCCCCCAACCGCGAGAAGGCAAGACCTGCACTTCGCTTAACCTGGCCTTGGCGCTGGCACAACGCGGTGGCCGCGTCCTGATTGTGAATGCCGACCTGCGCAAGCAGAGCCCGGCCCGCACGCTCGAGCACGCGGACGGCAAAGGTCTCAGCAGCTACCTTACCGGCGCGCACAAACTTGAGGAAGTCATGCACGAATTCCCGCCCTTATCAAACCTCTGGGTGCTTCCCCCAGGTCCGCAACCGCCAAATCCGGCGGAACTGCTCTCCTCACCGGCAATGGAGCGAATGCTCAATGAGCTGCGGCAAGATTTCGCCCAAATCGTGCTGGATTCCCCACCCGTGTTGATGGTCACCGACGCGACGATCCTCTCTTCTTACGTGGACGGGGTGATCCTGGTGGTGGAAAGCGGGGCGACACCACGTGGCGCAGTCACACGTGCGCACCGCATTCTGGAGAACGCCGGGGCCAAGATCCTGGGTGTCGTGCTAAACAAGCTGGACCTGGAGCGCGACGGCTACTACGGCTCCGATTACCGCTATTACCGCTACTACTATTCCGAGACTTCTCCAAAACCGGCAGCAAATTCAGGCGTGTCGGGCGGCAGTCATCATCGCCAGCCGCCTCTGAGTAGAAGCCGGGCTGATTTCGGTCCCCACAAGCGGTGATCTCCCGCTTAGCGTCACAGCACGTTTTGCTCTTCGCGTGGAAGAGGAGATGGGGGAGAGCCCTTTTCCTGCTGACGGTTGGTTTTCCTAGCCTGATGTTCGCCTATCGAACCGCTCGGCTTGCCATGGCCGCGCAATTGGCTGAGTCTCTAAGCCCCGCTACACTTCGCCACGCCATTGCCCTGGATCCGCTGAACGCGGAGCCTTACCACCGCCTTGGCCTCATATATCTCTACTCACTGGAAGAGCTCAACCCCGCGGAAGGCGTGAGGTACCTCCGGCGCGCGACGGAGATCAACGCCAACAGAGCTACCTATTGGTTAGATTTCGCCACGGCCTGCGGTTCAACTGGCGACACGGCGTGCGTCGACCAAGCCTTGGAACGCGCCCTCAGTCTGAGTCCCATGACGCCGCGTCTGCGCTGGGCCACGGCCAATCACTATTTGCTGACTAACCGTCCCCAGGTTGCCCTAGCGCATTTCCGCCGCTTGCTTGAGCTTTCCCCTGACTATGCCTGGCCTGCGTTCCGCCTCTCCCTGCGCGCTGTGGGCGACCCCCAAGTTGTGTTTCAGCAGGTTGTGCCCCGCGTGAGTAGTCCTCTGTTGAAGTTGGCGTACGTTAACTTCCTGAGCGCCCAGGGTGAAATGGACTTCGCACAGCAAGTGTGGGCCAAGACCGTAGCAAGCAGTCCGCCCTTTCCCTTTCCGCTGACGCGGCCCTATCTCGAGCATCTGCTTGGCCAGGGCCGGGTTCAGCAAGCTGTGGGGGTCTGGCGCGACCTGGAGCGGATGGGGGCAGTCCAAAGACCGGCGGGGGAAGACCTGGAGAACCTTGTGTTCAACGGCAGCTTCGAGCAGCCTCCTTTGAACGCGGGCTTCGACTGGCGCGCCCGGGAGCTGCCTTGTGTGTACGTTGATTTTGCTGACCGCACCTCCGTGCAGGGCGTACGCTCCTTGAGAATCGATTTCACGGTGAAGCGCAACGAAGACTACTTGCCGGTCTACCAGCTCGTGCCCGTAGCTCCCAAGCAGACCTACGAACTGACTGCACAAGTTCGCTCGGCAGAGATCACCTCCGACAGCGGCCCGCGACTGCGTGTGCACGATCCCGGTTGTCCTGCCTGCTTCGATGTCGCGAGCGCGATGACCGTCGGGACGACTTCCTGGCACTCGCTAAGCCTCACGTTCGTTACCGGTGCGCAGACGCAACTTGTGCAGCTCTCGATGTGGCGACCACGCAGCCGCAGCTTTCCAACCGAAATCGGTGGCAGCTTCTGGGTGGATGCAGTCTCTCTGAGGCCGGTCTCGCCGGCGGCAGGCTTGGGACTTGCACCACCGGCACCCTGACCATGGGCACTCTACCACCGCAAGCATCCCTGATCTCGGTGCACGAGGAAGTAGCCGCGGCTGAGAGCCTAGGCACAAGGGTGCTGTCCGCAGCTCGCCTCGTCCTCCTCGCCACCTTGTTGGGTGCCCCCTTGGCTTTCGGCGCGGTCCAGCCTTGGGCCTGGGGCGCGCTATCTGTGCTGGCGACTGCCTTGCTGCTTTTGTGGGCATGGGCTCAAGTTCAGCAGGACGCGGTGAGGGTCGTGTGGTCGCCGCTCTATCTGCCAGCCACACTCTTTCTGGTCATTGGGTTAGTGCAACTGTTCGGCGGGCTGACACTGGATTCACCTGGCACGCGCGAGGCCCTCGTGAAGCTCGGCACCAACCTGATCTTATTCTTTGTTGCCATCCAGCTTATGGCCACCGCCCCGAAATCAGTGTGGGGTGCCTGGGGACTCACCGTTACCGTCTTTGCTTTTTCCCTGGCCCTTTTCGCCATCCTTCAATATTTCTCCAGCGGCGATCTCATCTACTGGGCAGTTAGGCCGCGAGATGGTGGCTACGTCTTTGGGCCTTATGTGAATCACAATCACTACGCGGGCTTGATGGAAATGCTGATCCCTATTGCGGCGGCTTACGTGCTATCCCAGCCTGCTAACTCCTCGCGGCGAGTCCTGCTGGCATTCGCGCTTTTGGCGCCGATCGCCTCTCTACTCCTTTCCGGCTCGCGGGGTGGACTGATGTCTTTACTCGTAGAAGTGTTAATTCTGGCTATCGTAGTCCAGAAGCACCGCCTAACATTTGCAGGCCGCCGCGTGGCAGTGCCCGCCGCCTTGGGACTTATGCTCGCTGCACTACTGTTCTTGTGGATGGATCCCGGCAACGTCTCCCGGCGACTCCAGACGATCGCTGACGTCGTTCATTCACCGGAGGTAGCACTGGGCGATCGGTTGGTTGCCGGTCGCGATTCCCTCCGGGTCCTTAACACTCGCCCCTGGCTGGGCACTGGGCTCGGGAGTTTTGCGACGGTCTTCCCGCAATACCGGAGCTTCCCTACCGACTTCCTCTGGGACCACGCCCACAACGATTACACGGAAGCTTTGGCCGAGACGGGCGCAGCGGGAGGCGTACTAATCCTTGCCGCGCTGGTCTTGTTCTTCCGCCAAGCATTCGGAGATCTGGGCGAACGGCTGACGCACGAGGCAGGTTGGCTTCAATTGGGGGCGGCGCTCGGTTGCTGCGGGCTGCTTGTCCACAGCTTCGTCGACTTTAATCTTCACATTCCCGCCAACGCCGCTTGGTTTGTAGTAAGCGCTGCGGCAGGGGTTACCCGGGTTTGTCTCTTTCGGCGCGTGCACGATGGACGTCGCTGACGCTACAAGGATTGTGAGACCGCCTGTCTGCCAAACGCTCCAGTGCTTGGACCGCGGGTCAATGGTCTGACAAGACTTAAAACACAGTGGGTTACTGGCGAGCTCGTTTCGTGCTCAACGTAGCCGAGTGGGAAACCTAAGCGAAGGTACGCAAAGACTGTGCGGCCCATGGCAAGAGACCTTTACCGCTCGCCGCACCAATCCAGGCAACGAGCGGCCTCGAAAAACGTCCGCTCCCACGCAATGCCAGCAGCTAAGCAATTAAGAGATGTCGTAGTGGTCGGGGCTGGACCAGCAGGATTACACGCAGCGTCTCGATTGGCTGAAGCTGGCTTGGATGTCGTGATCTGCGATGCCCAAGCGCGAGCCGGTGAGCGCGCGATTTGTTCCGGCGTAATTGGTGAAGAAGCGTTCCGCCGCTTTGACCTCCCGTGGCGCGCGGTCCAGACAAGTGTCAACTGCATTCAGGCTGTTTCCCCCGAGGGAAGAATGCTGGTGCATCGCAGCGACACTCCTTTAGCGCGCGTCGTCGATAAGGCCGAGTTCATCAGGGCTTTGGCCGAGCGCGCTCTAGCCAAGGGTGTCGAGATTCGATTTGACCAACTAGTGGAGTCGCTCGAACATGGCAAACACTCGGTGACCCTTCACACGCGGTCGTCATACGAAGCCAGCGATCGACTGAAAGCGCATGTCGTTTTGATTGCGACGGGCGTGAACGGCTTTCTAACCCGGGCGTTGGGGCTCGCGCGGCCCCGCCAAGTCTTACAGGCCATGCAGACGGAGTTGACGTTTCCGAACGGGGATGGATCGGACATTGCGAGGGTGTACGTCGGGCGGTCTGTTGCTCCCGAAGCCTTCGCCTGGGAGATCCCCCTCGGCAATGGACGGAAACGCATCGGCGTTATGACTTCGCGGGATCCCGAACCGTACTTCGCCAATCTCCTTCGGCGGATCGGGGTAACGACGAAGCCGCCAAGCTGGCGCGTGGATAAAAAGGGGATCGCCCAAGCTTCGGTAGGCCCGTGCACCGCAGACAGGGTTGTGGCGGTAGGGGAAGCAGCCGGCCACGTCAAGACTACAACAGGCGGGGGAATTTACTATGGCTTGCTATCAGCGGCATTCGCTGCTGAGGTGCTTCTGAATGCCTTTCGAAAAGGGGACTTCAGTCTCCATGTTCTCGGCGAATTTGAACGTTACTGGCGCACCTCGTTCGGAGCCGAGCTGCTGATAGGGTATTCGGCTCGCAGGTTAGCCGGATGCCTCTCTGATAGCCAGATCGAACGGATTTTTGATGCCCTTAGTACCTCGAACCTTCTAGTCCGGCTCAACGGGCGGTTGAAATTCGACTGGCATCATAAGGCCCTTCTTGCCGCCATGCGAAGCTTGCTGGTCATGCGTGGGGAATACACACCCCGTAGCGGGACAATTCACTAGCATCCGCCCTTCTGGCCTCTTGCTCAAGCGAGTCTTCGACATCTTGCTCTCCGGGATTGGGTTGGCTGTTTCTTTGCCTCTTTGGGGCTTGATTGCCCTTGCTATCAAACTCGACGATGGCGGGCCCACATTCTACCGACAGCCCCGCGTAGGAAAAGACGGCCGGGAGTTCCGGGGTATCAAGTTCCGCTCGATGGTTGCCGACTCGGATGAGAAATGGGGGGCCATACCAGCGGCGGAGCGCGACCCGCGCATCACTCGCGTTGGCCGCATCCTTCGCCCCATGGCCCTCGACGAGCTTCCCCAACTCTGGAACATCTTCTGCGGCGACATGAGCTTTGTGGGACCTCGGCCGGAGTGGACGGAGCTCGTCAGGAAGTTTCGTCAGGAAATCCGGGGTTTCGACCGCCGACACATTGTTCGCCCCGGTCTGACGGGTCTGGCCCAACTCTATGGCCACAGCGAACTCTCCCGACGGCAGAAGCTCCGGTATGACCTGCTTTACATTAGAAAGCAAAGCTTCTGGCTCGATCTCCGGCTCTTCCTCTTTTCCTTTGTCGTGATACTCGCTGCGAGGTGGGAAGCTCGTTCGCCAAAAGTTCCCCGGTGGTTCGCAGGATTCCGTGCATGCCGGACAAAGACTACCCGCCTGGAATCGTCGGAGCTCGTGCCCTGTGACCGCCATGCAGAGCATGAGCGTGCGATCTTGAGGCCATTAACTTGAGTGGAGGTATCGGGACGACGAGCAATCCTGTGGGCGAACAAGCCAAGAATCCTCCCTGCGTCCGGATCATAGGAGTTCCTGTCCACGTCGTCGATGTGCGTGAGGTTGTTCGCATCATGGCGCGGTGGATCCGCGAGCGCGATGGGCGGCACTGGATTGCCGTCACCAGCTCTCACGGAGTTGTCGAGGGCCACAAACACCTTGGGTTCAGGAGCATTCTGGAATCGGCTGATCTTTCAGTTCCCGACGGCAAATGGACAGCCCGCGCGGCGGGTCGAAAAGCTTCATGTGCCTCGAAACAGGTCCGGGGGGTAGATTTGCTCTGCTCATTCTGTGCCATGGCAAGCCGGAACGGGCATGCAAACTTCTTTTACGGTGACACCGAAGAGACTCTGGTGCTGGCCAGGCGCAGGTTATTAGAACGGTTTCCTGGCGTGAGAATCGTGGGCGCTTACTCTCCACCTTTTCGTGAGCTTACCCCCGACGAGGATGCCCAGATCATCCGCATGATCAACCAGGCGAAGCCCGATGTCCTGTGGGTAGGGCTGGGGTTGCCGAAGCAGGAAAACTGGATCTTTGCCCACCGCGACCAGCTTGACGTGCCTGTGACGGTTGCCATTGGTGCGGCTTTCAAGTTTGTAGCTGGGAAAGTGAAGAGTGCTCCGCCTTGGGTCCAGGAAGCGGGCTTTGAGTGGCTCTGGCGATTCTTCCACGAACCTAGAAGGACATGGCGTCGTGCGTTCGTATACGGTCCGCAGTTTGCCGCCTACACACTCCTGGAACTCAGCGGTCTGAGGAACTACGACTAAGCGGAGGGAGAATTCCATATGAACTGGCAAGGGAAAAGAGTTCTCGTGACAGGCGGGGCTTCGTTTATTGGCTCCCACCTGGTGGATGCCCTGGTCGAGCGTGGCGCTAACGTCAGAGTCGTAGACAACTTAAGCAGCGGTAAGCTCGAGAATCTCAGGGTCCATCTCGATACTGGCGCGATTCAGTTGCGTCAAGCCGATCTTCTCGACTCGAAAGCGGCCACGGAGTCAGTAGAAGGCATGCAGATAGTTTTTCACCTGGCGGCGGATCATGGCGGTCGTGGCTACGTGGACCTCCACCAAGCTGCTTGCGCCACGAATCTGGCTCTGGACGGAATGCTCTTCCGGGCGGCTTTTCGGGCCGGTGTGGAGAAGGTCGTATACGCGTCCTCCGCCTGTGTTTACCCTAACGGTCTTCAGACGGACCCCAGCAAAGAGCTTTACTTGACGGAAGCGATGATCGGGCCTCCGTTCGATGCCGATAACATGTACGGCTGGGCTAAAGTGATGGGAGAGATGACCCTCCGAGCTTACTACCGGGATTGGGGCCTTAGATCCGTCTCACTGCGTTATTTCACAGTTTACGGCCCTCGCGGGCAAGAGAACCACGCCGTCATCGCCATGATCGCCCGCGCCTTCACGAAGCAGGATCCTTTCGTTGTCTGGGGCAATGGCGAACAGATTCGCAACTGGACGCACGTGAGCGACATAGTTTCTGGAACGCTCCTGGCGGCGGAGAAGATTGAGGACGGCACGGGCATCAACCTCGGCACCACGGAACGCATACACGTGATTGACGCTGTCCAGGAGGTCTTGCGCTATACCGGCCATGGAGCGCGAATCGAGTTTCATCCTGAAATGCCCACGGGCCCGCTCAACCGAGTTGCGGACAACTCACTCGCCATGCGACTGCTCGGCTGGGAGCCCAAGGTTTACTTCATGGATGGCTTGCGTCAGACGATTGATTGGTACTTCGCGCATAAGAATCGGGACCAGGTCGCATCCTATCTCCAGCGTATGCTTACCGAGCGCGGTTCGCCTCCCCACCTGAAGCAGGCGGTACCAGCGTAAAACTGCAACCTTGATGGACAGAGCAAGCACCAACTCCGCAATCGCTTCCGAGAACAGCTTAGAGATACGTGGCGGCCTGCTGGCCCGCAACACACTGCTGAACTTCGCTGGCGCCATTGTCCCTCTCCTAATCGCGGTTGCTGCGATCCCCTATGTTATTCGAAACCTCGGCGCAGAGCGCTTCGGTGTCCTTGCTCTGTCCTGGGTGCTCGGGGGATATCTTGGTTTTCTGAACTTGGGCTTGGGGCCGGCGACGACCAAATTCATAGCCGAAATGCTAGGCAAAGGTGAGTCCCACCAGGTTCCCGTCCTTGTGTGGACGTCTGTATCCCTGAGCGCAATTCTCGGAACCATCGCCGGCATTGGCTTGGCCGCGGCCACGCCTCTGCTCATCGGGCGGGTCTTCAGGCTTTCACCCGCTCTGGCGGACGACGCTCGCCTCGTCTTCTTCCTGATTGCCCTCTCGTTTCCCGTGGTATTTGCCACGGGCTCCCTACGCGGCGTGCTGGAGGCGGGGCAGCGCTTTGATCTGGTCAATGCCGTAAACGTTCCCATAAGCTCGGCCAACTTCCTTCTTCCCCCCGTGGCGGTCTGGTTGGGCTTTGGTCTCCCTGCCATTGTCGGCTTTCTGTTGCTCTCGAAGGTGGGAGCGACTTTGGCGTACCTCGTCCTCGATCTGCGCGTCTTTCCAAGCCTGGGGCAGAGTTTTCGCTTTGACCGTAAGGTGCTCCGCCCCTTGCTTGGCTTTGGCGGGTGGGTCAGCGTCGCGGCCGCGATGGGTCCGATCGTTGCGTACCTTGACCGTCTTCTGATCGCTGCGCTCATTTCCATGGCCGCCGTGGCGTATTACGCCGCACCCTACGAAGCTGTCATGCGGTCGGCTGTGGTGCCGGGTTGTCTTGTGGGCGTGCTCTTCCCGGCCTTCAGCGCCCTGCGCGGCGCCCGGCAGAATGCAGAAGTAGAGAATCTCTTTGTGCGTTCGGTGCGATATCTGCTCCTGGCCTGGGGTCCGGTCGTGATTCTGATGCTGGTCCTTGCCCGCGACATCTTGCGGATGTGGTTGGGAAGTGACTTCGCGCACCAGAGCACGCCAGTGTTTCAAATCCTCGCGGTTGGCATGCTGGTCTCTTCGGTGCTTTGGATCCCGCATGTCCTGCTCCAAGCCGTTGGTCGCCCCGACATCCCTGTGAAGATCGCCCTGTTGGTGCTGCCTGTTTACACTGCACTGGTTTGGGTACTTATTTCAAGATGGGGTATCGCCGGGGCAGGGCTTGCCTTAGCCATTCGCGTGAGCCTTCAAGGTCTCTTGTTGTTCGGGGCGTGTGCGTACCTGCGGCTGGCCTCGCTCCGCTCCTGGGCAGGGAATCGCATGGTTTCCAGCCTGACCGTGCTCGCGGGATTGGGCGTAGCGCTCGCGCTTCTCGCCGCTTGGAACCGGCCTTGGCCCACGCGAGCCGTCTTCACCGTAGCCCTCGCTCTCCTTTATGCACTCGTAGCGTGGCGCCAGGCCCTGGACCCGGAGGAGAGGGCAAGCTTGCGAATCGGCCTCAGCCGGCTCCTGCCCTCCCATCTGCACAAAGGGCTCAGGAGTTCGCCACTAGTGCCAGTAGCCCCTGCCCAGCAGAGTAGCATCGAGGATCCGCCCTGATCAAATGCCTCGCCGCGGTCACATCGCTCGTCACTGGCGCACCTTGATAGGCAAGTTGCGGAGGAAGGAATGAACGCGCTGCGACGCCTGACATATCGCTCCGACCTGCTGGCGCTAGCGCGATTTCTCCGCCTGACGCCCCTCCTTAGGAAATGCTACTACCAGTGGACAACTTCACGGGGCGGGATCCTTCACTCCAGAATATGCGGGATCGACGTCCGATTTTGCGCTCGAACCCCTCAGGAGTTGCGTCGTGTAGAGTATAACGTCGTGCTGGAAGAAGGTTCATTCTTAAGCCTGCTCGCATCAACGCTACATGCCGGAGACGTTTTTTTCGACGTCGGAAGCAACATTGGCGTATTCGCAGTGATTATTGCCAAAGTGGTCGGGCGCGTGGGCCGGGTGTTCGCGTTTGAGCCGCAGACCGATTTCCATAGGAACCTCCGAGAGAATGTCGAACTCAACATGCTGTCGAACGTCACAATGTTTAAGAGGGCCCTAGGTGAGTCCAATACATCCGGAAGGCTCTATGTGCAAGGGCTAGAAAGCCCTTCCCTGGTTCGGGGTCCTCACATCCCGGACCCATCGTTCGAGCATCCTGAGGAATCGCCGTCCGGAAGCACCGCTGACAGGAATGCAGAAGTCGTGGAAATCGTCTCCGGAGACTGGCTCCGAGAGACTCAGGGACTCCCCGTTCCGCGGGCCGTGAAAATCGATGTCGAAGGATACGAGTACTCAGTCTTGCGGGGTCTCGAACGAACCTTAGCGCACCCGGGCTGCGAGTTGCTTTGCGTTGAGATTCATCCCTCGTTCCTGCCACCAGATGCAACGGTGGAAGCCATCGTGAGATTCGTGAAGTCGCTGGGATTTACTCACCTCGAAGAACATCCGAGGCTGACCCAGATCCACCTCGTGGCCTCCAAACCTTGGCATAGCCATGTCGCGGCCTAGAGTTGCCATAGTCCACCCTCGCCTGGGCTTCGGCGGATCGGAGGCGGCGGCTCTTTGGGCGGTCCAGGCGCTCAAGGGAGACTATTCCGTAAGCCTCATTACCAGCGGTACAGTCGATCTTGAACGGCTCAACGAGTATTACGGTACACGACTTGATCCGCGCGAATTCCCCATTCTTCTAGCTCCGCAGCCCTTCGGTCTGGCTTCGACACAGAAATTCGCCGCGCTCCGTGGCGCTTTTCTTCTGCAGTTTTGCCGAAAGGTGGAATCCGAATTTGATCTGATCATCAACACTTACGGCGGACCCGGCGGCTGGAATACCCCTACGATCCAACTGATCGCGGACTTCGCCTTCATGGAAGACTGGCGGTTCAAGCTGCACCCGGAACTCAGGAACCACCGCGGCTGGTGGTACGGCGATACGCTGCTCCGCAAAGCTTATCTGCGCCTTTGCCGGACGATCGCTCCCCCGATTCCGGACGCTTGGGCACGGATGCTTGTCCTGGCAAATTCCCACTGGACGGGACGAATGCTTCGGGAGCATCTCAGCGTCGAAGCTGGAGTCCTCTACCCGCCGGTAACGGTGGATACCCCGGAGATTCCGTGGGAAGAAAGAGAGAACGGGTTTGTCTGGATTGGACGAGTTGTTCCGGAAAAGCGCCTGGGCATCGCTATCGAAATTCTCCGGACAGTCCGTAAGCACGGGCACGACGTTCACCTCCACATCCTGGGTGGCGTGGACAATTCACCCTACGCCAAACGCACCAAACAGCTTTGCTGCGAGAACAGCGATTGGATCTTCCTGGAGGGCTACGTTGCCGGGGACCAGAAGAAGTTGCTGATAGCCCGTCACCGGTTCGGCATCCACAGCCGCGCCAACGAGCCCTTTGGGCTCGCCGTAGCCGAGATGGTCAAGGCGGGCTGCATCGTCTTCGTGCCCAATGGCGGGGGGCAGGTCGAGATCGTCAACCACCCTGCCCTCATGTACAAGGATGACGATGCTGCGGTCCGTAAGATTGAAGCGGTCCTGGCAGACTCTGAAATGCAGGAGTCCTTGCGTAGCCATCTGTCACAAGGCGCGCGAAGATTCTCAGTGGAGAACTTCACGCAAGGCATTCGGAAGGCCGCGAGCGAGTTCTTGAGGGAAGAGGAGAGCTGTCGCAAGGTAAGCGATTAAACGCAGCTCCTTAGATGGGATTTCAAGGGCACAGAGGAATAGACGCCGTGTCCGGCAATCCCCAAAAGGCCAGGGGTAGGCTATGCGGGTTTTAGCGCTTTCGCCTTACATCCCCTGGCCGCTCAATGGCGGTCCGCCGATCCGCATTTACTATGTGTTGAGAGAGCTGGTAAGGCTCAGGCACGAGGTCGTGCTACTGGCGGGTCATGACGGCCCTCCCCTCCCGGCCACGCATCCTCTCCGCACGCTCTGCCAGAAGATCGTAACCTATCAGCCGCCCTCAAGTGCCCGGTCTGCGCCCCCCATCCTCTCTGCTTTGCGCTCCCTGGCCTCGCCGCTGCCTTATGTGGCCGCGAAGTTCGGAGCCCACCATATACGGGAGAGCATTCAGCGCATCGCGGAGAAACACAAGTTCGACCTGATCTGGGCGAACTTCGCCTTTATGGCCTATGCCGTTCCACCAGGACTGTGCCGAACCACACCCTTGGTTTTGGACGAGCACGAGTCGGAAGGGCTCCTCTGGCGGCAGTATTTGCGCCACGGAAGCCTGGCGAAGCAGGCGTTCGCGGTGGTAAACCTGATTAAACTTCCGGCCTTCCAGAAGAGAGTCATGTCCCGGGTTGCGGCTGTGCTCAGCAATTCCGAACGCGAAGCGACCTTTACGAGAAAATACGCACCGCCCGGTGTCCAGGTGTGGACGGTCCCTAACGGGGTGGATACTGAAGTCTTTGCCCCGGCACAAACGGAGGGGAATAAAAGGAATGCCATTCTGTTATGCAGCGGTCTGGCCGTTTACCGAAACCGCGCGGCGGCGCTGTGGTTCGCCCGCCGCATGTTTCCGCAGATTCGCCGCGAGGTCCCCGACGCGGAATTCTGGATTGTGGGGAGCAATGCCAACCGCGAGATTTGGCGGCTTGCGGAAGCGCCGGGCATCCACGTCACGGGCACCGTGGAAGACGTTCGCCCTTACTATGCAATGGCCAAGGTGGCCGTTGCCCCCTACCGCTACGGCGAGGGCACAAAAATAAAGGTGGTGGAAGCGATGGCCTTTGGGACGCCCATGGTCTCCACAACCATCGGGTGCCAAGGGCTCGAGGTGATTGACGCCAAGCACCTACTGATTGCTGACAACGAGACGGACTTCAGCCGCCGGGTCATCGAGCTGCTACGTGACCCCGAGCGGGCGCAAATGCTTGCCGCCTCGGGCCGTACGCTAGTGGAAGAAAAATACGCCTGGGGAGCCATCATCGGCGGCCTGGAGCCGAAACTTGAGGCTCTCGTGCGCCAGACTGGTCGGACAGCCGAAGCAGGAATGCGCCACGCAACGCCCTAAGTATGGAACCCATTCGATGGAACTCTTGAAACGCCTTACTTATCGGCCGGAAGTCAAGGCATTGGCCAGAACACTAGGTTTGAGGAAGACGCTCCGGAACTGGTACTACTGGTGCGCGCGGCCGCCGAATGGAAGTGTTGAACACCGTGTGGGGAGAATCACCGCAAAGTTCTATGTCCGCACGCCGGGGGAATTGCGGAATCTGGACCCGGCGGGGCACGCGCAGCAGGAGCAAAAGATTCTGGAACTGATCAGCGCCAGTGTTCGCGAGGGTGACACCGTCTTCGACATCGGAGCCAATGTGGGCTTCTATACAGTATTATTGGCGCAAGTGGTAGATGGTCGTGATCAGGTAATTGCCTTCGAGCCAAACACCGAGAGTTATCAACACCTGCGAGGCAATCTGATGCTGAACGGACTGACAAATGTCCGCGGGTTTCGCAAGGCACTGGGGGATGAGAGCGGCGAAGGCAAACTTTACTGCGGGCAGGAGAATGCGGATTCGAGCTTGGTCGGACCACCCATAGAAGGAGAACCGCGTCACGAGATCGTGGAGATTGTCACAGGGGACGGCTTCCGAGAAGCGGAAAAATCGCCGGTTCCACGCGTCGTGAAGATCGACGTGGAAGGCTTCGAATACCAGGTGCTTCGAGGGCTCCAATCTACGCTGGCCCAACCGCTGTGGGAATTACTTTGCTGTGAAGTTCACCCTAAGTTTTTGCCAAGGGGAGTTACCCCGGATGGGATTCTGAGCTTTGTGAAGTCACTCGGTTTCCGGAGCATAAGTACTTACTCGCGCTACGACACCTTCCATCTGTTGGCGCGGAAAGGCGAGTCGATCATCCACTGATATAGATATGAATCATCGGCTTCTGATCGGCGCATACGCATGCTTGGTGAATCCGGAGGTAAAGGTTCCCGGCGGGGGGGACCTTATGGCCTGGAACCTGGTCAAGCGCCTGGGCCGCGCGCATCGGTTGTGGGTGCTCACCGCCGCCCAGAACCGTGACGCCATTGAAGCCATAGTTAAAAAGGCGCCCCTTCCGAACGTCCATTTCGTCTACATAGACCTGCCGGGTTGGCTACATCGCTTGCTGCGGCATCAAGGAGGAATCCAGTTCTACGCCTATTTGTGGCAATGGCGTGCCTATTTTGTTGCCCGGCGGCTGCATCGGGAGGTCCACTTCGACGCATTCCATCATCTGACCTATGACAACGACTGGATGGCCAGCATTATCGGCGCGTTGCTGCCGGTCCCTTATCTTCGCGGTCCCGGCGGCGGCGCCCATAGGACCCCGAGGGCCTTGACCCGAACGTATCCCCTCCGCGAGCGTTTGTGGGAGCAAATTCGGGCGGCCGGGCAATGGCTGTTCCGGCATGATCCATTCTTTGTGCTCGGCCAGCGGCGCGCGCGCGCCATCCTAGTCTGCAACCATGAAGCGCTCGAAGCGATACCCTCTAAATGGCGCTGCAAGGCCCAACTCTTCCCCGTGAGCGGCGTATCCTCGGCTGCCCTCAACGGGGCTGTGCCGAGGGCGCTCCCTGACGGAAAGTTTCGGGTCCTTACAGCTGGGCGATTGATTCGCCTGAAGGCGTTCGATTTGGCAATCAGGGCTTTCAAAGACTTCGTCCAGCGGAGCACCGCTGACGATCCCGCCGATGGGGTGGAATTCACGATTATTGGCGACGGGCCGGAACTCCCCCGGCTCCAAGCCCTGGCGCGTTGTCTCGGGCTCGAGCAACGAGTCCGGTTTGAAGGCTGGAAGCAGCAAGAGGAGCTCTGGTCCAGAATGCGCTCCTGCGATGTGTTTCTGTTCCCGAGTCTGCGCGATGGTGGCGGGCTGGTCGTTGTTGAGGCGATGGCTGCGGGCAAACCGGTTGTTTGCGTGGATCTTGGCGGCCCCCGCATGCATGTGACCGAAGAGTGCGGGATTAAGGTGCCGGCGATTTCTCCTGCACAGACCGTACGCGATTTGGCGGCAGCACTGGAACGCTTGTACGTGGATAAAGAGCTTCGCCAGCGTATGGGTAGGGCGGCGCGCGAGCGCGCCGAACGCGAGCACGACTGGGAGCACCTAGGGGAGCGCCTGCTGGAGATCTATGCGAAGGCTCTTGGCCCGGATCTTCAGAAAGCGCAGGTGGCCGTGCAGTCATGAGAATGGCGACCCGGAAGGAGGCGAGGCACAACGAACCATCGTCCCTAGGCTACTTGCCCCGGCGCTCGTCTCTCCTGCCGGCGGGTCTGGCCGGCTTGGCACTGTGGCTAATGCTGTGGGCGGGGTACAATACGGGGCCGGGATACGTTCTTGACCCTGCCTTCCCTAGCTCCAACTGGGAACTGGTGCATGGCCTCCGGGCTTTCCTGCCCCTCCTGGCAGGGTGGCTAGCCCTGACGATGTTGCTCGCACGGCAGAGAGTCGTCTCGCAGGCCGTGGAGGGACCACTTGGCTTATTGATCGTTTTTGCGTTTGTCGGGTTGTTGGCGTCGGCCTTGCTTTCCGAAGAACCGCTCCAGGCACTCTATTGG
>Ga0315268_10001188_pt1 | contig 29915 bp, 27 predicted proteins | sample C1_top_MG_FD_204535 | JGI IMG/M metagenome (GOLD analysis project Ga0315268, IMG submission 204535) | Sediment microbial communities from Yellowstone Lake, YNP, Wyoming, USA - C1_top | ecosystem: Environmental > Aquatic > Freshwater > Lake > Sediment | place: USA: Wyoming | collected 2017-08-01
CCGATGAACCATTCCCATTGTATGTGACGGTGTAAGTAATGGCTATCCACTGCGCATAGAGAACTGTGTCAGCTGCAATTGAGAATGTATTGCCTGCCGAATACGAAGTACCTAAACCATTAGCTGCAGTATTCCAATGTGAAAAAGTATAAAAACTATCTCCGTCACCGTCTGCTTTCACTAACGATCCGATATTCCCAAGAACGGTGACTGTCGCCCCATTGAGGTAAGGACTCGATCCATCAACGGGGACAGTTCCACCGGTACTACCGTTGCCGTTGTAGATAACCGTAGCTCTCCATTGGGCGTAAAGAGTTGTGTCGGTGCTGATTGCAAAGGTTGCTGACGGCGCATAAGAAGTTCCAGAGCCATCTGCTGCAGTATTCCAATTGGCAAAAGTATTACCTGTTCTAGCAAGCGATCCAGTATTTGCAAGGACTGTAACCGTCGCGTCATTTGGATACGGACTGGAACTATCAACGGGAACTGTTCCACTCGTTGATCCGTTGCCGTTATAGGTGACGTGATAGGCAATTGTCCACTGTGCATAAAGAACAGTATTAGCCGCTATTGCAAATGCATTACCTGTTGAATACGAAGTACCAGATCCGTTTGCAGCCGTATTCCAATTGGCAAAGTTATAACCACTTTTAACTAATGATCCGATATTCCCAAGAACAGTGACTATCGCGCCATTGAGATACGGACTTAATCCATCGACAGGGACAGTGCCGCCCGCATTGCCATTGCCGTCGTAGGTAATGGCAGCTCTCCACTGAGCGTAAAGAATAATGTTGGAATTGATGATAAATGTGTCATTGGCTGCATATTGCGTGCCGCCTCCGTCAGCTGCTGTATTCCAATCAGAGAAAGTATTGCCAGTTCTTACTAATGATCCCGTATTTCCAAGAACGGTGACAGTCGCACCAGCATCGTAGACCACAGGATCAACAGTGGGCGAACTTCCACCAGTCTTGCCGTTGCCGTTATAGGTAACAGTGTAAGTAGCAACCCACTGCGCATACAAAACGGTGTTCGAACCGATGGTAAATGTGTTACCAGCGGAATAAGACGTTCCGGATCCATTTGCGACGGTGTTCCAATGTGAAAAGCCGTAACCTAATTTAACCAACGGCCCGATATTACCTAAAACTGTGACGGTTGCTCCACTGGCGTAAGGACTGGATCCGTCTATAGGAGCAGATCCACTTGTCTGGCCATTGCCGTTGTAAGTAACCGTGTAGGTGATGGCCGACCACTGAGCATAAAGAATTGTGTTAGCTGCAATCGCGAAGGTGTTGCCCGTTGAATACGAAGTGCCAGAGCCGTTTGCCGCGGTATTCCAACCAGCGAAACTGTAGCCAGTCTTGGTTAACGACCCGGTATTCCCAAAAACAGTGACCGTTGCGCCATTGAGATAAGGACTTGAACTATCTACAGGGACAGTTCCACCCGTTGCGCCATTACCGTCATAAGTAACAGTGGCTCTCCACTGCGCATAGAGAATTGTGTTAGCTGCAATAGAAAATGTGGCTGACGGCGCATACGAAGTTCCAGAACCGTTTGCGGCTGTATTCCAGTTGGCGAAAGTGTTTCCTGTCCTGACTAACGACCCAGTATTTCCAAAGACGGTGACCGTCGTTCCGCTTGCGTAAGGACTGGATCCGTCGACAGGAACGGTTCCACCAGTATTACCGTTGCCGTTGTACGTGACGCTATACGTTACGGTCCACTGGGCATAAAGAACGGTGTTGGCGGCGATAGCAAATGTGTTGCCTACTGAGTATGAGGTACCAGAGCCGTTGGCTGCAGTGTTCCAATTTCCGAAGATATAGCCAACCTTCGTTAAAGCACCAGTATTGCCGAAGACCGTGACAGTGGAACCGCTGAGATAAGGACTCGATCCGTCGACAGGGACAGTTCCTCCAGTTGAACCATTACCGTTATAAGTAACGGTGTAAGTAATAGGCGTCCATTGTGCATAAAGAACGGTGTTAGCAGCGATCGTAAATGTGGCTGACGGTGCATACGAAGTTCCAGAGCCGTTGGCGGCGGTGTTCCAATTTGCAAAACTGTAATTGGTCTTCACCAACGATCCGGTATTTCCTAGAACCGTGACGGTGGAACCGCTGAGATAAGGACTTGACCCATCAACGGGAGCAGTTCCACCAGTTGAGCCGTTGCCGTTATAAGTAACGGTATAAGTAATGGGCGTCCACTGAGCATAAAGAACGGTATTTGCACCGATAGTAAATGTGTTGCCTGCAGAATACGAAGTACCAGAGCCATTTGCAGCCGTGTTCCAATTTGCAAAACTGTAATTGGTCTTCACCAACGATCCGGTATTTCCTAGAACCGTGACGGTGGAGCCATCCGTATAGGGACTAGATGCGTCGACAGGGACAGTTCCTCCAGTTGCGCCGTTGGCATCGTAGGTAACGGTCCTCTTTGGGGCTGCAGATGCATTCGGCAGTGGAGACAAAATCGAGATAAGCAAACCTGAAATGAGAAGAACTGGCAGAAAGAATTTAGAGCCGAGAGTTTTGCGACGCTCCATCGGAAGCCTCTCCAAATTCTTAAAACTAACCCCTTGGCTGTTCGTGCTAGACCAAGGGAGCCTTACTCCTAATAGATTACGCCACTTTGAGGCGGTTGCAATAGTATGCTCCGATTACGGGCTTTAAATCCGTATGCCATATGCCACTATCGGCACCAATTCATCTCTGCGAGTCCATGTTCTCTCAAAATTCTGTTTGCCCTGCTAAACGGCCGAGAGCCAAAAAAACCACGATGGGCTGACAGAGGGCTTGGATGGGCACTGGCAATAATCCACTCATTGCGAAAAAAACGAGAGAGTTCGCCGGCATTTTTGCCCCACAAGATGGCAACAATGTCGCGTTCACCCAACACTCGTGCAATCTCGTCCGTGACTTTTTGCCAACCAAGATTTATATGACCATTACTTTCTCCATTTGGCACCGTGAGGACGCGATTGATCAACGCAACCCCTTGATCTGCCCAATGTGAAAGATCTCCATGTTCAGGAAAAGGACAACCGATGTCACCGTTGAGTTCGATGAAAATATTGCGTAGTGATTTCGGTAGCGTCTTCACATCTTTAGCCACAGAAAAGGCCAGACCGTTTGCGTGACCTGGGGTTGGATAAGGATCTTGCCCAAATATGACAACGCGAACCTGGGAAAGCGGTCGTTCAAGAGAACGCAATACTTGATCGGGGGGTGGCAAAAATAGAGTTCCGTCTAGCGAATTTTCAATCTCTTCGATTCGCGGTAGAACATCAATCAGTGCCGCTCGCCATTCGGGGTGAATATTCTGTAAAAACATCATTGAGCTCGAGCGAAGTAACGTGCGCCTTCCTTTTGGACCTCAATAGGAAGACCGAACACGGCGCTTATATGTTCGGAAGTAATCACATCGTCAATCGGGCCAGACACAGCGATAAGGCCATCTTTCATCAGCAATGCATGGGTTGTGCCTTCAGGAATTTCCTCAATGTGATGAGTAACGAGTATGGTCGCCGGTGCTTGTGGGTCGCGTGAAAAATTGGCAAATCTAGTGAGAAGGTCTTCGCGACCGCCCAGGTCTAACCCCGCTGCTGGCTCGTCTAAAAGAAGAATTTCTGGGTCTGCCATCAATGCGCGGCAAATTTGCACCCTCTTTCGTTCGCCTTCGCTCAAGGTCCCAAACTCTCGATCCCCTAGGTTGCGAACTCCAAATGTCGTCAGAAGTGCGATGGCTCGAGATTCATCCCAGAGGTCATAATCCTCATTCCAGCGGCCCAAGATCGCATACGCCGCAGTAAGAACAACGTCTCTGACTAATTCGTCGTCAGGAATGTTTTCGGCCATTGCTGAACTGCAGAAGCCAATTCGTGGGCGCAATTCAAACACATCCACTCGACCCAGAGTATTTCCTAATATTTCTACCCGTCCAATGGTGGGAAAATTCATAGCGGCCAACAGCTTAAGGAGAGTGGATTTGCCGGCACCATTCGGGCCAAGAATGACCCACCGCTCCCCCTCAGTAATGGAGAAGTTGACTGGTCCCAGAATGATCCGATCTCCTTTGCGGACGCTGACATCGGAAAGGGCGAGGATTATTCGTTCGTTCATAGAGATAGAAAGATAGCGCCTCCGTGGCATGTCCTAGTCCGATAGACGCGATAACCTCACCCCATGTCCGTCACACACGAACCCGTTTCCCACCCTTACACCGGATTAATCCTGCTTTCTGGCCTGGATTCCCCTGGAATCACCGAGGCGCTCTTTAGTGCCCTCTCTCCTTTTGCCGTAACTATCTTGGACATCGAACAGATGGTCATACGGGATCGACTGATTTTGACCGTCCTCATGTCCCTCAATCCCAATCATGCAGAAGCTATTGAATCCGATCTCAACGAGTGCGCAACAAGCTTGGAAGTGGACATTGCAATTTCCTTTTCGCACTCCAATCCTGAATCCATTGGGGCAAAATCTGGCATTTTGTATGTCACGGCCCTGGGTAACCCCCTCAAGCCATCTGCCATTGCCGCAATCGCAGGCGAAATCGCCGAACAAGGGGGCAATATCGAACGGATCTACCGGACTGCCTCATACCCGATATCGGCTTTCGAATTTGTAGTATCTGGGTCTTCGCAACAGAAGATTCGATCCGCTCTTGCAACCGTTTCTGTGGATCAAGGCGTCGATATCGCTGTTCAACGCGGCGGCCTCATGAGGTGGGCCAAGAAATTGGTGTTGATGGATGTGGATTCCACGCTGATCCAACAAGAGGTTATCGAATTGTTGGCGGCCAAAGCCGGGGTTGAGGATCAAGTGCGCGCGATAACGGGGGCCGCTATGCGCGGTGAACTGGATTTTGCGCAATCCCTGGAAGCTCGAGTCTCATTGCTCAAAGGTCTTCCGGCTTCGGTGATTGAAGAAGTGAGAGAAGAAATTTCACTCACTCCTGGTGCACGAACCCTTGTCCGCACATTGCAACGATTAGGTCATACGGTTGCGGTAGTAACTGGAGGGTTCATCGAAGTAATCGAACCCCTTCTTAAAGAGCTTGGGATCGATCATTACCGTGCTAACAGTCTTGAAATTGTAGATGGAGTTCTAACAGGAAAGACAACAGGTGAAGTGGTAGATCGCCAAGGGAAAGCCACTGCTTTAAGAGATTTTGCAGCCCTTGCTGGCGTCAGTATGGAGCAAACCATCGCCATTGGTGACGGAGCAAATGATCTGGACATGATCGCCGCCGCTGGTTTGGGAATTGCATTTAACGCCAAACCTGCTGTTCGCGCCGCCGCGGATAGCGCCCTCAATCAGCCTTATCTAGACGGCGTCCTGTATCTCATGGGAATCGCCCGGGAGGATGTGGAAGAAGCTGACGATCAGAGTCGACAGGCGTGAATATCGGTAACCAGAATTCCTCTTGCACCAAGCGCCCATAACGCATCCATTACTTGATTTGTTTCTTTCTTCGGCACCATAGCTCGGACTGCGACCCAATCCTTATTTTGCAATGGTGAAATAGTCGGTGACTCAAGTCCAGGCGTAATTGCGCAAGCCTTCTCTACTAGATCCTTGGGGACGTCATAATCAAGTAGCACATAACGTCTAGCGATAATGACACCCTGCAATCGACGGATAAGAATTTCAAGTTCCGGGGCGAGGACGGCATCTTTGCGTTGAATAAGGACTGCTTCACTAGTCAATATCGGTTCACCGAAAGTTGTTAATCCAGCCTGTCTCAACGAGGCTCCAGTTTCGACAACGTCGGCAATGACGTCTGCAACTCCCAGACGCACGCTGCTTTCAACTGCGCCATCAAGTCGAACAACAGTGGCCTTGATTCCCGCCTTGGATAGGTAGTTCTCTACTAGTCCTTGGTATGAGGTGGCCACGCGCTTGCCGTTGATATCGGCCAACGACCAATCTCGCCCGACACTTCCCGCAAAACGGAAAGTCGAGCCACCAAAGCCCAGTTCGAGCACTTCTTGAGCAGGTGCCCCAGAATCAATAAGAAGATCTCGACCCGTGATCCCTGCTTCGAGTTCGCCAGAACCAACATAAACTGCAATGTCACGGGGGCGCAGATAATAGAACTCCACCCCGTTGTCGGGATCGGCAAGAACTAAATCACGGGAATTCGTACGCTGTCGATATCCGGCCTCGCGCAGTACTTCGGCTGCTGCATCAGAGAGGGAGCCTTTGTTAGGAACTGCAATTCTTAGCATGGCTATCCCCTTAGAGGTATCGGTAAACGTCATCGAGGGTGATCCCTCTTGCCAGCATCATCGTCTGCAGGTGATAGAGCAGTTGGCTGATTTCCTCTGCTAACTGTTCATCACCTTCGTGTTCGGCAGCAAGCCATACTTCTCCTGCTTCCTCGAGAATCTTCTTTCCGATGGCATGAACCCCAGCGTCAATCGCAGCGATTGTTCCCGAATTAGCCGGTCGCTCGATCTGGATCAGTTGCAATTCAGCCCAGAGTTCATCGAAAGATTTCATTGCCATAGGTTACTGGACGATCCTTCGTTCAAGTTCAAGCATTTGCAAGGCTGCATTTGCGGCTTCAAATCCCTTGTCTTCGACACTCCCCTGCAGGCCTGACCGCGCTTGAGCCTGTTCGAGGGTATTGCACATCAAAACACCGAATCCAATGGGTTTTTTTAGCGTTACCATCAAATCCATGAGCCCAGATGTCACACCGTCACAGACGAAATCAAAATGTGGAGTCTCACCTTTAAGGACGAGACCAACGGCAACAACGGCGTCATATCCGTTGTTGAGCAAATAAGCACATGCCAAGGGAAGCTCGAAAGAGCCGGGAACCCACTCGATTCGGGTCTCGGCTAGATCGGCCTGTTCGCAGGCGCGCAGGGCTCCATCGACCAGAGCGTTGCAAATATCCATATGCCATTGAGAGCTAACAATGGCAACTTTTGCCTGACTCAACTTCGGAATACCAATAACCGGAGCCCCTTCGCCGCTCATTTCGCTCTCTCCTTTCCAAAGAGTTCACTATCGCTTGGAATGATGTGGCCAAGTCGATCGCGTTTGCTCGCCAAGTAACGGGCATTGAGTGCACCCTGTCCTGCTATGAGAGGAATGATTTCAACCTCTATTCCGGAGTCTTCCAAAGCGGCAACTTTGGCAGGATTATTCGTAAGCAGCCGTATCCTTTTCAATCGCAACATCTGAAGTACTTCGACCGCATCGTGCCATTTGCGTTCATCTATCTCGTGGCCCAAGGCTAAGTTCGCATCCACCGTATCCAGGCCTTGGTCTTGAAGTGCATAAGCACGGATCTTCTCGATTAATCCGATACCTCGCCCCTCGTGCCCTCGTAGATAGATAAGGGCCCCGACGCCTTCATCTTCAATCTTGGATAAGGCACTGTGAAGTTGTGGCCCGCACTCACATCTTGAAGAGCCGAGCACATCGCCGGTAAAGCACTCAGAATGGATGCGTATCAAAGGAGCATAATCCGAATCTGTTGATTCGATATTGCCTAAGGTGAGGAGAACATTCTCATCTCCATCGATTCCAGTTATGACTTTTATCCTCCACGTAGATTGTTTACGCGGGAGAATAGATTCTGCAGCAATCTCTGCGTAGGTGATGGCATCGTTCGCGGGATATTCCAGTTGCGTCAACTCGTCAATCGAAATCATGGGTATGCCGTGGTCTTGTGCGAACTCTCGCAATTGAGCACCGCGCATCATGGATCCGTCATCATTGACCAATTCAGAAAGTGCAGCCGCAGTGGGCAGTCCTGTTAGTTTGCACAGTGCGACTCCAGCTTCGGTATGGCCTCTACGAAGAGCCAGTCCCCCGTTATTGGCGATCAAGGGGAAAATATGACCCGGTCTGATGAAATCTTCGGCAACAGCATTATCATCCCCCAGGGCTTTCACTGTCCTTGACCTCTCACGTGCAGAGATCCCCGTTGTCACACCATCTTTTAGATCAACGGTGACTGTGAACGCAGTGCCCTTTGAGTCTTGGTTGTGCGCCACCATCGGAGGCAGACCCAGCCGCCTGGCACGATCTGCATCAACTGCAACGCATACCACCCCGGAGGTATGACGGACCATGAATCCCATCTTCGCCTCATCCATAAAGACAGCAGGGGCAATCAAGTCCCCTTCGTTCTCGCGATCAAGATCATCGGTGACGATTACGAAGTTGCCTGTTTTGAACGCGGATAAGGCGCGGTTCATCATCTGGTTGCCCCTTTCGACAGTAAGCGCTCAACATATTTGCCGAGCACGTCGACTTCGATGTTCATCAAGTCTCCAATTTTAGCCAGCCCGAATGTTGTTTTTGAGAGCGTCTCGGGGATTATCCAGAGTTCGACACAAGAAGATTCGTCATCAACACTCCCGACTGTCAGGGATACGCCATTTACCGTTATTGAACCTTGCGGAACAACATATTTCATCAAGTGCTTGGGAATAGAGACCACGAAACGCTCCCATCGATCTCCTGGTTCTCTCGCCAGCAGGCTGCCCACACCATCGACATGACCCTGGACTAAATGACCACCGAGGCGCTGAGTAGGAAGAACGGCCAATTCCAGATTCACATAGTCACCGACTTTGCGTGCTTTCAGATTCGTAAGGAGCAGGGTTTGTTTCATGACATCCAAAGAGACGTTCTCGCTGCTGATCTCTGTAATTGTCAAGCAAGCACCATCCACACTGATCGAGTCTCCTATTGAGACCTCAGGTGCTAAAGCGCCTATGGAAAGTCCCAACTCACTTGAACTCTCGTGTTCCGTGATTTGAGTGATGGAGCCTATTTCCTGTACAAGACCCGTGAACATTAGATATCCGCCTCCATCTTCTTCGGTAAAAGTGTCGTACAAAGGTCTGGGCCGACCAATTCAGTCTTAGAAATGATGTAGTCAATTCGGTCGGAAAGAGTTTCGATGCTTAGATCTCCGATGGCTTTTTTCCCGCCACCCAGTAATGTCGGTGCTTGAAACCAACATATTTCATCGACCAATCCCTTTTTTAAAAGCGCAGTTCCAAGAGTGGCTCCAGCTTCCACGAGAACGGAGTTCAGACCCAACTCCTTTACTTTCTCCATAAACGCATCGATGTCACGAGATGGAAAGATTAAAGTTTCCGACTCAATATCCAACAAATTTGATTCATCTGGAATCCGTCTCTCGCCCATAACAATGCGTAACGGCCGACGTGTATCGCCACGGGGAATCAACGAAGGATTGTCACTTAGCGCCGTACCTGTTCCAATGAGAATTGCATCGGATTCTGCACGGAGGCGCTGAACGACTTGGCGTGACTGTTCGGAAGTTATCCATTGAGATGTGCCGTCGACGGCTGCGGAAAATCCGTCGAAGGTAGAAGCGATTTTCCAAGTGAAGTAAGGTCGATTATTCGCGATCTTATGAAGCCATGCACGATTCTGGAATGCCGATTCAGATTCGAGAATATGGGTTATAACCTCGACCCCCCGTGACCGCAGGTAAGCCCCGCCACCTTGGGCAAGCGGATTAGGGTCATCGACGGCGTAGATCACTTGCGTGATTCCGGCATCCAGAATTGCCTGGGTGCACGGTGGGGTCTTGCCGGTGTGATTGCAAGGCTCAAGGCTCACGTAGATAGTGGACCCATCCGCAGATTTGCCCTTTCGCGTGCAGTCCATAAAGGCAACTACTTCGGCATGGTCTGTGCCCGCATGGAATCCTTCACCGAGTATCTCTCCAGAGGCGGAGACGATGACAGCGCCAACGATGGGATTGGGAAAAGTACGTCCGAGCCCGCGTTTGGACAGCTCTATGGCTCTAGCCATATAGAACTGGTGATCCATGACGCCCCCTCAAGAAAAACCGGGGGTTTTTAATAAACACAAATAGAACCACCGCAGCAATAGCGGCGTTCGATACGTATCCCTTTATCCAGACTTTAACTGTCGGTCTTGGAATTTCGCCAAGTCAACCGACCACTGGATGTGGTCGGGTCGCGGACTCTCACCGCCGGTTCGGATTTACACCGACCCCCGGAACAACGTGCCCTTATTCTGGCACAGACTGCGCTAATTCGCGCAATTTAATGACCATCTGCGCGGGATCTTGCGACCTAAAGACGGCACTTCCCGCGACAAAAGTGTCGGCGCCAGCGGCAGCGGCAATCTCTATCGTCTCCTCTGAGATGCCACCATCAACCTGGAGCCAGATCGGTCGGCTACCGATGATCTTTCGCGCTCGTTGAATTTTTTCCACCATGTCGAACATGAATCTTTGTCCGCCAAAACCTGGCTCCACCGTCATTATTAAAAACATATCAACCAGATCCGAAAAGCCCGAATATTCGGCTATATCTGTTTTCGGTTTTACTGCCAGACCAGATCTGGCGCCCTCACCTCTGATGGCTTTAAGGGTCTGGGAAATATCACTCGTTGCTTCAACGTGCAGGGTCACACTCGCACAGCCCATCTGCGCATACTCCGGAGCGATTTTGTCAGCATCCAGAACCATTAGGTGAGCATCAACTGGTAGGACACTCTCTCTGACAATTTTTGAAGCTGACTCAAAATCAAAAGTGAAATTAGGAACAAATTGATTATCCATGATATCCAGATGGACCAGATCTGAGACATCTGCAATTCTCCTGATCTCCCCCGACAAGTCGTCGAAATTGGCATTGAGAATACTTGGAGTAATCCGCACCTCTCGTGACATGAGCGAATGTTACCTGACCTTAAGAAATTCGCTCAAAAAGAGTGAGAAACATGGCGTCGGTGCCATGGCGATGGGTCCATAACTGCATCGATCCGTTAACGATTGCATCAGATAAATTCGCCGGCAAAAACGGTTCTACTGATATTTGGCGGATATTCAGATGACGCTTCAATGCCCCACTTACCTGCACTTTGGTCTCAGCAAGATGCGGAGAACATGTTGCATATCCGATGATGCCCCCGATTTCTACTAACGAAATGGCACTGTCCAGTAATTCGGCCTGCAATTTGGTGAGCCCTGGTAGATCAGAGGGTTTTCGTCGCCAGCGAACTTCAGGTCTGCGACGAAGGGCTCCTATGCCAGTACACGGAACGTCAGCGATTATGGCGCCGAAACTGCGCCCTCTGTCAGCAAGAGTCCTACCGTCGCCGACCCATACATCACCCCCAGCAATTACTTGTTCAACCAGACGCGCCCGTGCTGGAGATATCTCGTTGGCAATGAATTCCTTGCCATTTGTCAACGCAATGCTGGAAATAAGTGCAGCTTTACCACCAGGGCCGGCACACATATCTAGCCATGTCGACTTGTTCATTGCTGCTTGAGAGAAAACATGGGCAACCAATTGGGATCCTTCATCTTGAATGCCTGCATGTCTTCTGCGAACTGCATCAATTTCGGTCGGGATCTCAACAGAGGTTGCGCCGTAAGGTGAGTACTTCGTTGCTACGCCACCAAGACTCACGAGTTCGGCCTGAGTGGATCGACCTGGCCAGGAAACGAGGGTGGGTGAGGCCGGCACATTATTGGCATGTAGTGCCTTCTGCACCTCTACCTCGTCTCGAAGCAGATCAAAATACGCCGACACAATCCACTCGGGATGCGAGTATCTGATTGCAAGTTGCTCTATCGGATCCCTTATCTCATCAATGAAGCCCATCCACTCCTCGTTAGGACGGGCGCTGACTTTACGCAAGAGCGCATTCACGTAGGTTGCCTTTGACTCCCCAAGTACTTTTCTCGCTAGCTCAACCGTTGCCGAGACGGCGGCATGAGTGGGAACGCGCATTTCAAATAGTTGGTGAACTCCTAGTCGTGCCACATCGATGATGCCGGCATCAACGCTCTCCCAAGGCCTTTCGCTTATCTGCGACAGAATCCAGTCATGTCGACCTTGCATTCGGATGGTCCCGTAGACCAATTCCGTTACAAATCCTTTGTCACGTTGCTCGAGCGAGCTTTCACTCAGCGCCTTGGGCAGTAGCAAATTGGCATAGGCGTCATTCCGATTGACCTGCGTCAATATTTCGAAAGCCAGAATGCGGGAGGCATCTGGGCGCGGCTTTCGAAATGTACTCCCTGATTTAGACAAATCTCTCTCCACCCAAAATTCGCGCGCCGTTGGCCCAACTTCTTGCAGACATGACGCTCCTTCCTGCAGGGGTCACTTCTTCAAGAACGAGAGCGCCTCCGTCGGCGCAACCGACGATTACGCTTCCATTCTGTACAAATACCGAGCCAGCAGGGATTTCGCGGTCAATGGGAAATTCTCGAGCACGGTTTATTCGTAGAGTTGAATCCCGCCACGTAGTCCATGCTCCTGGGTCCGGCGTGAATGCTCTGATATGTCTATCGATTTCGGCTGTCCTTCTGCTCCAATCAAGTCTGGCATCTTCCTTTGAGATCTTTGGTGCGTAACTGACTCCATCGCTACTCTGAGGAATCGGAGGTATCCCATTCTCAATCATTGTCAGCGTCTCACCGATGACTTCGGGGCCAAGTGCTGACATGCGTGCAAGGAGTTCTCCCGCAGTTTCATAAGGCTCGATAAAAATGTCTCGTCGAACATAAACTGGTCCGGTATCCATACCTGAATCAAGGGCGAAAACAGTAACTCCGAATTTCGTATCTCCATTCAACATGGCTCTTTGAACGGGGGCGGCTCCTCGCCATGCTGGAAGGTGTGAAAAATGTAGGTTGATAAATCCGAAGCGAGGAGCTGACAAAACTTCGACGGGTAGTATTACCCCGTACCCGATCGTGACCACCAGATCGATAAAAGCAAGTGACTCGAATAGTTCCTGGGATGCAACCGGCTTTACACATTCGACTTCATGCGCAAACGCCCATTGGGCAACTAAAGATTCTTTTAGTGCTCGACCGCGGCCAGCCGGCTTGTCTGGTCGAGTGATCACAAGGGCCAGATCATGCTTTGATTCGCGCAACCAATCCAATGTTGGGATAGCTACGCTCGGCGTGGCAGCAACGCCGATACGCATTAAAGCCCTTTGCCGAAGATGTAGTGCGGAGAAACTTTCACTTGTGGATTCAACCCCGCGTCATTCGCCAATCCAAACCAGTCAGACTCCCTGATTTCCTTCATTGCGCTCTTGCGGTCCTCTTTGCTTAATCGGTCAATAAAGAGGATTCCGTCTAGATGATCCGTTTCATGTTGGAGTGCTCGGGCAAGCAATTCACTTCCTTCAACCATCACGGGCTCGCCATACATATTCCAACCTTTAGCCACCACCCGCATAGAGCGAGGAGTGTCGTATCGGAGTTCAGGGAAAGAGAGACAGCCTTCTTCGCCCTCTTGAAGCTCCTCGCTCAAGTCAAGACTCGGGTTGATGAGGTGTCCTAAGGCTTCATCAATGTCCCAGACGAATACTCGAAGTGGCACGCCAATTTGTGGAGCGGCTAATCCTGCACCGGGCGCATCCAACATCGTGTCGGTGAGGTCGGAGACCAAAGTGCGTAGCTCTTTGTCGAAATCCACAACAGGCACTGAAGGAGTTACCAGTACGGGGTCACCGAAAAGTCGGATGGGTTGAATTGGCATGGGCGTCAGTCTATCAACTACGTCAGGGAGTACGGATCAACTCGTATTGCAAACAATGGCTTTCGTGAAATGGATCGTCGTCTCTGCAATTCGTGAACAAAATCCACAAGGGCGCTAGCCGTCGTTACGGGCACAGAAAGTGTGATTCTCGATATTTCGCTAGATTTTTCAATCGTTGCGCCAATTCGCACTTCTGGTGCGATTCGTCCCTCCCTTTGAGCTTGTAGTAATCCAGATTGGAATCTTGCGGTTTCCTTGCTATCCATGTCGATGCACACGAAGCGATAATAGGGCGGGAAATTCATCTCTTCACGCTCCTGCAATTCTTTTCGCACTAATGGAGATGCGTCCCATCTGGTCAAGGCCGGCACTATTGGATGAGTCGGAGTGAAAGCAAGGAAGATTGCCCCCGAAGTTCTTGCCATGGCCGCAGATTGAAAAAATATCTCCCGAGAGTTCTCGGTGGATCGCAATTCACTGTGGCCGAAAAAACGCAATCCTTCAAGCAAGGCGACAGCGGCATATCCTTCCGAAGTTCTTGGTTGGGCTCCTGGTGTGGCAATAACCAGTGAAGGTGCTGAAGGAACGGTCTCAACTATGTGATCACCCGATGAGTTGACCAGAGGAAAATTTGGAAAAGCCCTTCCAATCTCTTCAGTGAATCGGTCAATCCCGCGAGCTGCCAAATAAATTTCACCGCTCTGACACCAATTGCATTTCCAAGTGGGGTACGGAGTGTGACAGAGTACGCAGCGCGGCTTCTCTCCCGCGCCCACTAGTTCCAATCGACCCCCGCACTCACAGTGCGCGACATTGCGACATTTTCTACATAGAACAGAATTTCCGTAGCCCTTACGCGGCACTAGGAAAAGAACGGGACCATTTCTCAAAGCTTTTCGAATGATCGAAAAAGCTCCATCTGGAATCAACTCGCCCATCGCCTGCGGAATCGCAACCACTTCTTTTCTCGTCTTGGAAGAAACGTGGGTCAGCCATCCTGACTCGATCAAGCGGGCAACTTCGAGTGATGGGCAATAGCCGGCGAGTATGAGATTGGTTTTTGAATCACTGGCTCTGATCAAAGCCACATCACGGGCGTTCCACCCGGGAGACCTAGGCTCGTGCAATGACTCAGAGGATTCCCCCAAAATTACGATCGTGGCGCCTTCTTTCAAGGGCGCAAATACGGCACCACGCAGACCCAGCACCACATCAACTTGCCCCTTGATCGCCCGCAAGAAATTGCGGTAGCGCTCACTCCTTGTCAGGTGCCCATCCAGTCGCGCCATGCTCCCTAGAGAGATGTACTCTGCTAATTCATCCTCAATCAAGGACAACTCCTTCTCGTCGGGGACGAGTAGCAGAACTTGACCTAGTTTTGCCCTGGCTGCAACGAGTTCGGCAATTAATTTGTGACGTGGAACCGCCGGCGGAAGTGCCCAGAAGACCCGTACCCTCTCTTGCATTAATGCTTTGTCATGGACAACAGGCACGGGAGCAAGAAGGGCAAAGTTTGCAATGGCCGTCGGAAATGTTTCCTTATCCACCGAGGCGATTCGGGGCGGAATGGCACTTCGGATTATGTCGTAGGGCGATCCCGCCCATCGCCGAGCCACCAGACGGAAGAGCTCGATTGTTTCTGGCGTAGCAACAGGATTTGGTGAAAGCACTTTAATGATTTGCTTCAGATTGCCAGTGTTCGGAGAACTCTCTGCGCGTTCGATGATGATTCCCTCATGTGACGAACTTCCGAACTCAACTTCTACCCTGGTTCCGACATCGGCCATTTGCGCCATCTCTGCTGGCACCCAGTAATCAAAAGGTGTATCTAAATGAAATACCCCAGTATCAACCCACACCCTTGCAACGGGTAGGACATCGCTGACGCTCTTTTTTCCAAGGGCACCAACTTGGGCCTTTAGCTTTAATGGTCGTGGAGTGACCACCAAGAATCTTTACTGAGCGGCGGCGCGTAGTGCATCTACGCGGTTTGTCGCTTCCCACGTGAATTCCGGCAACTCGCGCCCAAAGTGACCGTAAGCACTGGTAAGTGCATAAATCGGGCGCAGTAGATCAAGATCACGGATGATTGCCGCAGGTCGTAGATCGAATGTTGCATGCACAGCATTTTGGATTCGCTCCACCGGAACCGTCTCGGTACCGAAAGTCTCGACAAAGAGCCCAACAGGTTGAGCGGTTCCAATTGCATAGGCCACTTGCACTTCGCATCGACGCGCTAAGCCTGCAGCAACAACGTTCTTGGCCACCCAGCGCATCGCATAGGCCCCGGATCGGTCTACTTTGGATGGATCTTTTCCGCTAAAGGCGCCTCCACCGTGGCGAGCCATCCCGCCATAGGTGTCAACGATGATCTTGCGGCCAGTCAATCCGGCATCCCCCATCGGCCCGCCAATTACAAAACGTCCCGTTGGATTAATAAGAATACGTAAATCTTTTCGAGAGAGTTCAATCTCTTCCAAAATAGGGTCGATGACCTGCGAGATAATGTCTGGAGTAAGTTTTCGAACCACATCCACATCTGGTGAGTGCTGACTGGAGATAACAACCGTATTGAGCGCAACTGCACGGTTGCCGTCATATTCAATGGTGACTTGAGTCTTTCCGTCAGGTCGAAGAAAAGCCAGATCGCCATTTTTTCTCACAAGAGAAAGTTGCTGTGCAAGCCTGTGCGCCAATGAAATCGGCAAGGGCATTAACTCTTTTGTGTCATCGCAGGCGTATCCAAACATCAAACCTTGATCGCCAGCTCCCTGCAGGTCAAGTGGGTCAACCGAAGATGCGACACGATTTTCAAATGCATCATCTACACCTTGAGCGATGTCTTGTGATTGTTGACCTATCGAAATGGAAACTCCGCAGGTGTTCCCATCGAAACCCTTTTCCGAGGAGTCGTATCCAATACCAAGGACGGTATCGCGCACGATTCCCATTACATCGGCGTAGCCGTCGGTAGTAACTTCTCCTGCAACATGGACTTGACCTGTCGTGATCAATGTTTCAACTGCAACTCGGCTCTTCGGGTCTTGACTCAAAAGAGAATCGAGAATCGCGTCCGAGATTTGATCCGCGATCTTGTCAGGATGACCCTCTGTTACAGATTCTGAAGTAAATAAGCGCTTAGACATTGGGCAAACTTAGCCGAAAATTGACCTGGTCGAGTAATACGTTGGCGAGTGTGTCTTTAGAGGCCTCAGACACGACTATTTCGCCGCCATCTTGAGTGATAATCACGCCCTTCGTCGAGTCGCTGCCGAAAATCGCCCCGCCTGAAACATCGTTGACGTAGAGGAGGTCCAGATTCTTAGCCAGTAGCTTCTTGGACGCGTTCTCTATGTGAGACTGGGTTTCTGCAGCAAAGCCGACGAGGACTTGAGAGGCTTTCTTTTTAGCCGACAGGTTTGCCAGAAGATCCGGATTTGGCTCTAACACGATGCTTTCAAGCTCAGTCTTCTTGATCTTCTCTGTGTTTTGGCGCACCGGCTTCGCATCTGCAACAGCGGCGCACATGATCAACACATCGCACTCTGGAAATTTCTTATCAAGGACTTCAGCCATATCTGCCGTCGTCTCCACGTGTGTGATCTCAACGCCTTCAATATCTGGCAATTCGCAGTTGGCCGCCACAAGTTGAACTTCCGCCCCCCTGATCACCGCGGCTTGGGCAATTGCATACCCCTGTTTTCCAGAGGAGCGGTTGCCTATGAAACGAACCGGGTCTATGGGCTCACGCGTTCCACCTGCGGTTACGAGTATCTTGCGGCCAAGCAGGTCGGCGTTCCATCCCGCAATCTCCTGAAACTGCTCGACTATCTTGGAAGTCTCCGGAAATCTTCCTTGGCCAACATCGGATCCGGTAAGGCGACCAACTTCTGGTTCCATCACAATGAATCCACGGCTACGAAGAGTCTCCACATTTGCCACCGTGGAAGCATTCAGCCACATCTGCGGATGCATCGCGGGGACTATCAATTTAGGCACACCACTTGCCAGGACGATATTCGTCAGCAGATCATCCGCCCGACCCTGTGCCATGCGGGCAATGAGGTCAGCCGTCGCAGGAGCGATGACAATATAGTCGGCACGATTGGCCAAGTTGATATGTGCAACCGAAGGAACGTCCTGCCATACCTCACTCAATGCGGACCGGCCTGAGAGCGCCTCCCACGTTGTCGCACCTACGAAATTAAGAGAGGCCGGTGTTGGAACAACAGTGACTAGAAACCCGTGTTCTTGGAGTCTTCGCAATAAATCGCAGGACTTGTATGCAGCAATGCCACCGCCAATTCCAAGAATAACTTCTCGGCCTGACGATGACATTTTTGCTCTATCGCAGTGTTAAATTAAACGGTTGGTTCGAGGTTCTCGATCGTCAAGAGACCTTCGTTGATTTCGCGAAGGGCGATCGACAATGGCTTCTCGTGAACATGGGTCTCCACTAGTGGTCCCACGTATTCGAGTAGCCCCTCTCCCAGTTGGGAGTAGTAAGCGTTGATCTGGCGGGCGCGCTTGGCCGCGTAAAGGACCAGGCTGTACTTGGAGCCACTCTTGTCCAAAAGTTCATCAATCGGTGGATTGGTAATGCCGTCCATTAAAGCCCCTTAAAAGATATGTGCCAGATCACGGCCAAATGGCAAGATCAGGAGGCTAAGGCTACCAGTGCCTCGACTACCTTCTCGACGTCGTGGTTGACCATGATCACGTCGAATTCTTTTGAAGCAGCCAGCTCGCTGGAGGCCAGTTCAAGTCTATGTGAGCGCCTTTCGAGGGTATCTGAACCCCTTGCCTCTAGACGAGAGACAAGCTCCTCCCAACTAGGAGGCTCTAAGAACACAAGGACAGCCTCTTTGCTATGAGTTCGCACCTGTCGGGCCCCTTCAATTTCAATCTCCAACAAGACGTTCTTTCCTTCCGAAAGAGCCTTCTCTACACCTTCCCGGGGGGTTCCATATCTGGCGCCGGCGAATTGCGCCCATTCCAGGAAGTCGTCATGCGAAATTCGTCTGTCGAACTCTTCATCGGTGAGGAAGTAGTAGTCCACGCCTTCCTTCTCATTGTGACGGGGAGAACGAGTTGTCGCAGAGACGCTAACCCAGAAATTATCACTTGCCTGCCGAAGACGTGCTGCGACCGTGCTCTTGCCAACTCCACCAGGACCAGAGAGAACAAGGAGTCTGCCGCGATGATGTACAGGTTTGAATTCTGAGATTAGTTCGGTCTTCTGATGGATTCCTAGTCCTTGAATTCGGCGCGGCGCTGAAATTGTTAAACGTTCCATAATTGCAGCAGCACGAATTTTCCCCACCCCGGGAAGGGACTCCAATAATTCGCTCACCCTCATCTTCGCAATGGCGGGGTCTGTCTTTGCAAGTATGAGGACATCAGAGATCCCCATTTCTCCAGATTTCACCTGCGCCTTGATATCAGCGCGAGCCCGTCGTGAATGCGCTGCCTTCACTAAGGCATCTGCGCGTTGCTCGGGGGTTAACGCGGGCGGTACGGACATGACGACAATCTACCTTTATCTCGGATATTACTTAAGTTGAGATGCAATTAATGCTGCACGGTCTCGCATGGCTTCAAAACCTTCTTCCCATGCACCTGTGATGGGTCGACCGATAACAAGATAATTGGCCCCAGCCCCCATTGCACTCTTCGGATCCATCGTTCGTTGCTGGTCATCGCCGCCCTTGTCGGAAATTGGCCGAACTCCGGGGGTGATGATCGTAATCTCAGGCCCTAGCGCCTGACGAACCGCGCAGATTTCAAGGGGAGAGCAAATGATCGCCGATGCCCCTGCAGATTTTGCCAGTTTTGCCAGATTGACTGCGGCATCAAGGGGGGCTGCCTCAAAGCCTATTTCAATCAAATCTTGACTTCCCAGGGAGGTTAAAACAGTGACAGCAGCAATCTCAATTTCTGGGGCTTCGTTGACTGCAGCCGAAATCATCGCCTTTCCTCCAGAGGCGTGAACCGTAAGAAATCGCGGTTTCAAATCAACTATCTGACGAGTCGCTCGGGCAACGGTGTTTGGAATATCGTGTAATTTCAAGTCTAGAAATAAGTCAGCATCCGTGATGTTCTTGATTTGTCTCACGCCTTCATTTCCCAACGCTGCAAAAAACTCTAATCCTAATTTGAAACCAGCAATGTAATCCTGGGTTGCCTCTATCCATGCTTTTGCCACGTCAAGATCGGCAGTGTCTATTGCGAGAAATATCGGGGCCTTGTCACTCATCAACTGCTTCCCATCTCGTCTTCGCGGTGAGCAAATCCCACGGCGTTTTTAAACGATCTGAATCCTCTTTCGACCAAAAGATCTCGAAGTTCCTCCTGGACATTGAGAACAGCCTTTGGGTTGGAAAATGTTGCCGTTCCAACGCTGACGCCGCTTGCTCCGGCGAGCACCAATTCCAGTGCATCACGGCCGGAACGAACACCGCCCATTCCAAGAATCGGAATCTTAGGTAGGGCTTGATGAACTTGGTACACCGCGCGCACGGCGATAGGGCGGATTGCAGGTCCGGACAATCCGCCAGTCTTGCCTGCAAGATGAGGGCGCATCGTGTCGATATTGATCACCATTCCAAGGAGGGTGTTGATTAATGAGAGCGCATCAGCTCCGGCATCCACCACGACTCGGGCAATTTCTGCAATGTCAGTAACATCTGGTGAGAGTTTGACGATAATAGGAATATCGCCGCCTAGCGTGCGACGAACCCCGTCAACCACTGCGCGGGAAGCATGCGGATCGCAAGCAAAAACCAGTCCACGATTTTCAACATTTGGACAAGAAATATTTACCTCTACTGCTGAAATCCCGCTTACTGAGCGCAGTCTTCTGGCGAGAACAGCGTATTCGTCCACGCTCTCCCCTGCGATAGAGACGATCACGCGTGCATTCTGCTGTAGTAGCCAGGGAACGTCGTTGGCAAGAAATGTGTCTATCCCTGGACCTTGCAGGCCAATCGAATTGAGCATGCCGCTAGGAGTCTCGGCCATACGCGGTGTTGGTCGGCCAGGACGGGATTTAAGCATGATGGATTTGGTTACCACCGCGCCAATGTCACGCAACGGAAAGAACTGCGATAACTCCTTTCCAGAACTCGCGCATCCGCTTGCTGTGAACAAAGGAGTGGGGAACCAAGCTGGGCCTAAAGTTGTTGAATAATCAAATTCACTCATCGGTTATTGCGCCACCTTTCCGACAAGATTCCATTGCACCTTGGCGCCATCCATGACTGGCCCATCTATACACGAGCGCAGCATCTTGACATCGCCATCTACATTTTCAACGGGAAGAACGCATGTCATGCAAACGCCAATTCCGCAGGCCATTGACTCCTCCACTGCACATTGATGAACGATGTCAGCTTCATTGGCGATCCGAGAAATTGCCGCCAGCATTCCCATCGGTCCGCAGGAATAAATGACATCAACCGTGCCTTCTTCAATCAGGGAGGGAATGGGATCGGTGACTTTTCCTAAAATCCCCGCGCTTCCATCCTCGGTATAAATCTTGAGTGAATTCACAGAGCGCTTGCCTTCGATGGGCGCGTAGATCTTGGCGGCGGTGCTAGCCCCAAGGATCATATCTACGCGACATCCGCGCGCCTTGAGAACTTCTGCTAAACCAAACAATGGTGCAGAGCCATAGCCGCCTCCTATAAGAAGGGCTTGTGCGGGAGTCGTGGGGATACCAAAGGCAGTGCCAAGAGGGGCGACGACATCCAGGGTCGCCCCTTCGGGTTGAGCACATAACCATCTGCTGCCCGAACCATGGGGTGCAACAATCAATTCCATTGTTCCATCGCCCTTGTCGCTGCGGTGGGAGACCCGAGAGATTGCAAAGGCTCGGCGTAGGATCAAAGCGGAATTATCGCCACCGACACTGATCGCTACGAAGTTGCCGGGATGAGTGATATGCACGATTTCGCCAATACTTAGAAGTATTTGATGATATTGACCAATGCGTTTATTCCCAACAATGGTTGCGCTGATTTGTTGAGCGTTCCGATTAATCACGCTCATTGTTCTGTGAGCCAATCCTGTAAGGGACGCACGCTGAATTCACCTTTTTGCAGTGAAGCGATTCCCGCGACGGCAGCGCTGAATCCCGCGGTCGTAGTTATGCAAGGAATAGAGCGTTGGACGGCTGCGGTGCGGATCAACCAACCATCCTGCCTGGTGCCACGACCAACAGGGGTATTGATAACCAGGTCAATACCTCCTGACGCGATTAGATCAACTGCCGTTCTCTCACCGAAAAGACCGGGACCTTCAGAGTTCTTGCGCACCATTGTTGTCTTGATGCCGTGCTCTTCAAGAAATTTTGCAGTACCCGCGGTTGCGATCAATCCAAAGCCCATGCCCGCAAGTGCGCGTGCTGGTTCGACCCCTGCTGCTTTGTCCTTGCCGGCAAGTGAAATGAATACTTGGCCGGATTTGGGCAAAGGACCGAATGCGCTGATTTGGCTCTTGGAGTAACTCTCTCCGAAGGTTTCGGCGATTCCCATTACTTCCCCCGTTGAACGCATCTCGGGTCCGAGCACGGCATCTACCCCCCGACCATCCGTGCGTCTGAAACGGTTCCAAGGAAGTACTGCTTCTTTGACAGAAACTCCCTTTGCCTTGCCATCACCTTGTGAAGGGAGCAGTCCCTCTTCTCGCAATTGCGCGATAGTCGCCCCCAGCGCGATACGAGCCGCCGCTTTGGCAAGTGGAACTCCGGTGGCCTTACTGACAAAGGGGACTGTTCGAGACGCTCTTGGATTTGCCTCAAGAACATAGAGAACATTCTCGGCCATCGCGAATTGAATGTTGATCAGTCCACTCACTCCGACACCGCGTGCAATTTTTTCTGTCGCCACCCGAATTTCTTGGTGTTGTTCCGGAGACAATGTCATAGATGGAATCACACAAGCACTATCTCCTGAGTGGATTCCCGCTTCTTCAATGTGCTCCATGACTCCACCAAGGAAGAGCTCGTTTCCATCAAAGAGGGCATCAACATCAATTTCGATGGCGGAGTCTAGGAAGCGGTCCACGAGAACTGGATGATCTGGAGTGATATCTGTTGCGCGAGTGATAAAACCTCCCAGGGAGGCATCGTCGTAAACGATCTCCATTCCGCGTCCACCCAGTACGAAAGAGGGGCGGACCAAGACTGGGTATCCAATGCGATGGGCGATTTGTAGCGCTTCTTGGTGTGAAGCGGCCATCCCAAAAGAGGGCGCCGTCAGACCCTGTTCTTTCAAAACAATTCCAAATGCGCCCCGGTCTTCTGCCAGGTTGATGGCCTCTGGACTTGTTCCCAAGATTGTTACACCCGCTGCTTTGAGAGCTGCAGCCAACCCAAGGGGCGTCTGGCCACCAAGTTGAGTGATCACGCCCATGACTGGACCTGCCTGCATTTCAGCATGAACGACTTCCAGAACATCTTCCAGCGTAAGAGGCTCGAAGTAGAGTCGATCGCTCGTATCGTAATCAGTTGAAACTGTCTCAGGATTGCAGTTCACCATGATTGTTTCAAAATCGTTTTTATGCAATTCAAAGGAGGCATGAACGCACGAGTAATCGAATTCAATTCCTTGGCCAATTCGGTTCGGCCCGCTCCCGAGAATAATGACGGCAGGTTTGGTCCGAGGCCTTACTTCAGTTTCTTCCTCGTAGCTTGAGTAGTGATACGGAGTGAAGGCCTCGAACTCGGCAGCACATGTGTCCACTGTCTTATAAACAGGACGAATATTTAGATGGTAACGCTGTCTTCTGACATCTTCTTCAGTAATACCACGTAGATTTGCGATCTGGGTATCCGAAAAGCCCATGTGTTTTGCACACTTAAGCAGGTCTTCCGTCAATTCTCCGGGTGCTGCGATCTCTTGTGCTTGGGTATTAATGAGAGTGATTTGATTGAGATACCAGCGATCAATCTTGGTAGCTTCGTAAACTTCTTCGATGGTAGCGCCGAACCAGAGTGCTTGCTGTACTTCTTTGAGCCGATACTCAGTTGGAATCTGCATAGATGACAGCAGGGCCATCTTCACGCTTTCAGCACGCTCTTTTGGCCAGGTAAATGGTGCCTCTTTGCGTTCGAGTGAGCGCAGCGCCTTCTGAAGCGCCTCCGGAAATGAGCGACCGATGGCCATCGCTTCACCAACACTCTTCATGGTCGTGGTAAGGCGCGGATCCGCATCAGGAAATTTCTCAAAAGCAAAACGAGGTACTTTTACAACCACATAGTCCAAGGTTGGCTCGAAGGAGGCAGGCGTCACTTTGGTGATGTCGTTTTGAATCTCATTGAGCGTGTACCCGATTGCCAGTTTTGTCGCAATTTTCGCGATTGGGAATCCCGTTGCTTTGGAAGCCAACGCACTCGACCGAGAGACGCGCGGATTCATTTCTATAACGATGATCCGACCTGTCTCCGGATGTACTGCGAACTGGATGTTGCATCCACCGGTATCTACGCCCACTTCGCGGATGATCCTCAAAGAAAGATCACGCAAGTGTTGATATTCGACATCCGTCAAAGTCATGACGGGGGCAACAGTGATTGAATCACCCGTATGAACACCCATGGGGTCCACGTTTTCGATCCCGCACACAATTACGACGTTGTCGCTATGGTCGCGCATTACTTCAAGTTCGAATTCTTTCCACCCCAGGATTGATTCTTCAAGAAGAACTTCAGAGGTGGGGCTATGACGCAACCCGGCACCGGCTATTTGCGAAAGTTGCGCTGAATCAAAAGCAATACCTGAGCCGAGACCGCCCATGGTGAATGAAGGACGAACGACAACTGGATACTTGAGCAACTCGGCAGCTGCAAAGCAATCCTCCATCGAATGGCAAATAATTGACTGTGCAGACTCACCTCCTACTTTCTCAACGATGTCACGGAACAATTCCCTATTTTCACCGCGTTGAATGGCATCTACATCTGCACCGATAAGTTTGACGCCGAACTTCGAGAGAGTTCCACGTTCGTGGAGAGCTATCGCGGCATTTAGTGCAGTTTGGCCACCTAGTGTTGCTAGCACCGCGTCGGGCCTTTCGATCTCGATAATTCGTTCTAGATACTCAGGCGTTATCGGCTCTATGTAGGTTGCATCAGCAAACTCAGGATCAGTCATGATCGTGGCCGGGTTGGAGTTCACAAGAACAACTCGAATTCCCTCCGCCCGTAGAACTCGGCAAGCTTGAGTGCCCGAATAGTCAAACTCGCAAGCTTGACCGATAACGATTGGCCCACTGCCAATAACTAAAACACTCTTCATTGAAGTATCTAATGGCATCAGGCATCGACTCGTTTCGTGGACATCATTTCGATAAAGCGATCGAACAGGTATGCCGCATCATGAGGTCCTGCCGCGGCTTCCGGGTGGTACTGCACGCTAAATGCGGGGATCTCCAACATTCGGATCCCCTCAACTACGCCGTCGTTTAAACTGATGTGGCTTACTTCCCCCGGGCCGTAAACTGTCGAAAAAGTGTCATCTGTGGGCGCTTGAAGGGCGAAACCGTGATTGTGAGTGGTGATCTCAACTTTGCCGGTTGTCTTATCCAGTACTGGTTGATTGATACCTCGATGGCCAAATTGCAGTTTGTATGTGCTAAACCCAAGGGCTCGGCCCAGAATTTGATGGCCGAAACAAATTCCAAATATGGGTACCTCTGCAGTAAGCAAGGACCTGACTAGATCCACAACTTCATTCATGGTGGCAGGATCTCCTGGCCCATTGGACAGAAAGACCCCATCGGGTGCCATCTCTTGGATCTGAACAAAAGTAGTGTCGTATGGCAGGACGTGTACTTCCACGCCACGCTCTGAGAGCAACCTAGGTGTTGAGTGTTTGATTCCTAAATCAAGTGCTGCCACGGTGAAACGTTTCTCTCCTATGGCTGGGATTACGTATGGCTTTGTTGTGGAGACGTCTTCTACAAGGTGAGCTCCTGTCATTGAAGGACTCTTTCGAACTTCAATGACCATTTCCTCTCGAGTCATGTTCATGTCTGAGAAGATGCCGACACGCATTGCGCCGCGATCACGCAGATGGCGCGTCAGTGCACGCGTATCGATGCCTTGAATACAGACGATCCCTTGCGAAACCAATTCATTCTCCAGGCTGCCAGAACTGCGCCAATTGCTGGTGATCGTAGATGGATTTCGAACAGCGAATCCGGCAACCCAAATTCTGTGCGATTCGTTATCTTCGAAATTCACACCAGTATTTCCTATATGAGGCGCTGTCATTGTTACGACCTGTTTATGGTAGGACGGATCCGTCAACGTTTCTTGATAACCCGTCATGCCGGTTGCGAAGACTGCCTCCCCGAAGGTTTTCCCGGTGGCGCCCCAACTCTTTCCTTCGAAAATTCGACCATCGTCTAGCACAAGGTAGGCCTTAGTTGTCATTGCTCGTCCTCACTAACTGTGAATCCAGGACTGTCGGTACGCCTCTGAAAAATGTTGCGACGACAGAGCCGGGCAAATCCATGCCATGGTAAGGCGTGTTTCGACTACGCGAAAGCACAAGGTCGCGATCGACCTTCCACGATTGATTCGGATTCACGATGGCAAGATGCGCACTGGATCCAACCCTCAAAGACTGACCATGATCGGAATATCCTCCGATTTGAGCTGGCGCAGTGGACATACGTACCACGAGATCGCTCCATGTCATCAACGCCGTGTCGATCATCGTTGCCTGGACTATCGAAAGCGCGGTCTCCAAGCCCAACATCCCAAACGCGGCGACCTGCCATTCACACTCTTTGCTCTCTGCTGAGTGCGGCGCGTGATCGGTTGCGACAATGTCGATTGTCCCGTCTGCTAGTCCTTCACGAAGTGCCATGACGTCTTTTTGAGTGCGAAGGGGTGGGTTCACTTTATATATTGGGTCGTATGACATTGCTAGGTCGTCAGTAAGAAGCAAATGATGCGGCGTCACTTCGGCACTCACTTGGATTCCGCGCGCCTTCGCCCATCTAATAATGTCTACTCCCCCGGCTGTTGTCACATGGCAGATGTGCACTCTGGACTGCACGTGATCGGCAAGCAATACATCTCGGGCAATGATTGATTCCTCGGCAACAGATGGCCAGCCTTTGAGCCCCAGTTGCGAGGAGATGAGCCCTTCGTTCATTTGGCCATCTTTGGACAGTTGGGGATCTTGCGCATGTTGTGCGATAACGCCATTGAATTTCTTAACATATTCCAGAGCTCGTCGCATAACGATCGGATCAAAGACGCAGTTGCCATCATCACTAAATACACGCACGCGCGCCTTCGAATCTGCCATGGCACCGAGTTCTGCCAAAGCATGACCTGCTAAACCTTGAGTTACGGCTCCAATTGGGAAGACATCGCATAAACCACTGGCTTGACCTAGAGCGTAAACCTGCTCGACTACTCCTGCGGTATCTGCGACCGGAAAGGTGTTGGCCATAGCAGAGACGGCAGTGAAGCCACCTTTTGCGGCCGCGCGTGATCCGGATTCAACTGTTTCTGAGTCTTCTCGCCCGGGTTCACGCATGTGTGTGTGGAGATCTACAAGGCCAGGCAGGATGATGCAACCGCTGACATCAATCCTTCGGGCGCTTGCGGCACCAGGGTGGGAAACGACGGAATCGATCGCTGCAATCTTTCCGTCGGCAACGAGAACTTGCGCTTTCTTGCCTTCTGGGAGGACTCCGCCATCAAGCAGATAGTTTGTCATTGGCTTAGTTCTCCAATTCCGTTCGGCGCACCAGCGAGAAGTAAGTAAAGAACAGCCATTCTTACACTGACACCATTGGTCACCTGTTCGAGAATGACCGAACGAGCGCTATCTGCGCATTCGGCGGTGATTTCCAGGCCACGGTTCATTGGGCCCGGATGCATGATGATCGCGTTTGGCTTCATCAACTTCAGGCGGTCGGCGTTCAAACCATAGTAGTGCGAGTACTCGCGAGCGGTAGGAAAGAAGAAATCATTCATCCGTTCTTGCTGAACGCGAAGCATCATGACGGCATCGACTAGCGGCAGGACCGAATCTAGGTCATAAGAGATCTGCACTGGCCACGTCTGCGCACCAACCGGAAGAAGCGTCGGTGGTGCCACTAAAATCACCTGAGCCCCGAGCAGGGTAAGCAGGTGGACGTTTGATCTGGCAACTCGCGAATGAAGAATATCTCCCACGATTGCAACCGTTAGCCCGCGCAGGTCACTTGTACCTACGCGAAGGTGCTTGCGAATCGTATAAGCATCCAGAAGGGCTTGCGTCGGATGTTCATGCGTACCGTCACCTGCATTAATGACACTTCCTGATGTCCAGTGGGAAGAGGCCAGACGTTGTGCCGCTCCGGATGCAGAATGACGAATGATGACAGCGTCCGCCCCCATTGCTTGCAGAGTCTGGGCGGTGTCCTTTAATGACTCGCCCTTGCTAGTACTTGAACCTTTTGCGGAAAAATTTATGACGTCGGCAGATAGTCGTTTTGCTGCTGCCTCAAAGGAGATACGGGTTCGCGTCGAGTCTTCAAAAAAGAGATTGACAATTGTCCGTCCGCGAAGAGTTGGCAACTTCTTAACCGGACCTTCGGAAATCCGTGCCATTTCTTGAGCTGTGTCCAGAATTGTGATGGCTTGCGAGTACGAGAGATCGGTAGTCGATAAAAGGTGGCGCATGGCTGGCTCAACCCTCCGTAGATTCGACTAGAACTTCGTCCACGCCATCGATTTCGCTGAGGTGGACTTTGACAGATTGCGCTTTGGAGGTTGGCAAGTTCTTGCCTACGTAGTCAGCACGGATCGGAAGTTCGCGATGCCCGCGATCGACAAGGGCGGCCAGTTGTACGGTCTTGGGTCGGCCCATTTCCCCAAGAGCATCCAGAGCTGCGCGGATGGTTCGGCCGGAAAAAAGGACATCATCGACCAAAATGACATTGCGCCCTTCAATCCCCCCAAGGGGCGTCATGGTCGGAACCAAGGCGCGCAGAGGACGAAGGCGTAGATCATCTCGGTGAAGGGTGATATCCAAGGTGCCAACTGGGATTTCCCGGCCTTCGATACCCGAAATCAGAGTGGAAAGTCGGGAGGCAAGAAAAGCGCCACGGGTTGGAATGCCCATGAGAACTATTGATTCGGGTCCGCCGTTGCGCTCCAAAATTTCATGGGCAATGCGGGTAAGAGCGCGGGATATATCCACCGCGGATAGTGCAACACTCATAAACGCTCCTTCCCCGCCTCGCAGGACGGGTCTTAAAGGATCTTCGGGGCGTAGCTTAGCATGTGTCCTTATTGTGTTGATTGAAGCCCAACGGTGGATAACTCTGCTGGTCGCCTTCCCTCTTTTTCTAGGCTCACACCATGAAATCTCACCCAGATACTGCCTCTTCCGTCTTCTCTCAACCCAGCACCAAGAGCATCGCAGCACGGATTCGCACGCTGAGACAGGAGCGCGGTTGGACCCTGGCGGAGGTGGAAAAGCTCTCCCATGGTTCGATTAAAGCCGTGGTTCTGGGTTCTTATGAGCGGTGTGATCGCGCCATCAGTCTGGCTCGATCAATCGAGTTGGCGGATCTATTCTCAGTTCCCCTGACCCATTTACTGTGTTCCCCAGAGGAGACACCGGTCTTACATCCCCATCCAACAATGATGCTTGATCTACGTCGGGCCAAGTCTCTTGCTAAAGATCCTTTGGAGAGTCAGGATCAGCGACTTATTACTTTCACGATGTTCATAACGTGGATTGCCAATCGGCGCTCTGACTGGAACGGCGAGATTCTCACCTTGCGAGAAAGTGATCTCTCTACTCTGGCCTTAATGACTTTTCTATCCGAAAAAGCCCTCCTGGAATGGGCCAACAAGAAGAAACTGCTTCTTACAGCGCCAGATCGCCCTTGATCGAGGAGATGCGCCCAAGCACTCCGTGGATGTATCCGGCCGACTCCTCAGTGGAGAGCAGAGCCGCCATTGTTAATGCTTCGTCAATTGCCACTGCGTCTGGAACGTCTTCTCCCCAGAGAATTTCATAAATAGCAATCCTTAAGATATTGCGATCCACTATCGGCAGTCGATCCATATCCCAGCCTTGGGCGTAGGTAGAGATGAGCTCGTCGATCTTTCTGCGGTGTTCTGTCACGCCATTTACCAACGCCTTCGCGTATTCACGGATAGGACGCGCATCAGGTCCTTCTTCAACAGTCAAACGAGATTCGAGCAATTCCGTCGGCGATGACTGGCGAAGGTCGGATTCGAAAAGAATGTCCAGCGCCTGTTTTCGGGCTTTGCCGCGTGCGCTCACTAGTTTGCGCGACCCAAGTATGAACCATCTCGTGTGTCGACCAAAACTTT
>Ga0315268_10001189_pt1 | contig 29910 bp, 30 predicted proteins | sample C1_top_MG_FD_204535 | JGI IMG/M metagenome (GOLD analysis project Ga0315268, IMG submission 204535) | Sediment microbial communities from Yellowstone Lake, YNP, Wyoming, USA - C1_top | ecosystem: Environmental > Aquatic > Freshwater > Lake > Sediment | place: USA: Wyoming | collected 2017-08-01
AAGTGCCTATGATGAGCGTTATTGCGATGCCGTAGAATGGTATTGCGCCCATAAACTCGCCAAGTAGAACGTCACTCGGTTTCAATGGGGCGCGCACCAAGATCTCTAATTGGCTAGTCTGTACTTCCCTCAATGTATCGGTGATTGGGATCAGTATCAGGTAGAAGAAAAACATGAAGAGGATGATTTGTACCATGGGTACGGCGGCTCGGGTTATGATAAACGCTGTGAAGTCGTCGATTAGAGGAGTCACAACTGCGGGCGCGATGAATGCCACATAAACCGCTAGCAATCCGATGACTAGAGGTAGAAAATAGGGTCTTAGGCTTCGTATGCCACTTGTGGCAGTTCGGTATCGGTTCTTTGCGATCACCAGCCACTTAGTCGCTGGCACCTCTGTGTTCCCTCCATGCTAAAAGTTCTTTCTCATCTATACCTCCAGTTATGGCAATGAAAGCTTCCTCCAAAGTCTTGGTTTTTGTTTTGGCTATGATTTCTTTGACTGTGCCGACTGCAATGAGTTTGCCGCCATTGATTATGCCTATTCGGTCACAGAGCTCTTCAACTACAGGAAGAATGTGACTGCAAATGAAAATGGTTTTGCCAGCTGTGTCTGCCAGCTTCCTGAGGAGGTCCTTCACTACCAAAGCTGCAGCTGGGTCTAGATTAGATGTGGGTTCGTCAAAGAACAAGATGGGAGGGTCATGAATCAGAGCTGCGGCAATCAGGACTTTCTGCTTCATTCCGCGGCTATATCCTTCAAGCAAATCATCACGTCTATCATGAAGCCCGAACAGCTTGAGTAAGTCATCTATCCTTTCAGATAGAACGTCTTTCGGGACATCGTAGAGAGCTCCGATGAACTCTAGAAACTCTTTGGCGCTGAGCTTCTCATACAAACCAGGCGACTCGGCAAGCAACCCGGTAACTCGTTTTACTTCCGTTTCATCTTTGAGAATATCATGACCGTTCACAAGGGCTGTACCGCTGGTTGGCTTTACTATACAGTTTAACAAGCGAATGGTAGTCGTCTTGCCAGCGCCATTTGGACCGAGCAGACCAAAAGTTTCTCCTTCATAAACCTCTAGGTCAAGCTCATCCAAAGCCTTGATCTGGGCTCCCTTACCATAATACTTGGACAATTTCTTGGTCTGTATGACAACTTTCAATGCTCATCACCAATCCGGTCCGTTGATTCTACCACAGTCTGTTTTCCTTTAATGGTAGAAACTGTGTTGCTCTCTTCAAAGATGAATAGGTTATCAATCGTTGTCTTCAAAGCTTTTGCGATATCATGTGCTAACTTGAGAGAGGGATTGTAGTTTCCTTTTTCTATGAAGAGAATGGTTTCTCTTCGCACTCCGACCTTTTTTGCCAGCTCGTCTTGGGTGAGATCGTATCTTGCCCTCAATTCCTTTATTCTGGTTCTCACCGTTTTCAGAGCTCTCCTTTTCTGCCCAAGTACCAGCGCAGCACGAGAAAGGACACGCTGGACACCAGAAGCGCAGCTATCATCGGGTAGCCTGCTTCGATTTCTGGCATGCCGAAGAACTCTCTTCCAATAAAGCTGACCCACAAATATGCGATGATGAAGTACTGGCACATGAACATCGCGTAGAAACCAGCTTTCCAGTTCAGCTTCCGAGTTCTCTCATCAGCCAACGGAAATCCAGCCTTCTTGTCTTTGAGTGTTTTCCAAAGGACTAGGGCGGGGATCAGAATCAGCAGTGCAATTATTCCTATGCTTACGATCGGCCAAGTGAAATCAGCCATTCAACACACTTCCGGTTAATTGCTTTGCTTCTCCGGAACTCTTATTGATGAGCTACCTATGAGGCCGATTCCGATTATTCCAATCACAGCTGCAATACCAGCATGGTTCTCTCCCAAGATCGATTCTCCGGCTACCATCACAAGGGCTCCTATCAAACACACTGACACTCCTAAAGCAAATATCACAAGTTGCCACTTGTTTATTCCCGCATTCTTTTTCAGCAATTCACTTCATCTCCACAGAAAATCTTTCTTCCTTTCTCCTTGCCTTGAACACGCTGATAACTGATAGCAGGATTCCAACACCAAAGAAAGAATAGCCAATTAACCGATCCTCGCCAAATACTATTCCAAGAACCACTAACGTGCCTCCAAGCGTCATGAGTTCTTGACTTTTCATTCCCTCAACCTCCATTATCTATCTCGCACATTATATTATGTTTAACTCACTTTACGTTAATTTTATATAACATTGGAGATTTAAGCTTTACTGTGTCTGTGGCTGGGTTTTTGCGCAACTCTTCTTTTTCTATCTTGCCGTTTTCTCTTGTTAGGAGAGGTTCTTCCTCACTAGAGTTGGCATCAACAGGCCGTATCCTGAGATGAATATGAGTGGCGTGTGAAGAATCAGGTTCCATAGTGTGTATCCGGGCATAATGAAGAATGACATTGCGTTGAATAGACCGATTAACAGACCAACGAAGCTCGTGGTTCTGAGTAGAAAGACGTTGACTCTTGGATAGATCAGGGTCAAAACGGCTACGATGAGTGGTGTGGTTGGACAGTACATTACTCCGAAAGAAGATGTGAGCAGCAGCAAGGGATTGAAGTCTGGGTTTAGCTCAGTGTTTATCGGAGACCAAAAAGCCAGAAAAACGAAGGGTATCACCCAGTATCTCCAAGTAGGAAGCCTCTGGAAGACATACTCGTTACGAGGCTTGTAGACTTCCCACATCCAGAGCAGACCCACAATTAGAATAGGAACCAAGTTGCCAGTTAACACGACAAGACCATAGTTCTCAGTTACGGCGATATGGTTGCCGAAGGCAAAGAACAGAAACAGAATTCCGAAGAATGCGTCTGCAACCCTGCCAACTCTTGATCCATATCGATACAAGGCAAGAAGAAGCACGATGGTGATGACATGAATTGCTGGGCTGAGCCACAAGTGCGCAACAGAAGTCTGCATGAAGACATCTCTAATCACAAGTGTGCTGTCTTGTTGAGCAAAAGGCACAGCAGCAAATGTTGGAAGGAATGTGCAAAACAGGAGCACTAATAGAACCAACAGAGTCTTTCTGCTTTCTTTCATAGGCCTGTCTAGACAAATGTGACTACTTTAGGTTTGCTCATTTTTGTACACAGGCTAGATAATCACACTAGGGATATACACGCGGAAAATATGCTGCAAACATTTCCGGTTTGGTTAGTTGCGGGCGGGGTGGAATTTGAACCCCAACCCTTCTTTTTCGCGTCTACTTATTTGGCGTGGTGAAGAAAACTAAGCCTCCAAATTGGCTGATTCGTTTGCCTGCTGGTGTTTCCCCGTTGACTATTCTTGTCTTCACTTTTCTGTTGTTTGAAATCTGTAATAACCTGTTGATCCTGTTCTTGTCCTCACTTTCAGCAAGATACTTGTCTGTGAGCATCAGATATTCCATTCTGAAGTCATTGTTCCTCTCTCGGTCATAGACTATGCCTTCGATTTCTTTAAGCGAAAACAGGACAACTGTGCCACGGTCGCTGTTGTAAAGATGTTTCTCCAATTCATCGACGATGAGATCAACTTCTCCTGAGATCGTCTCTGCTACTTGCTTGCGGAATTCTTTAGTCCTCACAAGTTCAGCCACCTTGTGCGGCTGGTCAGCAGAGCCGACTAGCTTGGCGAAAGTTGCTCTATTCGGTCCCCTTGATTGAATTAGATAGCTGTGATGCTTTCGCACGTGATCCAGAAAATCTGCAGCGTAATTGGTCTTTATCGGAGCGGTCACTACGATGCTTCTTACACCCTCATCTAGCAGTGGTCTCAACGCATCAACCACAGATTCATGGAAATTGTACAGAGCCCTCTCATCCGTCCTGGTTCCTCCGAGCTCTAACGTAAGGTGCGGTTTTACCACATGACTAAATATCTGCCACAGAACCGCATGATCATCTTCGAAACCTACAAGAAGTGCGACCGAGTAGCCGCGTTTATGGACTTGTTTACGCTTCATTTTTGTCACTGAACTTCTTTTCCTTTGCATATGTGCGTGCGCAATTCATCTTTTTTCTGCTTTGTCTCTCGGCTGCTTTTCTACATAAGTTGCCTTCTGATTGTGCACGCCTGCGGACTAAGCACTTCTTTTAGTTAGGCGCACAGGTCTCCAATATTGCTGAGCGTTCCGCTTTTTCCGATGCTTAATTGTCTTTCGCCTCTGAATGTGGATGCTCGAGCATTCTCAATTTGAATCGTGTCTCCATTGGAAATGGAGTTTATTTGTTCATTCCACAAGCACAGTTTAATTGTCCCAGTTTCATCTGCTATCAAAGCGTTGACCACGCTAGCGTAGTTTCCAAACCGCGTAACGACAAGTTTTGGTTTTGGGATTTCCATAACCTTAGCCCTTAAACTGACATGGTTAATTCCAGTTCGCAAATCTTTAATGGGAAGAGAGTGTAATCCATTGTTTTTCTTTTTTAATTGTCTGCGGACCATAGTGGTTTCCATGAGATTTGTAATTGGATTCTTTCGTTCCATGAGGACTCCGTTGGATATTGGAAATTGCGCAACAACTTTTGAGCCCTCTAAAATCAAAAAGATGGCTTCGTCTTGTGTTTTGCCGCGACATTGTATAGAAAGCTCATTGCAAGTGGCCTTTTGTCCTTCCCACGCTGAGCTTAATGCATCAAAAAACTTGTCCGGGTCAACTTCGTACTTTACAGTGAGAAAAGCAAGGTATTCGCTGGCTGATGCCTTGTTTCTCAAGGCTTTTCCACTCTTTTCGTATGCATTCTCTCAACTCTGCTGGTCCACGATCGGATTGGTGTGGTTATCTGCTTATCCACTAATTCCATGGTTTTCACATCGTGTTTTTCAGTAGAATTGTCAAGAAAAATGACAAAAATCGGAGGCCCTTTTGTCAATATTCTTCTCTGCGAGAACTCTACCTATTATATAATGTGGTTAGTCACTTATTAACATATGTGAGGATGTGTGCAACAGGGGCGCTCGCGAATTCTACCCCAATAAGGCTTCTAATGTTAATTTGTGACGCGCGTATGATTGCCTCAAAATATGCTGTAGTACCCTTCGGGGATTATTTGTAGCGGGCGGGGTGGGATTTGAACCCTCAACAACGTGGCGAAATCTCCCGCAACTCCCCTCTTTTTTTCTGTTTTGCTGTCTGCCAAAACTTAAGAGTGTGCAATGCTGAATTTGTGAAACGGGGAGAAGTAATTTGAATCGATTGTCCTCCATCAGGCACTCTGATTTTCATGGCATCGATCCAATTGATAATCGGATTGATTGTTATAGAGAAAGTAAGAGATTGAACAACGTATTCTTCCGAATGGAAGTAACATTGCTATTTGCCCTAGTTCTGGTGGGAGCACTCAGTAGCGTGTTTAATTCTCGGTCGCCTCAAGTGGCTCTTGCTCAAACCAACGGTCCTTCGGACTTCATGGAGTTGGAGGATTTCCTCGACAATGAAATTACAGGCGAGTTAAACGATTACCACATACCTGGGGCATCTGTCTCCGTGGTCAAAGATGGCCAGCTCTTCTTTGCGAAAGGCTACGGATACGCCAACGTGCAAGATAGCAAACCAGTCGTTGCCAACCAGACCCTTTTCATGGTTGGCTCAGTAACTAAACTCTTCACTTGGACTGCTGTCATGCAGCTTGTTGAACAAGGCAAGCTAGACCTCAACGTGGACGTTAACACTTATCTGACGAGTTTCCAGATTCCTGTGACTTATCTGCAGCCCATCACTCTCAAGAATCTTATGGCTCACAATGCAGGATTCGAAGATCGCAACGTAGGCACAGTGGCTCTCTCAGCCGCCGAGATTGAACCATTGGGTGAATATTTAGCACATAATATGCCGGCTCGAGTGCGACCGCCCGGCGAAGTGACAGCCTATTCAAACTACGGAGTGGCGCTGGCAGGATACATTGTTGAGCAAGTCTCCGAAACATCTTTTGACGATTACATTGAAGCCAACATCTTGACTCCGCTGGACATGCATCACACTACCACGCGGCAACCGGTTCCTTCCGACTTAGCTGCGGACATGTCCATGTGTTACAGTTACGCTGATGACGCCTACCAAACAGGTTACGCATTCCTGTATCTTCGGTTTCCGCCGGCTGGTAGCATGCGCACCACGGTCGCCGACATGGCGAATTTCATGATTGCTCATCTTCAGGATGGAGTTTACGGAAGCATCCGTATTCTGCAGAATGCGACAGCGGAGCAAATGCACAGTCGGCTCTTCGCTAATGATCCCGAAGTTAACGGTAACGCCTATGGCTTCTGGGAATGGAACTTGAATGGCCAAAGGATACTTTACCATTATGGTGTGACGGCACAGTTCGCTTCACTGCTTTTCTTGCTGCCCGAACAGAAAGTGGGCTTATTTGTGTCCTACAATAGCCTCGGGGGCAATGATGCGGAAATTAGGCTTCTGCGTACCTTCCTAGACCGGTACTACCCCATCACTAATCCAGCTGCTCCCAACTTCTCCCCACAGGCAAGCAGATTCGCGGGAAGTTACAGAGTTGCTCGCATGTCTTACACCACGTTTGAGAAGACCGCTGCCATTTTTTCGCAGGTTGACGTAGTTGCCAACTCTGACGGCATGCTGTTGCTAAACGGGCTAGGAAACCAGTCAAAGTGGGTTCAGGTTGCACCTCGTGTGTTTCGCTTGAGCAGTGGTCAGCGCTATGATATGTACCGTTTAGGTGGCACTCAGCAGAACGACACGATGGTTTTCGGCGAGGATGCGCACGGTCAGGTTACGTATATGTTCATTAACAACAGTCCAGAGCACGCCTTTGAGAAGGTGCCTTGGTACGAGAACGTCTCGTTCACTTTGAGTTTGATAGCGGCCTGCTTGGCGTTGTTTATTTCCATGTTGGTTTTTCTGCCTATCAGATTCCTAACAGACCGCCGAAAGGGCAAAGAAAAGATGGTGAGTTCTAGATGGGCTCGATGGGGTCGTCTGTTATCTGGCATTTTCAGTCTGCTGAATCTGCTGTTCTTTGTTGGTCTTTTGGTGGGCCTTGGCAATACGACTCCGTTTGCTTTCGGTGTTCCTCTTTTCTTTGTAGCTATGCTGTCACTTGGATTGGTGGCTTCAGTGCTTGGAGTCGTCTCTGTGGTTTTTGTGGGCTTGGCGTGGAAGCAACGTTACTGGAGCTTGGCTGGACGCCTGCACTATACTTTAGTGACGATTGGCTCCTTGGTTTTCATTTGGTTTCTTAACAATTGGAATCTGCTGGGCTTCCGATTCTGACCCTTGAAATATCCCGAGAGTGGCAGCGGGTACGTCTAAAAGATGGACTGGGGGGATTAGAACCCCCAGTCAAGTGGAGATGTCACCCGCATTTCCCTTTTTTTGTTTGTCAGACGCTTGAAAAGCGCCCGCAGAATGCCAGCATCAAGTGCTCGAAAGCTCTCGACAACGAATGTGTCACCTAGAAGAGATTTCTGAGTTGGTAAATGATCCCTCGACGTGTCATGTGCAAGAAGACCCTTCTTTTCAGCTCATTGCGCCCAAAGATTCCCCGTAATCTTCTATTCCACGAACCGTAGAAATCTCGATAGCATTGATAGAGTTCCTCTTGCGCTTCCTTAATTGTGAGAGTCTCCGTGGGCATTATGGCGTGAACCATATCATAATTCGCCCACTTTTTGTCTTGTAGCCAGCCGTTGCGTTTAGCTTCTTCATAGATTTCGCTCCCTGGAAACGGCGTGAGAATTCCGAATATCGCAAAGTCCGGGTCTAATTCGTCTAGGAACCTTCTCATTCTAGCAATGGATTCGTGGGTATCTTTCCGATTTCCTATGATGAGCATCGCATGCCCGAAAATATCGTTTTTTTTCAGTAGCTTTATTGCTTCTTTTGCATCTTCGGGTGAGATACCTTTCCTGAAATCCTCAAGAGTCGACGGTTCAGAGTTCTCGACACCGAGAAGAACCCACCTGAGACCTGACTTTCGCAGGCTTGGCAGAGCATCTTTGTTTCTCACGATGTCATCACATCTTGCCTGCACGAACCACAATAGATCCGGCATTTCACGGGCTATGATTTCATCTGCAAGCTCCCTAGCTCTGTTGCCAGCGCCTAGGTTATCGTCTGTGAGCCACAAGAACCTGCCCCCGAAACGTTGATAGCAAAACTCCATTTCATCTGCGATCCGCTTTGCTGACTTGACCCTCCATCTTCCCTGCCAATGACGCCATTGCGTGCAGAAAGAGCACTCATGCGAGCAGCCTCTCGAACCTTCAACCAGTTGATAGTGTAGGTCTCGGCCACCCGACATGGCCGCAAAATGATACTTGTGCACCAAGTCCTTGACTAGGTGATAGCCAGGGTACGGAAGTGACTCCAAATCTTCGATCAATGGTCGAGACGGGTTGTGGACGATTTTTCCTTTTTGCCTGAATGATATACCGTCTATTCCGGTGAACGCTGACCTCTTCTCTGAGTTTTTGACGATCTCTGCAAACGTTTGCTCCCCTTCTCCACGAACTATGACATCGATTTCAGGGAACGCTTCCAGACTGTCTTGGGCAGTTGCGGTGAAATGCTGGCCGCCTGCGACCGTGACGATTTTCGGGTTTACTTTCTTGGCGGTTTCGAGCGTTCTGGCCACAACGTAGGTGTTACACGTAGCCAATGAACTCGATGCAACAATATCCGGATTTGATGCCTCAATTCTTTTCTCCATGCCTCGCCATTCAACCTGCTCTGCGTTGCAGTCGAGGATCTCGATTTGTGCGTCTCTGATTTCTCGCTCCAAATAAGCAGCAAGCTGAATGATCCCGTAAGGCGGAGGCAAATACTCGCCCATCACGAACCAGACATCCTTAGGCGGCTCGATAAATAGAACCTTCATGGAAAGCCTTTCTCCGCTAGATAGGTTGTTGAAATGAATTTATTAGACGTACGATATTACCTTCGCGCATGCTATAGGTCGCGCGCGCTAACTCAGCTAAATCAATTCCCAATTCCTTTGAAATCCCCTGAAAAGTCGATTGTTCATCTTTTACGACAAGCATTTTTCTTTTACGCAAATCTTCTAGGACTCTCTTCGTTATCGTCTTCATCCATACCTTTTGGTTTCGTCGATGGGAGTTTATCACGAAATTCTTTATTTCAACAATCTCTTATAATTATTACGTGTTCAAGAAAATCACTTAGAAATGAGCGCGCGCGTGAAAAATTGTGGGCAGCAACTAGACTGAAAGCATAGAGACTACCAGCTTGCATGGATAGGTGGAATTCGATCATGCCAAGGCATTTCCTTTTCGCGCGCGCGCTCGCTATAAAGGTGCGGGGGGGATTTGAACCCTCAACAACGTGGCGAAATCTCCCGCAGACTCCCCTTTTTCTTAAAGGAAAAAAAGAAAAGAGAATATTTCTCTATTAGCCTGAGATTCTAACATCTTTAATCAGTACTGTAGGCGCTATCAAGGACTCGCCGACTTGTTTTACGTCGTCAGCGAATAATGCTATGCTTTTCAGGACTTCAGTTATGTTGCCGCCGAGCATAGCTTGCTTAACTGGGTAGACGATTTCGCCCTTCTCTATTTTGAAGGCAGAATCGAGGACCACTGAGAATTCGCCGCTTGCAGCGTTTGCTGTGTGGGCGCCAATTACTTCTTTGGCGATTATGCCGTTTTTGACTTCTTTTATGACATCGTCGAATTCATCTTCAACTGATTTCTTAGCTGGTTGCAGTTTGAAGTTGTTGGGTCCGACAATTGGTTCAACCGTGTATTTTGGCTTGTCTGTGAAGATGCCTAGGGTTCTCGCGGCGTTGCCAGTTGATTTTACTTTGTCTTTGCCCGCAGTGTACGAGTTATAGAGGAAGTTTTTGAGTTGACCCTTACTTATGACCGTAGTTGTCTGTGAAGGACCTCCTTCATCATCGAAGGGTCTGGAACCCATTGCCTGCGGAATCAAGCCGTCGTCTACAACAGTGAGGTTCTCGGAGGCAATCATCTGGTTCAGTTTTCCCACAAAAGGCGACTGCTTCTTCTGAACGTTATCCGCTCTTACTTCGGGAATCAAGGTGTCCGCGAGCAGAAAGCCTAGGGCTTCAGGCTGCAACAGCACATCCATTTTTTGAGTTTTCACCGTTCTTGGATTAAGCTGCTTCAATGCGGTTTCTTGAGCTTTTTTGAAAGATAAGTGGGTCTTTTCCTCGCTGAAAAAGCAACTTGAGTAGCCGTCTCCGCCCACGCCAACAGAGTCTTTTTCCTTGGCTACTACGTACCCGTAGGCGCCGTAGCTGGTTTTTTCGTATTCGCCTCGGACTCCTAACGAATTGGTTATAGCCACTTTAACTGAGCCTACTCCAAGCAGGCCGCCGATGGTGGTTATCCTCTTGTCAATGTCAATACTTTTGATCAAGTCTGCAGCCAAGTCAACGATTTTGTCAGGTTCAATCGCCACGATTCTTTTATCATGAATTCTCTGGACCGACTTCGCGGGTTTGCGTTCTGGAAATGATTTAAAGTCTGGGTCGGGTTTCTTGCATGAAGCAACTTTCAATGCCTGTTTCACCGCTGCGTCTGCTGCTTTCTTGGTCAAATCCGTGAGGTACGCGAACCCTACTGAAAAGCCATTTCTGCTCTTTGTTGCCACTCGCACACTCATGCCTGCGTCATGTTTCTTCTCGCTCATCTTGACTTGTTTTTTCTCTATGCCGACTCGTAGAGTGTCGCTGCCTATGAAGTAGGCTTCAGCTTGGCTTGCTCCTTGCTTTCCAGCTTTCTTGACTGCGTATTCCAACAAGTCTTGCATTAGGCTCGACCTCCGACCAAAGCGTTCTTAATTCGGATATGCGGGCTTCCCATTCCAGCTGCCACTGTCTGACCCTTGCCACAGAATCCTAAGCCAATTTCAAAGTCTTTTGCTACAGCATCAATGTTATGTAAGGTTTCAAGGGTCACTCCTGACAAAGAAACATCCAGCAAAGGCGTGGTCAATTTGCCTTTCTTAATCAAGCTGGCTTCTTCAGCGTTGAATTGAAAAGTGCCTTTCGCCGTGTCCACTTGTCCGCCTCGGCTGGCTTTCAAATAAACTCCATAGTCGATGCCTTCGAGCAATTCCTCGAATGTTTGGCTTCCTTGGGGAATGTATGTGTCGCTCATTCGGACGATGGGCGGATAAGCATAGCTTTCGGCTCTTGCGCCTCCGTTTGGCTCCATGTCCAGTCTAGCTGACGCTTCCTTATTCGTGATGTATCCTTTCAGAACGCCATTCTTTATCAGTAACCGTTTCTTTGTGAGCACGCCTTCATCATCGTATTTTTGGCTTCCCCAACCGCCAGCTAGCGTAGAGTCATCATAGATGGAAACCAGCTCTGAGCCTACTACTTTGCCTATTTTGCCCGCTAGAATTGATTCGCCAGCAATAATCGAATCTGCTTCACAGCAATGTCCAACTGCCTCGTGCGCAAACGCGCCTGCAAGTCTTGGGTCAACAATGACCGTGTACCTGCCACTTGGCGCAGGCTTGGCTTTCAAAAGGTTAACCGCTCTTTCAGCAGCTTTTTTCATGATTTCGCGTCCGTTTTTTTCTTGGAACAATTCGTAGCCGCCGATTTTGCCCAAGCGTTCACGTGCAGACGTGAGCTTATCAGCTTGCTTAGCAACAGCGTTGACGCCCACGAAGACTCGGCTAAGATTCGTGAGTATATTGGCGCCGTCGCTGCTGACTACAGCTTTCTGTCCAGCTCCATCTTCATAGGCTAAAGTGGCGCTTACTATCTTCGAGCTATAGTCTCTCACAGTTTTAGAGAAACCGAGAACCAACTCCATTTTCTTATCTATGCCAATTTCAGGCAAGGGTTGACTGGTTCTATCCGTGACTTTATCCTTAACAGGCTTTACTGAACGCACCGTAGCCTTTTCTTTAACGCCTTTCGATGTTGCCTTTGCTATTTTGAACGCAGTTTTCACGGTTTCTTCAACGTCTTTGCCATCGAGAGAGCTTGTGGAGCTGAAGCCCCATGCGCCCCTATAGAGCACTCTTATCCCCAATCCCTGATCAACGCCTGACACGGCTTGCTCAAAACGGTCGTTTGTCAATCGAATAGAAGTAGAATTGACATGCTGCGCCCTTACATCAGCGTATTCCACACCCAAACCCTGTGCTTGCTTAACCGCTTTCTCAGCCAAATCCAACAACAATATCGCTATCTCTCCTAAACAGAACAGGCCGATATGCCTAAGAAAGCTTAAATGTTTTATTCAATGAAGCCCGGGCAACTAACTGCGCGCGCTAGGTATGTCTATTTGAGTTCCGCCAGTACCCGGGTGATTTCGCGTGTGTTTACTCCGATGACCTTGGAGATCCGTGTGATTTCTTCTGCGGTGAAGGTTCGTGTTGTTCTTCTTGCTTTTTCTTTTAGGTAAATGGAGAAAAAGTCATCTTTGAGCTCTGTGATTTTTGTGTCGGAGTGCCAGAGGAGGGCGTAGATGTCGGCTATGTCTTTGATTCTTTTGTGTTCTTGGTCGCGGTTGATTACTGAGTTGAGTTTCATTGCTAAGAGCACGTGTGTCTTTGGCAGCAAAACGTTTGTTCCGAAGAGGTTGGTCGTGGTTCCGAGTTTTTCGGTGAAAACTAGCGAGAGGAGAGGTTCGTCGATGGGCACGAATCCTAGCAATGGCTTGATCTTTGGATGTATGTGGTCTACAACAGGGTCTACGAAGAGGTTGAAGATTTGGTATTGTGGGATTTTGGCTGCCTCTGCTGGTGTCAGTTCTTTTTTAGTTTCTATGTTGAAGTCCTTGACTAGCCTGAAGCTGACCGATGTGAATCCCATGTTTTCGATCTGCTTGATTGCAGCGCAAAATTCTGACTTCTTCAGTTGTTGTTCTGTCCAGTTTTTGTCTATGTGGAAGCCGATGTCGATGTCTCTTGATCCAATGTATTTTCTGCCCGTGGTCTTCTCGAAGTTTCGGTTTACAATGTGATATGTTGCCCAGCCGCCTAAGAGGCAGATGTTGCCTTTGATTAGTTTGAAGACTTTCTCCAGATACCGTTCAGAAACCTGTAACTCAACTGGCTCGTACAACGTCTTTGACGACCTTTTTGAGTAGTCTCTCGGCTGCTGTTACGCAGACGCCGCCTTCTTCAAACAAGTCGACTATGAGTTGGGGAAGTGAGACCACGTTCAGATGTCCCTTCTTGAAGGAGCCATGGAACACGTGGTCGTCTGCTATGAGTAGTCTCAGGTTGCCTTTTCCGACGAGACCCTCAGCAGTTATCAGCTCATGCCATTGTTCTGCGTCTTCGGCTCTTATGTATAGGTCGATGCGTGAAGGGAAAAGGTAGTGTTGAACTAGGGTTTCAGCCTGATAGGTTGTTAGAGCATATTGCAGCTTGGTTTGTTCGAGCAGGTTAAGCGGTTCTCTGTGCATGTATTCTTTTCTGTCAGCTTTTGTCTTCACTTCTAGCCAATATTTGACAAAGCCTGCGTAGTCTTTCACTTTTGTCTTGTTCACGAGTCCCTTTGCTTCTAGTTTTCGTAGGAATTCATGGACCCATGGGAACGAGCATTTGGCTTCTTTGGAGATCCGGTACATGGTGAGCGTGCCCGTTGGCTCGTTGAGAAGTATCCTTATTACGCGTTCTCTGATTCTGCCTCTTTGCTTCATGGTCTTCCGCCGCGATATATCGGTAATGCTTATAAATTAATCGTTTTACCGATATATAGGTAACTATATGGGCTTAAATGAGTTGCCTATAATGGCTATGTGCTGGGAGCGTATTGACAGCTCATTTGTAAGGAATCAGTCAACGCACTTGCAGGCTACTTATAAAAGACGTGGAAAAAACACGTGCAAGATTTCCGGATGTGGCTGAGCTCCGCCACGCTATCAAAGCTAATAGGAACCTTGTTGTCCGAACACACGCGCTTTTTCATGCACTGGTGGGATTTGAACACTCGACAGCGAGGTGATATCCCCCGCAAACTCCCCTTTTTTTGTCAGGTCACGTTGATTGCGCGCGCTTCTAGTTCTCCAGATTGTATTGCATGCCTGAATCTCTAAAGCCGCATTCAGAGCATTTGGGTTCCGCACCGCAAATATTCCTACAGCCGTGTGCGCTCTAAGTCACTCTCGCTAAGAATTCGGTGATATGAGGAAGCATCTGAGCCATAACTCCAAAGTGACCAAGACCAGACACTGGGATGAAGGCCCCATTGGGCATGCACTCTGCACACTTCTTAGCTCCTGCAAAAAGTGTGTCAGCTTCACCCGCGAAAATCAAACACGGCATGGTCATAGTAGGCAGCACATCCTCAAGACTAAGCTGCCAGTGCGCAGCCGAAAAAAGAGCAGCGAAAGCCTCATAGTCATTGGCCGCAAGGCGAGCCCTCCCCTCAGGCGTCATCTTCATCCCAGCTTTCTCCATCATATCGATCACAGCGTCCTTGCCCTTTTTGAAAGCTTGAAGTGCGGCTTCGTTTTCCTCGAGGTCTTTCTGATCAAACATGTAAGGATGTGCACCGCCTATGATGAATGACTTGAAGCGCTCTGAAGCGTACTTTGCAACGCCAAAAGCTATCCGCCCACTCATCGAGTAACCAAGGAGTGAATGGGCCTTGCCGATATTCAGATCATCAAGCACAGCAGTGACATCAGCTGTCAGTGGCTGCAACTCGTAGGCGTCCGGATTGTGAGGTTTGTCGCTGGCGCCATGTCCCCTTATGTCAATTAGGACAAGCCTGTGGTCTTTCTTTAGGGGCTCTACGTAACCTATTTCATACCATGCTTGTAAGTTGGCCAGCCCTCCATGCAAAAGCACCAGGGGCGGTCCATCGCCTTCAACTTGGTAGTGAATGCGGATTCCTTGATTGTTGGCATATGGCATAGCAATCGACTCTTAATGCTCATTTTGTAGGTAAAACATTTGCGTGATCTGCTTGTGTTCACGGAATCTCTATCGAACCAACCAAACGAAGTAGCTGAAAAGTTATAGCCAAGCCGAACGATATTAGCGCACGCTATGAGGGCGCTTAACGTATCAGTTTCGGCAGGAATCTTCCAGTCTTCTGCATATAATCGCGGTACGCTTGCCCGAACCCGTCTTCAGAAGCGAGCAGTTCTTCCTCCAGAACTGTCCTCCTACATACTATGCAGACGCAGGCAAGAAAACCCATGACCAGAACTATGTGAAGCAATAGTAGAGCGGGAGCCAAAGTCATTAGTATAATACTGGTGTACAACGGGTGTCTTATGCGAGAATAAGGTCCTCTGGTTACTAACTCATGTTTCTCCCTAACCTCTATACTGGGTCTCATGAACTGGCGCATGGCCCATTCACTCCAGCCAGCAAGAATCGTGCCAATTAAGAAGAGTGGCACAGAGGCAGCTTGCAGATACTCAACGCCGTTAAAGGAGAGGTTGAGAAGCGTTCCATAAATCCAACTGGGGATTACTGCCCCAAGCAGTAAGAAGATGAAGGGTAGCAAAATAACCAGAAAACCAAAAAACTGGTTAAGAATAAAGCCTGTGGGCTTGGAGACCTTGACCGAGCCCAAGTCCTTCAGTTCCCTCCTGAAAAACGAAGACACAGCAAAGTAGCAGATTCCGCCGACCACTAAGAGAATCGAAAGGACACGAATAACCGCTACATCAAGCATTCTCAGTTCACTTCTGTCCCTCTTTTTTGTTTGTTAGAGAACACTCAAAAGACAAGACTGATTTAGTTTTTAATTTTTGCGCGCGTGCCATTAATTCTTCATCAATAGAGATTTACTCCTATCAGTCTTTTTAAGCCAGTTGACCCGTTGATGTGTGTAGGCATAGAATTTCTATCCAACCAACCAACTTGACGACATTGCGGAAAAGTTATAGCTGAACTGAAAAGACAATACTTCACCCGATATTGGGAAAGCGCGCGCTATTATGTTGGGGCGATAAAATGCTGATGTACTGGTTCTCCAACCAATTGTTCAATCCTATCCTCAAAGCTATTCTTCGTTCATCTTTTCGCTTACTGCTACCTGACAATTGGGTGATACTGACTTACACGGGGAGGAAGACTGGTAAGAAACGCTCGCTAGTTTTTCATGTCGCGCAGTACAAAGATGAGTTTATCGTCGTGCCCGGCTGCTTTGGCGAACTACCAAATTGGTGGCGCAACTTTCGCAAAGAGTCAAGGGTCGACCTGTTTTACAGGGGGAAGTCAATGGAATGCCTAGCAAGGACAATCGAACACGATGAAACAAATGCGGTGCCTAGGCTCGCAGCGTATGTACGAATCTCTCATGCGGACAAAGTGGGAATTACGGCTGAAACAACGGAAGAGAGGTTCAATGAGTTGGTGACCGCAGCTGCCAAGACGTATCCAATTGTAGCCATAAGACCGCATTCAAGCGCGCGCAACAGAAAAAATTAGGGCAGCATAGTCGTGAAAGGGACGAAAACGCAGGGACTACCTGCTTGCATGGACAGGTGGAATTCGATCACGCCAAGGCATTTCCTTTTCAAGCAAACTTGCCAGACGAATTAACGCGCTTTCCTCCCCAAACCTAGCCATGAACTGTACCCCTATAGGCAAGCCTGACTGGCTTTGTCCAAGAGGCAATGATATTGCTGGCTGTCCAGTCACATTGGCAGCTGGGGGATGAATTCTTACTTCGTCACATAGACGCATATACCCGACATAATCAATGTCTGTCCGCATCTTCGTGTACTTGCCAATTGGCTCCGGTAACCTGACCAATGTGGGTGTGAGCAGCATATCATACTGTTCGAAGAATTTCCCAAAGGTTCGTCGGAATTTGTTCAAGACAAATTCAGTCATGAACATGTCAGCCGCGGTGAGACCTTTGGAGTAGTGGTAAAATGACAACATCACGGGTTCCAAAGTCTCCTCGCCGATTTTTCGTCCCGTCATAGCAGCGAACATTTCCATCCCTGCGTACAATCCGAAGGACCACGCAATGCATGTGGCGCGTAGGTACTCTCCATAGTCAAAGACTGGACTCGCCTTAATGAGTTCATGACCCACCCTTTCACATTCAGAGACTACATGCTCCACACAGTTGACTACTTCTGAATCCACGTGGGCGCCAGGTTGCCAAGAATCGGTGGTCCATGCTATTCGCAAATGCCCCGTTGGGGCGTTCACTTCTTGGGCATAGGGTCGAGCGGGCTGAGTTATAATGAATGGGTCACCAGAAGAAGGCGTGGACACCACATCTAACATAAAAGCGGTATCTCGTACAGTTCTACTCAGAACGAACTCCTGTAACATTCCAGGCCACATCTCTCCAATGTCTGGCCCCAAGGTCACGCGTCCTCGGGATGGCTTTAGTCCGACAAGGCCGCAGGCACTTGCTGGGATGCGGATCGAGCCTCCGTTGTCGCTTCCATGCGCCATCGGCACGATGCCAGCTGCGACGCTCGCTCCAGAACCACCGCTAGAGCCGCCGCACATAACATCGAGATTCCATGGGTTACGAGTTGCACCTAAAAGTGCCGATTCCGTTGAGACTCCTAAGGCGAATTCTGGCGTTGTTGTACGGCCCATAAGGGTCAAACCCGCTTTCTTGAAGAACGTTGTCAAGAACGAGTCTTTGTCAACGACATATCCCTTCATAAGCCTCGACCCGCTCTCTTGAAGCCGTCCGCCTTCACCAGATCCTATATCCTTCATCAAGAATGGCACCCCGGCGAACGGACCCGAGAGTGTCACACGATCATCCAATCCTTCGACACGATCTTGATAGACCTCTATTATAGCGTTGATTCGGGGGTTGACCTTTTCTACTGCTTTCACAAAGAGCTGAACTAGTTCTTTCGGAGATACTTCTCGTTTTCTCACCAATTCAGCCAAGGCGACACCATCACAACGAGAGTACTCTTGTAGGTTCATCCCAACACACTATGATAATTTTATGTGCCCTAAAATATATGCTATTCTAGAACTGCCATCACAGCTGAAATACTCTGAAGTTCGTTAGGGCAACTTCCTTCCTACTGCCAGAGGAATGGATTCGTTATGCCAATCGAGCGATACATTGCCATACGAAGCGCATCTTGTCTTGGATCTTTCAAGAATAAATCATTAAGATTTGGGACATATGCAAAGCCAATTTTCGCGTAGGGGTCAGCAAAGCCAAAGGCCCCCCCAAATCCTAGCATACCAAAAGAGCTCGGATGAGCGAATGGAATCTTTTCGCTCGGCTTCATGAAACCAAGGGACATTTCCATCCTCTCCAATTTCAATACTTCATCGTAGAATCCTCGGGTCGGTGGAACTGCTGGTGCCATTAATTGCTTGAGGGTCTCTTCACGCAATCCAAGCTCCTTTCCACCTGTGGCAAAGATGCCGTATGCCTTGGCTATCGATCGTGCAGTTCCGATTCCTCCTCCAGAAGGCACCTCCACGTTACGAGGGTAGACGTGCTCTCTATCTTCTAGCAACTCTCCCCATAACGCCCTCCGAATGCGTGAGCGGGGGTTCATGACTGCAAGAGCCAGCGAGGCAGGCGCTTTTTTTAGTGCCGCGACCCCCGGAATGGCTATTTGGATTCTGGCCAGCCGATCATTGGGAATGTCTTCGGGAAGTCCAATGTAAAAATCCAGCCCTAGGGGATTGGCTATTTCCTCGTGGAAGAATCGACCTAGGCTTCTGTGGCCAGGATCGACTCGACGAAGCAGCTCACTCTCATAGAATCCGAGGGTGATGGCATGATAAGCCTGGCGAGTTCCTGGCTCCCAAGCTGGTTTCTGTCGTGCTAGTATGAACGCCAGCTTGTCAAGATCAGCCTCTATTGTCGTGTCCACGCGCTCATCCAAAGCATAAAGTCCTGCCTGATGCGCCAGAAGCTGGCGGATAGTGATCTTGTCCTTACCTTGCTGAGCGAACTCTGGCCAGTACTTCGAAATACGCTCGTCGTAATCGAACAAACCACGGGATTCACCAAGTGCCATAGCCATAGCTGCGAGCCCTTTCGTGGCTGAGGAGACGAGAACCATTGTATTCTCTTCCCATGGGTCACCTGTCACCTTATCACGAATTCCGCCCCACAGGTCGACCACTTTTTCCCCGCAATAGTAGACGCAACAGGCGGCTCCAAGCTCGTTACGGCGCTCGATGTTCTCGATGAAAGCTTCCTGCATAGCCTCAAATCCTGGCTTGACAAAACCTGATATTGCAGTGCTTTTGGTCATTTCGGTTCACCCTAGAACAGATTTCGCGTATTCACCATTAGATGCTTGCCTTCTTTAAAAAATGCGCGCGCAGAATCTTTTAAGAGGGAAGAAATCCACCCCACTATTGACTGAAGGGTGCGTGGATTTGAACCCCCGGCAACGTGGCGAAATCTCCCGAAGTAGCCCTTTCTATGGTGTGACTTCCACATCCTATATGATCATTCTGCGATTTAAGGATAGGTAGAAGATAGCTCTAGAAAATGACATATCTCGCGAGGTCTGATAGCGCGCAAGAAGGTCGAAAGTGTAGAACGCAGAACTGCGCTAGAGAAGAAACTCTGTGATGAGTTCTATTACTTCTCCCATTTCTTCTTCGAGAAAATGGTTTGACTTTTCCAAGTAGACGAGTTTAGCGTTGAGCATGGCTCTAGCCAAGATTGAGCCCTCCTCAGGAGCAACTGTCGTGTCTTTTCTGCCATGCAATACGAGAGTAGGTGCTTTGATGAGTTTCAACCTCGTTCGCGAGTTGAATCTCAGCATTGCATCATATCGATTCATCATAGCTTTGGGCGAAATTGGGTATCTGTATTTTAATTGAAGCAGAGACCTCGCCAAGTCCGGGTTTTCTTTGATAAACTCGCTGGTGATAGCATAAACCATCATAGGAAAGTCCGTAAGAAAGTCTCTGAGATAGTCGCTGGCGAGTGGAGAAGATAGACTCATTCTAATTAATTCTTCCTTCGATGCTTGGGTCATTGCATAGCGGGCACGTGTCATTACCTCCGTCATTTTTCTTTCCTCCTGTGTCCCGCGATGCTGACTGCACGTAGAGCAGAGAATCAGTTTCTCAACTTTTCCTGAGTAGTTGATGGCCAATTCTTGGGCCACGGCTCCGCCCATCGAATGGCCTAGAGTGTGGGCTTTGGAGATTCCTAGGGCGTTCATCAAGTCTGCAGTGTCGTCAGCGAACAGTCTTATGGTGTATTCTCTTTCGGATATTTCAGTGCGTCCAGCTCCTTGATTGTCGAACAGGACCAATTTAAAGTGCTTTGAGAGTCCCTCAACCAAGCGAGGGTCCCACCATGCCAGATTCGCATTCATGCCGCAAATCATCACCAATGGAAAGCCTTCGCCCTTCACTTCATAATACATCTGAATATCGTTCACCTTGACTTTCGGCATTACAAAACTCTCCAACGGGCTATCTCACTTGGTGGGTTATTATGACTTGTGCAATGACTGCGCTTGCTATAGACTGCTCAAACCGTACACGGGGTCTTAAGTTATGCTGGTTCGGTTCTTGATTTTGAGAACACTGACGTTATGCCCTTGCAAATCGCGGTCCCTATGACAGACATATGGGCCGCGTCTTCGAATATGTGACTTTTCAATTCAAGACCCTCGTATTTTCTTTGTTCGAGTATTTTTGCAAATTCCTTCAGGTTCGACGTCATGTGCAAGCCGTCAAGCTCTTCCAGTGATCCTGCAGATAGGAATAGCTTTACAGGAAGGTCAGCGTGCTTGCCGGCATATTCGCGTTCGTATCTGAACGTAACCCCCTGGTCCCACCACAGAAAAGGGCTTGAGGCAACATAGCGTCTGAAGGTGTCTGGTTCATGGAACACAACGTAAAGAGCGAACAGCCCGCCCGCTGAATGACCTACGATGGTCGAGTCTTCAGGATCTGTCCTGTAGTTCGAGTTAGCGCATGGCATCAACTCATCTCGTATGAATCTAAGAAATTTCGGGGCACCTCCAGTATTTCCTCACCACGGTTTGTCTTCGAGCATCTTTGTTGGAAGTAAGTCCCTGCATCTTAAGCCCCAATGAAGTCTTGGTTGTTCAGTTACTGCCATTGGATAGCCGATTCCGACCACGATGAGATCAGGCACGTTGACGATAGAATCCGTCGTAGCGTTGGGTCCGAGTGCACGTAAGAACGATGCAGCTCTGACCAAGTCCGTGACCCATCCAAAAATTACGTCTGGATCCAGCACGTAGAGTACGGGATACCTACCACTTCTCTTAGCATAGTTCATGGGCAAAGCAATGAGAATCCTGTACTCTTGACCGACCGATTTTGAATATAGTGTTCTGACTTCCGAGTTTTGAATGAAGACTGGAGATGAACTGGGAGCCATTTCTGCTCAATATCTACACTGGACAAAGTCAACATAAATCGTTTGTGAGCGCCCAAGCGTGCGCTTGACAGAACTGACCTCTAAGAGATGACGGATATCTTGATCATCCAATTCTAGCAAATCTGATATACCATATGAGACCAGTATCCGACAGGAGCGCATGCCTATGATTTCGAGTATGTCCAGGTCTCATCTTAGACTTTATGCAATATGCGGAGTCATCGCACCCATTTTCTTCGTTTTGATGGTAGTCGTGGAAGGTTTCTTTGTAACCGGTTATAGTCATATGACTCAGCAAGTGAGCGATCTAGGGGCTTACACTTTGTACGGTTCCTATGCTTTGCTTCAAAATCTGAATTTCTGCGTCTTCGGCACCTTGGTAGTCGCATTCGCAATAGGTCTTGGAAAAGAACTGACATCTTCGAGAGGCATAACCGTGACATTGGGCCTGTTCGGGGTCATGTTCTTCCTGTTGGGCTTCTTTCCCGACGAGCCAATCCCATGGCCTGCAGCGGCGCACTACCTAATCGCTTGGGCAGGCGGCGTTTCGATTCTCCTCAGCGAATTCTTTGCATGGAAAAAACTTCGTCGCCCGATTGAGGGCAACGGTGTCGGCTGGACCAAGTACGGCGGGTTTTCACTCGTCAGTCTGGTGCTTGCCGTCATCTCGTTCATTTCGTTCGCGATCTTTGGACAACCGGGTTCACCGATAACAGGATTGCTTCAGAGAGTGCTCATGGCGTTTCTGCTGCTATGGATAGAAGCCATGGCGTTGAGGCTTCTTCAATTGTCGAAAGCGTAAACAGAAAACCGGTAGTTTCAAAGGGTCAAATCGGATCAAGAAGTCTCAACAGCGTTCTTCAGATTTCCCGCCATCTTAGCGAGCCATCCCACAAATAAAAAGCCGACTCTTACTCTCGCGCTAAGGGATAAACAGGTCAGACTTGGTTGCGCGTTTGCAAGCGCAAGGCTTTTCCTGGAAGCTGTCGGGTATGCTTGCCGTCGGCTATAACGAGTTTCCCGTTCACGATCACATACTTGATTCCGACGGGATATTGATGGGGTTTGAGGTAAGTTGCTTTGTCCGCGATTTTTTCTGGGTTGAACACGGTGATGTCAGCCCACATTCCCTTTCTGATTAGTCCTCGATCGTTTAGTTTGAGTTTCTGGGCTGGGAAAGAAGTCATTTTTCGTATGGCATCTTCTAGTGTTAGTAGTTTTTTCCTTCATACGTATTCGTGTAGGATTCTTGGAAACGTGCCGTAGGTTCTCGGATGTGGTTTGCCCTTTGCTAGCACACCGTAAGGTGCAGTTGAAGAGCTGTCAGATCCAATCATTGAAGCAGGATGCTTCAACACAGCACGCATGTCCTTTTCGCACATGGTGAAGATCACTATAGCGACAGAAGCCTTCTCTTGTATCAACAAGTCAAATACAAAACCGAAGGGGTCAATTCTCTTTTGTTCTGTGATTTCTCCAATGGTTTTTCCCTCGTATTCTCTGTGTCCTTTGCAGTAGGCGATCATTATGTTGTCCCAACCGTCGACCCTGAGGAGAGTGGATCGCTCCATCTCCCGTTGCAATTGCAGGCGGATTCTGCTGTTTTTCAGTTTCTCAACGAGTTTCTCTATGCCACCTTCCCAAGCGTGTGGTGGCAGTAAAGCGTCTAATCCCGTGCTTCCTGCTAGATAGGGGTAGACGTCGCAGGTGACGTCGATTCCCATGCTTCTGGCTTTGTCAATCATCTTGAGGGTGTGCTTTACTTTTCCCCAGTTGGGTTTGCCTGAGGCTTTGTGGTGGGAGATTTCAACGGGGACTCCTGATTTTTTGCCGATTTCTATTGCCTCTTTGACGGCGTCGATGAGGGTTTCTCCTTCGCCTCTTATGTGGGAAGTGTATATTCCCCCGTGCTTTGCGACGACTTTGCAGAGTTCGATCAACTCTTTAGTATCAGCATAGCAACTTGGCGGGTAGATCAAGCCAGAAGACAGGCCGACTGCTCCTTCCTTAAGGGTTTCAGCTAAGACTTTTTTCATCTCGTCAAGCTCGCTATTAGATGGTCGTCGGGAGTCGTATTCCATTACAAGTGCTCGTATGTTTCCATTGCCAACGAGAGGCATCGCATTCAACGCGATGCCATTTTTTTCCAATGTTCTCAGATATTCGCCCATGCTGGACCAAGTCAGTTTCAGCTTCGCCTCTTCAATAATTGGCGATGTTTCTTTGATCTGTTTCCTTAGAAACTCGTTGAGCGGCGCAGCCGATGACCCACAGTTCCCGATGACCTCAGTGGTTATTCCCTGTCTGACTTTGCTTTCTGCAAGAGGATTGATCAAGAGCGAAAAGCCTGAGTGTGCATGCATGTCTATGAAACCAGGAGCCACAACCAATCCAGTGGCATCTATGGACTCCTCACACTCTGATGAGGACAACTCGCCGATTTCACTTATCCGCCCATTTCTAACCCCTACAGCCGCTTTGAACCAAGGATTACCAGTCCCATCAACAACAATCCCATTTTTGATGACAAGGTCAAACAAAACTACCTCATCCTCAGAACCAAATGCCTCTATAAATGTGATATATCTTTCTCTAACCAGTGCGTGCGCGTCTCACAATTGAAGCAAGCAAGTGATGATCAGTAACAAAGGAACGCTAGAGATAATCGGAAAATCAGTGGTGGCGATGTTGTAGCGGGCGGGGTGGGATTTGAACCCACGACCACAGGCTTAGGGGGCCTGCGCCCTGTCCGGACTAGGCTTCGGTAGAAAGCTCCCATAACAGGAACCTTTCTATACCCGCCCTCCGCTAGGGCTCCGCCCGCCAAAATGTTAGTGAACCAGGTTGTTATAACAATAACGCCACTCAAGAGACACAGAATAAACTAACATAGACTAATCTTATGAGGCGAACACAAGCAAGTTGTTGATGAAACTATAGCGCGTGTCAACTTCATCAAGCACACAGAAAACACACAAACGAACAATCTGCATTGCGTGTACAACCACTTCTGAACAAGCTCTCCATCCAAAAAAGAAGTTATTACTTTTTTCTAAGCGGAAGTTAATAACATCTGAAAAAGAAACCAGCCTCCCGATAGGTACAGTCAACATAGAAGAAGAAGACGCTGAAAGCAATGGGCCTTTCTTCTTCTACTACACACTCTCTTTCCCATAGCCAAGAAGTAGTCGCCGCAAGACACTACAACTAGGACGACTACTTCCGCACAGTCACTTGCCTACTTGGAAGTTGTTGTGGCAAACCTACAAGAGTCAACAACAACTTCAAAACAGCCACAGCCGCACCCACCGTAGAAGAAGGCGTAAGCCGATTGTTCCCTTCTTCTCCTGAAATTAAATCACCCGCACACCTATCAGAAACAATGCAGACTCTTGTTATCATGCCTTCGCAAGCCGCTTCACGTCTTCAGGAGCTAAGACTCCCTTCTCGCATATGATTGCTGTCACATACTTCATGGGGGTTATGTCGAAAGCAGGATTCAACACGTTCGTACCCGTGGGCGCAACCCTCTTTGAACGGAAACATGTCACCTCATCAGGATTTCTCTCTTCAATAACCACATCTTCTGCCTTGTGCTCCAAGTCAAACGTGCTGAACGGAGCAGCCACATAAAACGGCACCCTATGTTCATGAGCTAAAACAGCGATAGAATACGTGCCAATCTTATTGACAACCGCATCACAAACAATACGGTCAGCCCCAACAACAACCTTGTCCACCAGACCCTTCGACATAACATAGCCCACCATACTGTCAGTTATCAAGCAGAAAGGAATTCCCTCACTCTTCAACTCGTAAGCAGTGAGCCTAGCCCCCTGCAACTTCGGACGCGTCTCCGTAGCTATAACATCTATCTTCTTTCCCATTTCCCAAGCAGCCCGAATCAAACCCAACGCCGTACCATACTCAACAGTAGCCAACGCCCCAGCGTTACAATGCGTCAAAACCGTATCCCCATCTTCAATAAGCCTCGCACCGTTTCTGCCAATCACACGATTCACCCGAGCATCTTCATCAGCCATCTGCAAAGCTTCATTCACAACCAAGTCCCGCAACGCATTGACCGACGAACCCGAAAACCCATGCAGCTTATTCAACACACGATCAACCGCCCAAAACAGATTAACCCCAGTCGGCCGCGTCCCCCTCAACATTGCAGCTGACACTTCTATCTGCCGCACAAACTCCGCTTTGCTCGAGGCCTTTGAACTACAAGCAGTCAACGCCAAACCATAAGCACACGCCACGCCAATAAGCGGCGCACCCCGAATCTTCATACTCCTAATCGCCGACGCCACCTCACGACAACTATTCAGCTTCAAGTACACAACCTTATGCGGCAACAGAGTCTGATCAATAGTCACAACTACTCCGTCTTCCCACTCAATCGTCCTCGTCCACCGAAACCTCCCACAGAATTCCCTTAATTCCCCATCAAACCTATCAGCTTTGCTGAGCACCCAGACAAAAAACCCAGTGTTCAACCTACCATTACGATCTGTACAGAAAAAAGAAAAATGAACTAGACTTCTCGGTTGTGAAATTGCTACTGCGTTATAGTAAGCTTTGTCACAACCTCAACCGCCTCTTTGGGAATGTTGAGTTTCTTCTGCCATTCTTCACCCACGGCGATCAGGGAATAAACCCCCGAAACCTCAGCTCGCGCCTTGTGAACTAGGTTGATTAGCGCTGACTGCGTGTCACCTGTTTTTATCATGTCATCCACGATGAGGACACTGTCACGCTTCTTGAAGGCGTCTTTGGGAATATAAAGCGTCATTGTCACGCCAGAGTCTTTCAGCACATAGGTTTCTTCAAGAAATGAGGGCACACCGACTTCCTTGTTCCACTTCGCTACCACAAGATTGACACCTAACGAGTTAGCGACCATCGTGCCTAACGGGATACCGTCCACCGCCGCGGTTAAGACTTTTGTAACCCTTTTGCCCGCGAAAACAGCCAACGCGTGATGAGCCGCTTGCCTAAGGATGTTGTAGTCCCCAACAATCTCGGTGTTGTTGAAATAACCGTCGCTGTTAAACTGTATCCTCCTACGGAGTTCAGGCTGCAAACCCACCATCTTTGTCAAAGTTCGCCAAAGTTGGCGTGCTCTCTCAGCGTTTGGTAAAACGTGACCCTTAGCGTACCTGCTGAGAACAGTAACAGGCAAACCTGTTTTAGCCGACAATTCTCGGTAAGTGAAAGGCACCCTCTTCGCAGTGCGTAAAAGCTCAATCGTCATTAATCTGAACTTTAGGTCTTCGGCATGAGTACTCATGGACTCGTCATCTCTCTTATACAATTACACGTCAATAACACGTGGCGTCTTATCCCTTTTTGGCTAGAAGGATTTAATCCTTTCCATTGCCCTTTGTAAACGTCTTTCACGCGGTTCAGTTCAGCAAAACAGCCGAAGACCACACCTAAGCTATTTGCCTTTCCACTGTGGCTTTCTCTTCTCTAGAAACGCCTTCAAACCTTCAACTGAATCTTCTGTGCGCATAAGCAGGTTAAGATAAATGTCGGTTACTTTTTCAAGTCCACTCTTGAAGTCTAGGTCTAGGCTTTCACGGAAAGCCATACGTGTCAATTTGACAACAATAGGGCTACTCTCCTTCAGTTTGGCTACCAGTCCTTCTGTTGCTTCCTCAAGCTTTTCCGGAGGCACAACCTTGTTGACCAAACCGATTTGTTTAGCTTCAGACGCGGTTATTACATCACCCGTTAAGACAAGTTCAAAAGCCTTCTTACGGCCGACCAACTTCGGCAAAAGTGCAACCGCAACCGGTGGGATGGCGCCCACCTTTATCTCAGGCTGACCAAACTGCGCCTTTTCCGACGCGATTATCATGTCACAGCCCATGGCAAGTTCGCAGCCGCCGCCCAAAGCCACACCATTAACAACTGCAATAGTTGGCTTGTCCAAGCACTCCAACATGTAGAATACCTTGTTGAACGCAGGAAGCGTGGAGCTGACCTTTTCAGGCAAATGATCCCTGATGTCAACACCGGCACAGAAAGCTCGGTCGCCTACTCCTGTAATCACTACGACTGCTGCTGATGCATCGTTTCGTGCCCTCTCCAACGCGATAGTCAATTCGAGCAACGTCTCAAGGTTCAAAATGTTGAGAGGAGGTCGATTTATGCTGATTCTTGCTGCGCCGTCTAGGCTCTCATACAAAAGATTTCTGAAGGACAAACTTGTTCCTCTTCAATAGCGGATTCATCCTATTTTTCAGCCACTTTTATAAGGCATTTGCTATTGCGCCACGAATCCAACACTTAGACATTTGCGCGATAAAACCCAGAGAAAGTACAGAGGTCTTGCTATTAACTTTCAGTAGGGCTGATAACGGGCATACTTAGAGCATATTAGAAATCCAATGCAAAAACCCAAAGGGAGTAGATCTGAGATTAGCAGCCTCCCACGGACATCGCCTCCTGACTGTCACGCTTTAATATCTATTAATGGAGATATGACTTGATGATCCCATGTCGGAATCAAAATCATCATCAGACTTGGCACATATTGAGTCGGAGTTGAAGGGCAAAACCCTCATAGTTTACTGGCACCTACTGAGGTCTTCTGGCTCCCATGTGGGCGTGAGAGAGATGCAGCGTTCACTTAAGCTTTCGAGTCCTAGTGTGGCTGCGCATCATTTGGATAAGCTTGTCTCGCTTGGGCTGGTTGATAAGACTGGCACAGGTGAATACTACCTGACTCAAGAGGTCAAAGTTGGGCTACTACGTCTCTTCACTCGAATGGGACGCTTCTTGGTCCCACGCTACCTCTTCTACTCGGTCTGGTTCTCTACCATGGTCATAGTCTACCTCATGTTTTATGGACGCTTCTTCGACGGAAGCGTGCACAATCTTGTAGCCGTCATTTTTGGTGTCTTAGCCAGCCTCGTATTATGGCTGGAAACCGCACGATTGTGGAGGCAGAAGCCGTTCTAACCTGTGGACAGGGTGTTCTAGAACGTAGACTTAAAAGAACCACACGCATTATGGAAGAATGAAGGAACACAAATGAAGAAAGCTGTGGCTTATGTTGCAACCGCTGTGCTGCTGGGTTTTGCAATAATGATATTGCCTTTAACAATGCAGATTGGATCATCAGCATTTCTGTCTCCGCTGAGCCCGATAAACCCACAGTTTATGGATAATCCTGCTGAAGGCACCACGAAAGGCGCAGATAGTTCAGTATTGCAGTTTTACGGAATTGCGAAGCAACCTGCCAATCTGCCGCCTTTCAGCCTAGTCTTCTTCTCTGGGTTGATTGCAGCGTTAACTGCATATGTCATAGTCAAGAGACGAATGCCTTAGCCACTATCCGTTATGTTCTTGGGCAAGAAAAGCAAAGGTTCATGGTGAATTCTGCTTTCTAAAGTGAATTGGAAACCGTAACCCACACTAAAACATCTAAAGTATTAAATATGCATTGGATGTAAACTGAAGGCTTTGAAAAGAGGATAGAAACATGAATAAGAAATCATTGCTTTTGATCAGCCTAGTATCGTGGACGCTGCTCTTCGGAGTAGTCAGCAACATAGCACGAGCCGACATAACATCGTGGAATTGGCTTGGATACGCTTACAACGACTATGATTCCTTTCATCGAGCAACAGTCATCGCTTACAAAGAGAAGTCAACTGCCATCCTCAGCGTAGCTGTTTACAACGATTTCGTCAGCGGCAAACCCGTGAACATCTCAGCCCTCAAAGTAGGCTTGGACTGGGGCAAGAACTACACTTCGTCGATGACTTCCTCTGGCACACCATATGTTATACCATGGCATGAGACCCGCGTCATCCCCATAATCTTCACCGTTCCAAACCTAACCGAGGTTTCCAACCAAGCTCAGTACAGTTACTCACTCTACCTAGACCACGTAAACGCCACTGCGGGACCACAGCAAGTGACAAGCCTCAAGAAAATCGGTGGCACCAACTTCGTCGTATACTCATCAGACCAGATCGACGCTCAAGAAACCAAACGGATAGTCGAAGAAATGCTGGACACGATGTCAGCCAGAGACTTCAACAGCACAAAAGCAAAAATCGATTGGACAAAATCAGAGAACGAAACCTTTGTTGCTGGATTACTCTACGCTCAAGGAGACTTCGTAGGTGCTAAAAACCATTACGCAACTGCCCTCTCATGGATCAACCAAGCACTTACAGCTGAACAAGATAAAGGTGGAGGTTTCGACGACGCTCAGGTGGCAGTGCTAGAAGCTCAGGCAAAATCTTTGGAAGCAACCGCCAACTACATGAACGGCCTTTCGAACATGTGGGTTCTAATCGGCGTCGCAGCGGTTCTCTTCGCCATCGGCTACATAATCCGTGGACTCGCCGCCCTGCGCAAGCCCGTAATGGCAACCACGTAACCCTTTTTCTTTTTTTGTTTTTCCACATTGATCACGGTGAGGCTTCAGCCTCCGCCTTTCGCGCTGATGTTATATAGCCCGTGTGCCCAGTCATGAGGGTTTCCGGACGAGTCTTGCCCCTTTCAGTCTGCATGCGACGCATTATGCATTCAACGGTTTCAATGTCTATGAAGTAGTTTTGCTCAAGAGCTTCG
>Ga0315268_10001190_pt1 | contig 29908 bp, 23 predicted proteins | sample C1_top_MG_FD_204535 | JGI IMG/M metagenome (GOLD analysis project Ga0315268, IMG submission 204535) | Sediment microbial communities from Yellowstone Lake, YNP, Wyoming, USA - C1_top | ecosystem: Environmental > Aquatic > Freshwater > Lake > Sediment | place: USA: Wyoming | collected 2017-08-01
CTTCAGCACGTTCGGGATCCAGGGTGCCCTGGATCCGTTCTTCGCCGCGTTCCGGATCCCGGACATGATCTTCCAGCTCGTCGCCGCCGGCGCCCTCGCGTCGGCGCTGATCCCGACGATCGCGACGCTCCTGGCCCGCGACGAGCAGGATCGGGCCTGGCGCGTCGTCTCCACGATCACCAACCTGATGCTCGCCGGGCTCGCGATCCTCGGCGGGCTGCTCTTCGTCTTCGCCCCGGCCGTGGTGCCGGCGATCACGCCCGGCTTCGACGCGGCGCAGATGGCGACGACCGTGGACCTGACCCGGATCATGCTCCTGAGCCCGATCTTCCTCGCCCTCGGCTCCGTGGCGACCAGCGTCCTGAACGCGCGCGGCCGGTTCGTGGCGTCGGTCCTTGCCCCGATCGTCTACAACCTGGCGATCATCGGCGGGGCACTGTTCCTGGCGCCCTCGATGGGGGTGGTGGGCGTGGCCGTCGGGGTCGTGGTCGGCAGCGTGTTCCACCTCGCGATCCAGCTGCATTCGCTGTTCGGACCGACCAGGTTCCGCTACCACCCGCGCGTCGACCTGGCCGACCCGGAGGCGCGGACGACGATCCTGCTCCTCATCCCGCGGGCGATCGGCCTGGGCGGCGCGCAGATGCAGCTCCTGGCGGCGACCACGATCGCGTCCACCCTGGCCGCGGGTTCCATCAGTGCCTTCACGGTCGCGTTCACCGTCTTCCAGATCCCGATCGGGACGCTCGGCGTGCCGTTGGGGATCGTCGCGCTCCCCGCGCTGAGCCAGCGCCTGGCGTCCGGCGCCATCGGGGATTTCGTCTCGCTGCTCGGTCGGTCGCTCCGGGTGATGCTCTTCGCGATGCTGCCGATCGCGGTCGTCGGGGCGGTCGCCGCCACGCCAGTCGTCACGATCCTGCTCGGCTACGGCAAGGTGGACGCCTCCGGGATCGAGGTGACGTCGCGGGCGCTCGTGGCGTTCCTGGCGGCGCTGCCCTCCGAGACGGCAATCGTCTTGCTGGCGCGCGCGTTCTACGCGGCACGCGACACGCGCACGCCGGTCGCGGCGGCGCTCGTCGCGGTCGTGGTCAGCGTCGCGATCTCCGTCGCGCTGGCGCCCTCGCTGGGGGTCGTCGGCCTGGCCCTCGGGATCGCGATCGCCTCCTGGTGCGAGGCGATCGCCCTGTTCGCCCTGCTCAATCGCCGGGTTCCGACGCTCGACGTGGCGGACATCGCCCGGGGCGGCGCGCTGGCCGCCGCGTGCGCGGCCGCCGCGGGCGTCGGCGCCTGGCTCGTCCTGGAGGCCGGGCGGCTCGTGCTGGGTCCCGCGCCCGGTAAGATCGGGGTCGCGGGAGAGCTCGGGGTCGCCGGCCTCGTGGCCGTCGTCGTCTACCTTGGCCTGGCCCGGCTCCTGTCGATCCCGGAGGTCCCGACGATCGTGCACCTGCTTCGCTCCGCGCTCCGGCGCGACCGCGCCGCGTGACCCGGACGCCACCGCTCGGGGATCCGGCCGCCTGGGACGCCTTCGTGGCGGAGAATGAGCTCGGGTCGTACCTCCAGCGGACCGCCTGGGCGCGTGTCAAGGCGGTGAACGGGTGGACGAGCGCGCGGGTCGTGGCCGGGGATGCCACGCCGATCGGGGCGCAGATCCTCCTCCGGAAACCGCGCCCGCTGCCCTGGGCGTTCGCGTACGCGCCCCGCGGCCCGGTGGCGACCGCCTGGACCGCGGAGTCGCTGGGCGCGTTCACGGAGGCCGTGCGGTCGGCTCCGCTGGGGCGCGTCTCGCACCTCCGGATCGACCCGGAGGTGGAGCGCGACGGCTCGCTGGATCCGGGCGGCTCGCTTCGTGAGATCCTCGCGGAGGCGGGCTGGCGGCCGGCGCCGCCGATCCAGCCGCCGTCAACCCGCGTGATCGACCTGGCGGCGGACGAGGCCGCACTGTGGGGCGACCTGCGCAAGAAGTGGCGCCAGTACGTCAACAAGGCCCGCTCCAGCGGGGTGACGGTCGTGGAGCTGCCCGGCGACCCGATCGGTCCCTTCTACGCGATCTACCGGGAGACCGCGGCGCGGGCCGGCTTCCTGATCCGGGTGGAGCAGGCCTACCGGGACGTCTGGGACGCGTACCGCCCGACCGGCGACGCGACCATCCTGTTCGCGATCGACGCCGACGGCACACCGGCGGCCACGCTCTTCCTCGTGCGGAACGGTCTCCGGGTCGTGGAGCCGTACGGTGGCATGACCCTCGCGGGCGGGGCGCTCCGAGCGAACTACCTGCTCAAGTGGGAAGCGATCCGGCGGGCCCGGGAGGCGGGTGCGGCCACCTACGACCTGTGGGGACTGGCGCACCCGGGGATCGCCCACTTCAAGACGGGCTTCGGCGGTCGCGAGGTGCGTTTCGTCGGGGCCTGGGACCTGGTGTTGAGTGGTCTCGGCCGACGGGTCTACCAGACGGCCCAGGGGCTTCGCGTGGGACGGGCGCGGCGGCGGGCCGGCCTCGCCGCGGCCGGGGCGCCGGGCCTGTCAGGCGCCGACGATGGCGCCACCGGCACCAGCCCGGAGGTCGACGCGGGATGAGCGGCCCGGCCGGCGTGCGAGAGGCGCGGCCGGACGCGCTCGCGGGCTGGGACGGCCGCACGGTCCGAGTTACCGGCGGGGACGTCCAGCAGTCCCTCACCTGGGGCGAGCACCGCGCACGCACGGGCTGGCGGGTCCATTACCTGGAGCTCGACGATGGGAGCGCCGTGCTGGCGCTTGGGCGGCCGTGGCCGCTGTTCGGCGGGGGGCGGCTCTACGTGCCGAAGGGGCCGGTCGCGGCCGGCGCTGCCGCAACCGTGGTCGCCGAACGCCTCTCCGCGGTGGCCGGGTGGGCACGCGCGACGGGCTACGACACGATTCTCGCGGACGCCGAGATTCCCGCCGTGACGGGCTATCCCGCGGCGCTGGCCGAGCGCGGCTTCAGACTGGTCGAGGAGATGGGGCCCTCGCGCCACCGCGTCGCGACGCCGATCCCCGCCGGCGCCGACGACGACGCGCTGCTGGCCGCCATCGCGAAGACGACTCGCCAGCGCTTCTTCGCGGCCGAGCGGCGCGGGATGCGGATCGTCCGCCACGACGCAGCGGGCGCGACAGGGCCCGGGACAGGCTTCGAGGCGCCCGCGCCCGCGCCCGAACGTCTCGACGAGGCGGCGACCGCGGCCTTCGAGCGGTTCCACCGGCTCCTCGGCGCCACCGGGGAGCGACGCGGCTTCACGATCGGGCCGCGCGCTGCCGCGGTCGCCTTGTGGCAGGCTGCGCTTCGGGCCGGCCACCTTGTGCTGCTCGAGGCGCGGTCGGCGGACGACGCGTACCTCGGCGCCGCGATCTTCCACCGGAACGGCGAGCGGCTGACGTACGCGAACTCCGGCGACGTGGTGGACGTGCGGCACGCGCACCCGGGCGCGGTCCACCTGCTCCTGTGGCGCGCCCTCCAGCTTGCGGCGCGCGAGGGTCGCAGCGAGCTGGACCTCGGCGGCGTCGACGTGGCCGGTGCGCGGTCCGAGCCACGACCCGGCGACGCGATGTACGGCCTGCTCGAATTCAAGCGATCCTTCGGGGGCCGATGGGTGGAGCTATCCGGCGCCCACGAACGAACCCTGCGCCCGGGCCGGGCACGTGCTGGTGCGCTCCTCGTCGAGGTCGGCCATGGCGCGCGGCGGCTGGCCGGGGGGCGGAGGCCAGTGCAATGAGCACGGACGCTCGCAGAGGCGGGCTGGACGAGGCCGTCGAGCGCGTCCTCCTCGCGCGGCTGGCGGCCGCGGAGCCGCGCGGGCCGAAACCACTTTCCGGGCTCGTCGAACGCCTCCTGGCTGCCGGTCGCCTGCTCGCCGTGATCATGCCGGGCGGGGAGTCCGGGTCCGAGGCAGGCGCCGCCGCCGATCGCGCCGCCGTCACGGGCATCGCGTACGACTCGCGCCGGGTCGTGCCGGGCGGCTGTTTCGTGGCGGTTCCCGGATCGCATGCGGATGGCCACATGTTTGCGGGCGCTGCCGTCCTGGCCGGGGCCGGTGTGCTCGTCGTCGAGCGCCCGCGATCGCCGGGCGACGTCGCTCCCGCGATCCAGCTCGTGGTCGACCGCAGCCAGCTCGCGCTCGCCACGGTCGCGGCCTGGTGGTACGAGGACCCCGGCGCCGCCCTCGGCGTGATCGGCATCACCGGGACGGACGGCAAGACGACGACGGCCGGGATGGCGGTTGCGGCCCTCGAGGCCGCGGGCGTCCGGACCGGCCTCGTGAGCACGGCCGAGCAGAAGGTCGGGGACGTGCGCGCCGGCGCGTGGACACACGTCACGACCCCGGAGGCACCGGAGCTCCAACGCACGCTTCGCGCGATCCGGGCCGCGGGCGACGTCGCCGCGATCGTCGAGTCCACCTCGCACGGGCTCGCGCTGGAGCGGGTCGGCGAGATCCCGTACGACGTCGCGATCCTGACGAACCTGACGCACGAGCATCTCGAATTTCACGGGACCTTCGAGGCCTACCGTGCGGCGAAGCGCTCGCTCTTCGAGCGCCTGGCTGCCGGCGGCAACGGCGAGTCGCGTGCGCGGGCGCCCAAGCCCGCCACCCTCCCCGGCGGCCGTCCGTGGCCCCGCGGGGGGATCGTCAATGCCGACGACCCGAACGCCGCCGTCTTCGCGAGCGCGACGCGCGAGGCGGGGGCAACCCTGCTGACGTACGGCACGGCGGCCCTCTGCGACGTCCGCGCCACCGACATCGCGGAAACGCCGGATGGGCTGGTCGCGACGGTGACGACGGGGCGTCGCTCCGGAACGCTCCGGCTCCCGCTCCTCGGTCGCTTCAACGTCCACAACGCGCTCGCGGTGATCGCGCTCGGCGAGCTTCTGGAGCTGGACCCGGCGCTGGTCCTCGCGGGTCTCGGCGGTTTTCGCGGCGTTCGCGGCCGGATGGAGCGGGTGGATCGCGGCCAGCCGTTCACGCTCATTGTCGACTACGCGCACACGCCGGCGTCGCTCGCGACCGTCCTCGACGACCTGGCCGGGCTGGTCGGGCCGGGTGGTGGGCGGATCGCGGTCTTCGGCTCAGCGGGCGAGCGGGACGTCGCGAAACGCGCGCTGCAGGGGCGGGTCGCAGGCGAGCGCTGCCGGGTCGTGATCGCCACCGACGAGGACCCCCGTGGCGAGAGCCCGATGACAATCCTCGAGCAGATCGCGCAGGGTGCCGAGGCGGCCGGGCTGCGGCGCGGCGACGATCTCTGGCTGATCCCGGATCGGAGGGCAGCGATCGCGGCGGCGATCGCGCAGGCGCGGCCCGGCGACGTGGTCCTGCTTGCCGGCAAGGGTCACGAGCGGAGCATCCTCTACGCAGGGTCCGAGGTCCCGTGGGACGAGCGTCGCGTCGCGGAGGAATGCCTGGCAGCCGCCGGGTACGGTTGACCAGCGGGCCGCGCCGACGGTCGCTGCCGAACCCGCCGGAGACGAACGTGCCAGAGCCGTGAACGCCCCAGAGCCGCGAAACCGCCCTGCTATCCTTGCGCGACCCATGTCCGTCGAACAGATCCCCGCCGGCGCCGCGCCGCGCGCTCCCCGGGCCCGCCGGGCCGCGCCGCACTCGGCGCGCGGTGCCCCGGACGAGATCTCCCTGCCGGCGCTCCGCGCGGCCCTCCTTGCCGAGGTCGCGGTCCACCACCCGCAAGCTGACCTCGCGCCGGTCGGACGCGCCTTCGACTTCGCGGCGGAGGCCCACGGGGACCAGCGCCGCGCAACGGGCGAGGCCTACGTCACCCACCCGATCGCGGCGGCCATGACCCTCGCGGAGATGGCCCTTGACCCGGCCTCGATCCAGGCCGCGCTCCTGCACGACGTGCCGGAGGACACGGACCAGTCGCTGACCGACATCGAGGAGCACTTCGGCGCGGAGGTCGCCCACCTCGTGGACGGCGTCACGAAGCTCTCCAAGTTCTCGACGCATTCCCATGAGGAACAGCAGGCCGAGAACATCCGGAAGATGCTCCTCGCGATGGCCCAGGACATCCGGGTCGTCCTCATCAAGCTGGCCGATCGCCTCCACAACATGCGGACGCTGTCGGGCCTGCCGGCCGACAAGCAGCAGCGGATCGCCCGCCAGACGATGGAGATCTATGCGCCGCTGGCCGAGCGGCTGGGCATCTGGCAGATCAAGTGGGAGCTCGAGGATCTCTCGTTCAAGTACCTGGACCCGGAACGGTACCGCGAGCTGGCGGCGAACCTCGACACCCGCCGCGGGCACCGCGAGAGCTACATCGAACGGGCGATCGCGATCCTCGGGCCGGAGCTCGCCCGGCACGGGATCGAGGGCGACCTCAACGGCCGCCCGAAGCACCTCTTCTCCATCTGGAAGAAGATGCAGCGCAAGTCGGCGGCCTTCGGCGAGATCTACGACGTCTACGCGATCCGCCTCCTGGTGGACGAGGTGCGCGACTGCTACGCGGCGCTCGGCGTGGTCCACAGCCTCTGGAAGCCGATTCCCGGCCAGTTCGACGACTACATCGCGGTTCCCAAGCCGAACGGCTACCAGAGCCTCCACACGGCCGTGATCGCGCTCGACGGCAAGCCCCTCGAGATCCAGATCCGGACGCACGCGATGCACTCCGTCAGCGAGGTCGGCATCGCGGCACACTGGCGCTACAAGGAGGGCTCGAAGGCCGAGCGCGACTACGACGCCAAGCTGGCCTGGCTGCGCCAGCTGATGGACTGGCAGCGCGAGGTAAGCGACGCGACGGAGTTCGTCGAGGGGATCAAGCTCGACATCTTCCAGGACCAGGTCTTCGTCTTCACGCCGAAGGGCGACATCAAGGACCTGCCCGCTGGCGCCACGCCGCTCGACTTCGCCTACCGGATCCACACCGACGTGGGTCACCGGACCATCGGCGCGAAGGTGAACAACCGGCTCGTCCCGCTCGACTATCGCCTCAAGAACGGCGACATCGTGGAGATCGTGACGACGAAGGCCGAACACGGCCCGTCGCGGGACTGGCTCTCCATCGTCCGGACATCGCACGCTCGCGAGAAGATCCGCCAATGGTTCAAGAAGAAGGACCGCGACGAGAACATCAGCCACGGGCGCGAGTCGCTCGAGCGGGAGCTGAAGCGCCTGGCCCGGACCTCGATCGCGACGGTCGGCCACGACCGGCTCCTCGAGGCTGCCCGACCGTACGGGCACGACACGCTCGACGACTTCTACGCCGCGATCGGTTACGGGGCCATCTCGCCCCAGCAGGTCGTCATGCGGCTCGGTGTCGTGGACGACGCCCAGCTCACGCTGCCGGCCATTGCGCCAACCCCGGCCCGCGCCGGCGGTGTCCGCGTCAAAGGCGTCGGCGACCTCCTGGTCCGGTTCGCCAAGTGCTGCCACCCGATCCCGGGCGACCCGATCGTCGGCTTCATCACCCGGGGACGCGGCATCACGGTGCACCTCGGGCGCTGCGCGACCGTGGTCAACGAGCGCGAGGCCGTCCGGCTGGTCGAGGTGGAGTGGGAGACCGCGCCGGCCCAGACGTACCCGATTGCGATCCGGGTCGAGGCCCACGACCGGACCGGGCTCCTCAACGACATCGCCGGGGCAGTCGCCGAGAGCAAGGTGAACATCGTGGCGGCAAACGTGGCGGTCAGCCAGGACCACACGACGACCGTGGTTGCCACGCTCCAGGTGGCGTCCGTCTCGCAGCTTGCCCGGGTGATGAGCCGGATCGAGCACGTCAAGGACGTCCTGTCGGTCCAGCGCGACCTGGGGTAGGGCGGGGAGCGGGGAGCGGTAGTGGCACCGCCCGCTAGACTTGCGGCCATGCCGCCATCCCTTCGCGCCCCCCGGGGCACCCGCGACCTCCTTCCCGACGAGCGCGCCGCCTTCACGCGCCTCGAGCGGATCGCCCGCGACCTTGCCGCCCGCTACGGGTACCTCGAGATGGAGACCCCGCTGTTCGAGCAGGCGGCCGTCTTCGAGCGCGGGATCGGCGCCGCCACCGATGTCGTGGAGAAGGAGCTCTTCCGCGTCGCGCCGAGTCGCGGCGAGGAGCGCGAGGCGTGGGCGTTGCGCCCGGAGGCGACCGCCGGGATCTGCCGCGCCTACGTCGAGCACGGGATGCAGACATGGCCGCAGCCGGTGAAGGTCGCCCTGACGGGGCCGATGTTCCGCTACGACCGGCCGCAGGCAGGAAGGTACCGCCAGTTCTGGCAGTGGGACGTGGAGGCGATCGGCGACCCGGGCCCGGCCGTCGACGCGGAAATCGTGGAGCTCGGCGCCCGCTTCTACCGCGATGCGGGCCTGGCCGACGTGGAGCTCCTCCTCAACTCCATCGGCGACCCCGCCTGTCGACCCGCCTACCTGGCGGAGCTCGTGGCCTACTACCGGGCGAACGAGGTGCGCCTTCCCGAGCTGGAGCGGCGCCGCCTGGGGACGAACCCCCTGCGGCTCCTGGATTCGAAGGACGCGGCGATGGCCGAGGTCAACGCCGGTGCCCCGCGGATGACGGATCGCCTCTGCCCGGCGTGCGCGGAGCACTTCGCGGCCGTGCGCGCACACCTCGACGCGATGGGCGTCGCGTACCGCCTGGAGCCCGGGCTCGTGCGCGGGCTCGACTACTACACGCGGACCGCGTTCGAGTTCTACCGTCGCGGGGCCGAGGGGCAGCAGCAGGCCCTCGGCGGCGGTGGCCGCTACGACGGCCTGATCGAGCTGCTCGGCGGGAAGCCCACGCCCGGGATCGGGTTCGCGCTCGGGCTCGATCGCGTGGTCCTCGCGCTTGCATCCGCCGGCGCGAAGAAGCCGGCAGACGCTGCACCCGTCGCGGTGGTGGTCGGCGCAGACCCCGCCGACACGCTGGGCCGGCTCCGGATCGCGACCGAGCTGCGTGACGCCGGCCTGCCCGTGCGGGCCGATCTCGCAGTGCGCAAGCTCGGTCGCCAGCTGGAGGCCGCGGTCCGCGAGGGCGCCCAGTTCGCGGTCATCCTCGGCGACGAGCTGGCCTCGGGCGAGGTCCAGCTCCGCGACCTCGACGGCGGGTCGCAGAAGCCGGTGCCGCTTGCGGACCTCCCGGCGCTCCTCCGGCGCAAAGTGCGGGGGATGAACGCGCCGTGATGGGGCCGGCCGGCGCCGCGACCGGGCGGGTCGCCGTCGGGCTGGAGAGCACTCCGAGGAAGACGTTCGTGTCCGCGCTCGAGTGGCCTGGCTGGAGCCGGGCCGGCCGTGACGAGGCGGGCGCGATGGCCGCCCTGGCGTCGAGCGCCGGCAGGTTCGAGATCGTGGCCCGCGGCGCCGGCCTCGCGTTCGGGCCCGTCGCACCGGACCTGCTCGAGGTCGTGGAGCGCCTGCCCGGCACGGCGACGACGGCGTTCGGGGCCCCGGACGTGGTCTTCGCGATGGATCAACGCCCAACCGACCGGGCGGACGGGGAGCGTCTCGCCATGCTCGTGCGAGCCTCCTGGGATTTTCTCGACCGGGTCGCCGCGACCGCGCCGTTCGAGCTCCGGAAAGGACCCCGCGGCGGCGGCCGCGACCGTGACGCGGTCGTCGCCCACGTGGTGGCGGCCGAGAGCGCGTATGCGCGGCGGATCGGCGTTCGCCTCCCCGAACCGGATCCCGGCGACGCCGGAGCCGTGGCGGCCGTGCGCGCGGCGATCGCGGACGGCCTGGCACGCCCGACCGACGGTGGACCGATCCCGGGTGGGCGCTGGCCGGCCCGGTATGCGGCTCGCCGGATCGCGTGGCACGTCCTGGACCACGCCTGGGAGATCGAGGACCGGGCCGGGCCCGCCTGACGCCCGGGGGCCAACGACACCGGGGGCCGGCGACGGTTGACGGGGCATGGACAATCGAGCAATCCGGGTCGCGTTGGACATCACCCGCGATCCGCCACGGGGGGGCGCCATGATCAGCCGCAGCACATTCCCGGCAAGCGTGATCCGAGCGCCGTCGCCCACGGCGGCGTGCACCTGCGAACACTGGGTCCATTGCGACCACGCCTGTCACGGCCGCCACTGCGATCCGACCGAGAACACCTGCGACCTCGCCTTCGTGCCGGACGAGGGCGGGCTGACCCGCTGGGGCTGCGCCGACTGCACGCCCGGCGAGGGCGTCCCGCACGAGCTCGGCTGCGAGCTCATCGGCTGGAGCGTGTCGGCCGGTCGAGAAGCCCGGGACTAGAAGGGGGGTCCGTCGGGCTGCGCGCGGCGTCGGGTGCCCGGGCGGTCCGCCCGAAATCCGCGCCGCGCTACGATTGCCGGCATGACGAACCTTGCGACGCCCTACCGGACCCACACCTGCGGCGTGCTCCGCGGGGACGACGCCGGCGCCGAAGCGCGCCTCGCCGGCTGGGTGCACCGCCGCCGCGACCACGGCCAGCTGATCTTCCTCGACCTGCGGGATCGGCACGGGATCACGCAGGTCGTCATCGACGCCACGGAGGCGCCCGATGCGCACGCCGCGGCCTCGCGCTGCCGCAGCGAGTTCGTCATCACGGTGAGCGGATCGGTTGCGCGGCGATTGCCCGGGACGGAGAACGGGAAGCTTCCCACCGGCGAGATCGAGCTGCGTGCGCGTGAGCTGACGGTCCTCTCCGAGGCGAAGACACCGCCGTTCTACATCAACGATCCGGATGCCACGGTGGACGAGTCGGTGCGTCTCCAGTACCGCTACCTGGACATCCGCCGTGAGCCGATGCTCCGCCGGCTCCTCCTGCGCAGCCGGCTGGTGGAGGAGATTCGCCTGGCCCACCACGCAAACGGCTTCGTGGAGATCGAGACGCCGATCCTCATCAAGAGCACCCCGGAGGGAGCCCGCGACTTCATCGTCCCCTCCCGCCTCCAGCCCGGTGCGGTGTACGCGCTGCCGCAGAGCCCGCAGCAGCTCAAGCAGCTGTTGATGGTTGCGGGGATGGATCGCTACTTCCAGATCGCACGCTGCTTCCGCGACGAGGACCTCCGCGGCGACCGTCAGCCGGAGTTCACCCAGCTGGACCTGGAGATGAGCTTCGTGGCCGAGGAGACGGTGATGGCGTTCGTGGAGGCGATGGCGATCGACGTCTCCCGGGCCGTGACGCCCGAGCGTCCGTTGCAGCAGGTGCCATTCCCGCGCTTCACGTACGCCGAGGCGCTGGAGCGGTTCGGCTCGGACAAGCCCGACCTCCGCTTCGGGATGGAGCTCGTGGACCTCGCGCCTGCGCTCGTCGACGCCGCCGGTGCGCCCACCTCCGGGTTCCGCGTCTTCGACGAGACCCTGGCGAGCGGTGGCCGCGTCAAGGGGATCTCGGTTCCCGGCCTGGGGGACGCGAGCCGCGCCCGCATCGATGAGCTGACGGAGACGGCGAAGCGTTCCGGCGCGCGCGGGCTGGTCACGCTCGCGGCGACCGCCGGCGGGATCCACGGGCCGACCGTGAAGTTCCTCGGCGACGAGCGCGCACGGGCGCTCGCCCTGCGCTGTGGCGCCGTGGAGGGAGACCTGGTCCTGGTGGTGGCGGACCGGCCGCACGTCGTCGCCGACGTCCTGGGCCGCCTGCGGGCCGAGCTCGGAACGAGGCTGGGCCTTGCCGACCCGGCGGTCCTGGCCTACTGCTGGGTCAACCGGTTCCCGATGTACGAATGGGACGCCGAGCGGAACGGCTGGCACGCGACCCACAACCCGTTCTCGGGCGTGGTCCCGGAGGACGAGCCGCTCCTGGTCACCGCATCGGGTGACCCCGAGCGCCCGTCGCAGGACGACCCCGCGGGTCGCGCGCGGGCAATGCAGTACGACCTGGCGCTCAATGGCTGGGAGCTGGGCGGCGGATCCATCCGGATCCACCAGCGGGCGCTGCTCGAGCGGTCATTCGCGCTCCAGGGCCACACGTTCGCCAGCATGCGCGAGAAGTTCGGGGGGATGCTGGAGGCGTTCGAATACGGCGCTCCGCCTCACGGCGGCATCGCGATCGGGATCGACCGCTGGGCCGCCCTGCTGGCCGACCAGCTGACGATCCGCGAGGTCATGGCGTTCCCCAAGACGTCCTCCGGGACGGACCTCATGCTCGATGCGCCGTCGGCCCCGGACCCGGGCCAGTACGCGGAGCTCGGGCTCCGGTTCGTCGGGGTTCCCGACCGCGCCTGAGCGTCGGCGCTTGTGCGCCGAGGGACAATCAGGTCGGCATGCGTTGCAAGAGGGCCGCCGTGGGTACGCAGTTCGTGGTCCAGCTCGAGAACCGGCCGGGCGCATTGGCAACCTTCGCGCGGGCGCTTGCCGAGCGCGGCATCAACATCGGCGAGATCTCCGGCGGAGGAGGCGGCGAGCACGCCTATGCCGTGGTGACCACCGACGACGATGGTGCCACCCGGGCGGTGCTGCGCTCCTTCGGATACCCGTTCGTCGAGGGCGAGGCGCTGGTCGTGGAGATCGATGACAAGCCGGGTGGCTTCGCCGCCACCACGGAGAAGCTCGCCGAGGCCGGCGTGGACATCCACGGCGTCCTGTTCCTCGGGCGGCGGGAGGGCATCGTCGAGACCGCGTTCACGGTCGACGACGTGGCGCGCGCGCGGCGGGCCCTGGGCCTCGGCTGACCGGTCGATCCACCCGGCGTCAGCCGGGAGTCCGGTCCTTCACGGCCGCGGCGAGTCCGCCCGCGACGCCAGGCGACGCCTGGCCCGGGCCACGAGTGCCCGGGCTCCCCGGACCGGCCTGATGACGGCCGCCCGGACGGGCTTCGGCAGCGTGCGTCGGAGCGCGCGACGCAACGGGCTGGCCGGCTGCTGCCGGGACGGCGTCTTGACGGGGATGGCGAAGAACGTTCGGTCCCGCGGGTGGGGCGGAAGCCTGGTGGACGGCTCTCGGTTCGTGCCTCGCTGAATGAACGCGAGGTTGTGGTAGAAGGTGACCGACGTCACCGACAGGTCGAAGGCGTTGGGCACGTAACCGGCGATGTCCAGCTCCGCGTGGTTGAGCCCATCGGCCAATGCATGCAGGAAGGACATCGACGTCCCTTTTCGATCGGCCCCGCTCGAGCCCCCGTACGTCCGCGCCCAGTACGACGTCTGGAGGTCCTCGATCGCGTAGATCCCTTCGTCGGTGAGGTGGCCGAAGAGTCGCTCGAAGCTCGCGATCACGTGCTCGCAGACGTGGCTGCCGTCGTCGACGACGATGTCGAAGGGGCCGTATCGCTCGGCGACGCCGTCCAGGAACGCCGGGTCGCTCTGGTCGCCCTGGAGGATGGTGATCCGGTCCTCGGCGATCCCCGTCTTGGGGTGGATGTCGATGCCGACGATCTGCGCCCGGGGGAAGAACTCCTTCCACATCCGGAGCGACTCACCGCCGAGATCCGGATCGGCGTACCCGCCGACCCCGATCTCGAGCAGCGTGATGGCCCGGGAACGCAGATGGCCGAAATGCCGCTCGTAGGCGTCGGCGTAGAAGTGGGCCCCCTCCTTGTCGGTGCGCGTCTCCAGCGCGATCTCGTGCAGTGACCGTTCGCTCACGACGTGGCGCCTCTCGAGTGGAAGGCCGGCCCGGACCGGGGGTGCCCTGGCCGGGTGTCGCCGGCGCTGGCACCTCGAGGATATCAGGAGGCCTCCGCCGGGGCCGCGGTTCCTCTCGTGGGTCCGAGGCCCCGGTGCGATGCTACGATCGACGGCATGGGAGCGCGCTGGATGGTCCTCCGCGAAGGCTCGCGCCTCCGGTGGGGCGGGGACCTGCGGCGGCACCACGTCCTGGCGGCGCTGGCCGCTCGACCCGACGCGACCGACGTCGACGGCTGGTCGGCTGGCCGCCTCCGCGAGGCGCTCGCCGCGGACCGCCGGCGGCCCTGGAGCGCGAGGCCTCGACTGGCCGCGGCAACGATGCTGGCTGCCGATGTGCTCACGGCGGCCGCCGAGCGAACCCTTCCGTTCGCCGTCGACTTCCATGACGACCCGCTCGCCCAGAACGAGGCCCTGGGCGTCGAGATGGACCAGGCATGGGTGGAGCGCGCGATCGACCGCAAGCGGCGCAACGTGGATGCGTTCCGCTGGCTCGTGGTCCCGTCGCCGGAGCTGGCCGCGCTGGCCGGGCTGGACCGCGACCGCACGATCGTGGCCGGCAACGGCAGCGACACGACGGTGATCACGCCGGTGCCCTGGCCGGAGCAGCCGGCGATCGGCTTCATCTCAGGCGCCGCCGCTGGCCGCGGGATCGAGACCCTGATCGAAGCCGCCCGCCTGGTTCGCGACTCGGTCCCGGAGCTCCGCCTCCTGCTCTGGCTGGCGGCGACCGGCGTGGCCGGCGAGGCGTACCTGGAGGAGCTTCGGCGATCGACGGAACGCGACGCGTGGATCGAGTACGCCGCCGCGCCCTACCAGGAGATCGGCGCCCAGCTCGGCCGAGCCACGGTCCTGTGCGTCCCGAACCCGCCGGCGGTCTACTGGGACGCGGTCTCCCCGGTCAAGCTGTTCGACTGCATGGCCGCCGCACGTCCCGTGGTCGTCACCCCGAGGACGGTCATGCGCGCCGACGTCGAACGGCACCGGGCCGGTCTCGTCGCACCCGGCGATCGGGCGGAGGACCTGGCGGGGCCGATCGCCCGGTTGATCGCCGACGAGCCGCTGGCCCGGCAGCTGGGGGAGAACGGGCGGAAGGCCGTTGTGTCCGAGCATGACTGGCGACGGATCTCGGAGTCCCTGGCCGCGGAGCTCGTCCGGCGGGCTGCCTGATGCCCACGCAGGTCAGGGCCCGATGCGCACCAGCCAGAAGCGATGGGCGGCGTCCACGAGGAGCGGATCGACGGTGATGTGGCCGACCGTCGTGGCCCTGTCGACCTCGAACAGCGTGAACGCTGCCGGGGGCTGATCGCGGTCGACCTGGTGGAAGACGAGCTGCCCGGGTCGCGGATAGGTCCCGTCGGTGGTGATCGATGCGCCCACCGTCCCGGAGATCGAGGACAACGGCAGCCCGAGCTCCACCGCAAGCTGCGGGACGGTGAGGACCGGGGCGAGGAGGATCGACCGGGCGCCCATGGCTCCGGTCGGCGAGCTGTCCGTCGGCCACGCACGGACCCCGGGCACGTCCGCCAGCTCGCGGCGAAGGTCGGGGACGACGAGCGCGATATCACGGTGGACCGCAGCATTGACGGTGATGGCGGAGCGCGTGGTGCGGTCGAGCGGTCCGAAGGGGCGAACCACCGCAAGCGCGGTCACGGACCCGACGATCGCGGCGACCGTGACGAGCCCGTTGCGAGGCAGCCTGCCCCGGAAGGGGACTTCGAGGGGCGGCACCCGGAGCGAGCCGAGCCCGATCGCGGCGGCGAAGGTGAGCGCAATGTCCGCTGGGGCGATGTACCGGTCCGAGATGTAGATCCGTCGGATCGCCAGGAAGACGATGAAGGCCATCACGCCGAGAGCCAGCGCCACGAGGCCACCCGCGATCTCCCAGCGTGCCCGCAGGACCAGGGTGGCGAGCCCGAGCACGGCGAGCGCGATCAGGACGGGCTCTGCCGCGTAGTGGTTGCCGATGGCCCGGAGCGCCCCGCTCACTCCCACGAGCGGCAGGCCCGCGGACCCGATGACCGGCACGTTCGAGGCGTAGAGCGGGTCCCCGGTGAGCAGCCAGTCATGGAGGGCCTGGATGGGCAGGGCCAGCAACCCCAGCAGGATCGGCGCGCGGGCCCGCAGCGAGGTCATGGGACGGCCCTGGGCCCGCGCGAGGGCCGCGCCGCCAAGCAGGGCCAGTCCCGCAAGACCCACCAGGATGAGGGTCTCGTACCGGGCGAGCCCGCCGACTGCCAGGACGATCCCGGCCCACGCGAACCGGGGCCGTGAGGCGGTGACCAGCAGGCCCGCGATGGCCCAGCAGAGCAGCGCCCACGACACGGCGTAGGCCAGGTCGACGTCCCTCAGCAGCTCCGCCGATCCGACAAGGCCCACGACCACGAACGCGGCCGCGACGATACCGGAGAGTCGGTAGGCGAGGACCGCCGAGCAGGCGATCCCTCCGGCGTAGGCGGCGATCGCCAGCCACGAGATCACGCGCCAGTCCGGGACCAGGCTGTAGGCGAGCCCGTAGACGCCCGTGAGCAGGGCCTTGGGCGTCGCCCCGGTGAACGCTTCGAGCGTCGTGCCGGCCAGCAGACGCTGGAAGTACAGCACCGACGCGGCCGCGTCATAGCCGAGCATCCCCACGTGGATGGGCCGGACGATCCACGCCGCGGCAAGCGCGGCCAGCCCGAACGCCGCCAGTGCGACGATGGACTCCGGTTTCCTGGTCACGGCCGCCGCACGATGCACCGGGGCAGGGTAGCAGCCGCCGGGCCGCCACGGCACCGCACGGTCAGGCGTTGGCGTCAGGGAGCGGGGCTCCGGGTGGCCCCTCGGTTGGAGCCTCGTCAGGGCCGGACGCCACGAGGGCGCCCCATTCATGGCGGTTCCCGGCCGGCGGCTCAGGCGGGCCCTCGAACGCCGGCAATGCCTCGCGGGGCGTCTCGAGGCCGAACACGATGCCGGGGTCGCCCAGGTCGACCGTCTGCGAGGGAACGGCAGCGCCGATCGCCTCCGCGATCGCCTCCGGCTCGAGATCAGGGGAAAGGGAGCGGAGCGCCAGGAGGTGCTCGACCGGGACCAGGATCGGCCAGCCGGCAACCCCTCGGAAAGCCGGCCGGAGGAGCGTCGCGCGGTTCGCGCCGTGCGCTTCGATGAGCGATGTGACGGTCTCCGCGTCCAGCCAGCCCATGCGGGCAGGCCACAGGAGCGCGGCGTCCGTGGCGGCAACCCGTGCCCGCGCGAGGTCGATCGCCCACGCCAGCTGGCCTGCCAGACCCGCCTCGACGACGGCCGGGGTGCCGAGAACGGCCGGCGTGCCGGCGAGCGCGGCGGCGATCGCGCCGTGCGGGTCCGGCGTGACGACGATGACCGGGAAGGCGCCTCCCGCCCACGCCAGGTCGACGAGGCGGCGCACGTTCGGCGTGCCGTCAACCTGCCGCAGGGCGGCGTCCGGCGAGGCGGCCAGGATGCAGGCAGCGACGGTCACGCCGGGGATGCTAGCAGGGCCGTGAGGGTGCGCAACGTACCTGTGCGACAATCGGGCGGCCCATGACCGAAGCGAGCGCTCGACCCCGCATGCCCACCGCCACCACCGCGCCGCTCCCGGCGCCCTCCACCGAGCCTGCTGCCGCGACATTCGCGGTCCGGGCCGACCTGCGAAACGTCGCCATCGTCGCCCATGTCGACCACGGCAAGACGACGCTGGTCGACGCGCTGCTCCGCCAGACGGGATCCTTCCGGGCGAACCAGGTTGTCGCCGAGCGCGTGATGGACTCGATGGACCTGGAGCGGGAGAAGGGGATCACGATCCTGGCGAAGCAGACCAACGTGGACTTCGACGGGATCCATATCAACATCGTGGACACGCCCGGCCACGCGGACTTCGGGGGCGAGGTGGAGCGCTCGCTCAACCTGGTGGACTCCGTGCTGCTGCTCGTCGACGCGGCAGAGGGGCCGTTGCCGCAGACGCGCTACGTCCTCCAGAAGGCGATGGCGCGCCATCTGCCCGTTGTGGTCGCGATCAACAAGATCGACCGCAGCGACGCGCGGCCCGCGGAGGTCCTCGACGACATCTACGAGCTGTTCATGGACCTTGGCGCGAATGCCCACCAGATCGAGTTCCCGGTCGTCTACACGAACGCGAAGGCCGGCACCGCGACGCGGGCCCTCGCAGTGCCAGGCACGAGCCTCCGGCCGCTCCTGGAGCTCCTGGTCGCCGTCACGCCGCCGCCCACCTACCAGCCCGGCCACCCGCTGCAGCTGCTGGTGACGAACCTGTCGGCCAACGAGTATGTCGGGCGGATGGCGGTCGGCCGGATGATGAACGGCACGATCCGGGTGGGCCAGCGGATCGTGGTGGTCCGAGAGGAACCGGACGACCCGACAGGCGATGTGGAGCCCGGGCGGACCGTGACGCTCTCGGGGACCGTGACCGCGCTCCAGACTGCCCACGGGATCGAGCGCGCCGACATCGAGGAGGCCGGCCCGGGTGACATCGTCTCGGTGGCAGGGCTGCCGCAGGTCACGATCGGGGACACGCTGACCGATCCTGCCGACCCGCGCCCGCTCCCGCGCCTCGAAGTAGACGAGCCGACGCTGCGGATGACCTTCGGCGTCAACACCTCGCCGCTCTCCGGGCGCGACGGGAAGTTCCTGACCAGCCGCCAGCTCCGGGCCCGCCTGGAGAAAGAGATCCTGGGCAACGTCGCGGTGCAGTTCTTCCCGACAGAATCGGGGGACACGTTCGAGGTGCGCGGCCGCGGCGAGCTCCAGCTGGCGGTCCTGGTGGAGCAGATGCGGCGCGAGGGCTTCGAGCTGCAGGTGAGCCGTCCGGAGGTGATCCTGCGCACGGTCGGCGGGGCGGTCCAGGAGCCCTACGAGCGGATCACGATCGACATCCCGCCCGAGTACATCGGGACGATCCAGACCGCGCTGGCGGGTCGGAAAGGCCGGCTCGAGCAGATGACGACCGACGCCGACGGCCGCGTCCGAATGGACTTCGTGCTGCCCGTCCGCGGCCTGATCGGCTACCGCGGCCAGCTGATGACCGAGACGCGCGGAACGGCGCTCCTCCACCAGATCGGGGAGGGCTACGGCCCGTACGCCGGCGACGTCACGCACCGGACGAACGGCGTCCTCGTGGCGGACCGCCAGGGCACGTCGAACGCGTACGGGCTGTTCAACCTCCAGGAGCGCGCGGAGATGCTCATCGGCGCCGGGGAGGACGTGTACGAGGGGATGGTCGTCGGCGAGAATGCGCGCTCCGGCGACATGGACGTCAACGTGACGAAAGAGAAGAAGCTCACGAACATCCGGACCCACGCCCATGACGAGGCGCTGCGGCTGGTCCCGCCGCGCCCGATGACGCTGGAGACCGCCATCGAGTTCATCGGCGACGACGAGCTGGTGGAGGTCACCCCGGGCTCGATCCGCCTCCGCAAGCGCCTCCTCTCGCAGCATGACCGACACCGCCAGGCGGGACGCCGCGAGGACGGGCGCGGCGCCGACGGGTCCTAGCGACCGAGGCATCGGGCGACCGAGGTCGCCGCGACAGCGGGGCAGCGCGGCGGCGCGGCGCGACTACCATCAGGTCATGGAGCGGCTCAGGTCGACGTCCGTGCGCCACGTGGCCGCGGCAGTCGCGGTGATGGTCATCGCGCTTGCCGTCACGACGCTCGCCGTGGGAGCCCTCGAGGGCACCCTGCACATCCCGGATGCGTCCGCCACGTACCTGCTGGCAGTCGTCTCGATCGCCGTCGCGTTCGGCACGTCGGCCGCCGTGGCGACCGCGATCGGGTCCTTCCTCCTGTACGACTTCCTCTTCGTGTCGCCGACGGGCGCCCTGATCGTCGCGAACGCGGAAGAGCTGCTGAACCTCTTGCTGCTGCTGGCGATCGGGGTCGTGGTCGGGCAGCTTGCCGGGATGCAGCGAGCCCGCGCGGAGACCGCCCTCCTCCGCGAGCGCCAGGCCCGAACCCAGTACCGGGTCGGCCGTGAGCTGGTGACGGCGACGAACGCCCGCTCCGCGCTGCCCGCGCTCGTGGAGATCCTGCGTTCGGAAGTCGATGCCACGCGCGCCTGGGTCGGGCTTGGGCCGGACGTCGAACAGGAGCGTGTCGAGGCCGACAGCGGCCCGGCTGGGCCTCCGACCGTCGCGGCGTCGTACGAGCTCCTGCAGCGACGGCCCGGCGACGAGGCGATGGGGTGGGTCCGGGTTCACGACCCCCGCCGAACCACGGCCGGGCTGCACGATCCCCGGGACCCCTGCTTCCGCATCCCGATCACGGCCGGCGCGGGTCCCCTGGGCTCGATCTGGGTCGTGCGCCGTCGCAGCGCGGGTCCGCTTGGTCGGGGCCACACGCGAGTCCTCGCCGCCGCGGCGGACCAGATCGGCCAGGCACTGGAGCGCGACCGCCTGGCCGCGGAAGCCACCGGCGCCGAGATCGCCCGGAGGAGCGAGGCCGCGAAGTCCGCGCTGCTCGACTCGGTCTCGCACGACCTGCGCACGCCGCTCGCGTCGATCCGCGCCGCGGCCGGGAGCCTCATGGATCCGAACCTCGTGCTCGATGGCGACGCCCGCCGGGACCGCGCGGCGTCCATCGACAGCGAGGCCGAGCGCCTCAATCGGCTCGTGACGAACCTCCTCGACATGAGTCGCATCGAGGCGGGCGACATCCATGCCCGGCTCGAGGTGTTCCCGGTCGAGGACCTTGTCCGGGCCACGGTGGAGCGCATGGCCGGCCAGCTGGACGGCCGGACGGTGGCGCTCTCGATGCCGCCCGACCTCCCGCCGGTGGCCGTGGACGCGATCTTCATCGACCAGGTGCTGACCAACCTCCTGGAGAACGCGATGCGCCACGCGCCCCCCGACGTCCCGATCCGCGTCGTGGGCGCGGTGACGTCGGGCCGCACAGTCCGCCTGTCCGTGGAGGACGGCGGGCCGGGCGTGCCGGCGGCGATGCTCGACCGCGTGTTCGACAAGTTCTACCGCCTGCCGGAAGCGCGCGAGCGCTCGCGACGCGGAAGCGGGCTTGGGCTCGCGGTGGTCCGCGGGTTCGTCGAGGCGATGGGCGGCCGGGTCACGGCCCGCGCCAGCACCCTCGGGGGGCTCGCCGTGGACGTCGAGCTCCAGGTAGCCCCGGAGGCGGGAACAGCGTGATGCCGGACGGGCGGCCCGGTGCGGCCGTGCTGCTCGTGGAGGACGACGTGGCGACGCGGCGGGAGGTCGCCGCGTTCCTGCGGGGTCACGGCTTCCGGGTCGATGAGACGGGCGACGGCGCGACGGCGTGGGAGCGCTGGACCGCGGGGCGCCCGGACCTGGTGGTGCTCGACCTGGGCCTGCCGGACATCGACGGGTCCGTGCTCATCCGTCGTCTGCGGCGCGATGCGACCACGCCGATCCTGGTGCTCTCGGCCCGCGATCGGGAAGGCGACAAGGTTGCCGCGCTTGAGTCAGGCGCCGACGACTACGTGACCAAACCGTTCGGGGCCGCCGAGCTGCTGGCCCGTGTTCGGGCACTCCTCCGGCGCGCCGCCGGGCCAGCGGCCGCGCCGGACGGCGAAGTCCTGGTGGGTGCTCTCAGGATGGATGTCGCCCGTCACGAGGTGACCGTGGCCGGCCAGCCGGTCAGGTTGACGCCCCGCGAGTTCGAGGTGTTCAAGGTGCTGCTCGGGTCGGCCGGCCGCCTCGTGACCCACGGGCGGCTGCTCCGAGCGGTCTGGGGGACGGCCTACTCGGATGAAGCGCACTACCTCCACGTCTACGTCAGCCAGATCCGGCGCAAGATCGCCGCCGTCGATCCGTCCGGCGACCTGGCCGGGCTCATCGCCGCCGAGCCGGGCGTCGGGTACCGGGTGCGCCTGCCGGACCCGGATCGATCCTGAGCGATCCTTGAGGGCCGAAAGCCCTTGCGGGGCAGCCGGACCTTGGAGGACCCCGCCACACTGAAGGTATGAACGTCGAGGCGTGGTCCGGTTCGCCGCGTCCTGCGGCATGCGTGGAATCGACCTGGGACTGGGAGGTCGAGCTCGAAGCCGCGATCGCGATCGTGACCCGCTATCCACTCGCCCGCGTGGTGTTGTGCGGCGACTGCGCGACCGGCCGCACCATCGCGCGGCTCGCCCCGGCTGCTGCGAGCGCGGGCGTGGTGCTCGAGCCCAGGCTGCGGCAGGGCGGCGGCTGGGACATCGAAGTCCGCGCTGCGTGAGGTCGCGCCTCCCGGGATTGCCGCGCGTGAGTACAGTCACGCAGTGAGCAAGGAACCGAACCTCCTCCGCGGCCAGAAGCTGGGCGACCGCCGGATCCGCGTCGAGCGACCCGAGTCGCGCTACTTCCGATACGCGGGGCCCGGGGTCGTGGTCGCCCGCCCTTCGGCAAGCGAGGCGCGGACGCCCCTGGGGCGCGTCCTGCTCGCCGGCCGCAGGACCCTGTTCGGGAGCCCGATCGCGACGGCCCAGGAGCTCGACCAACGGCTGCCGAAGTGGCAGGCGCTGCCCGTCTTCTCGTCGGACGCGATGTCGTCGGTGGCATACGGGCCGGAGGCGGCGATGTACTCGCTGCTCGCGGCCGGGACCGTCGCGTTCTCCCTGCTCATGCCGATGATGGGCGTGATCCTGATCATCCTGCTGCTGATCACGCTCTCCTACCGGCAGACGATCCGGGCATACCCCAACGGCGGCGGGAGCTACATCGTCGCCCACGCGAACCTGGGCCAGCTTCCCGGCCTGGTCGCCGCGGCCGCGCTTCTCACCGACTACGTGCTGACGGTGTCGGTGAGCGTCTCGGCCGGGGTGTTCAACCTTGCCTCGGCCTTCCCGGTGCTCCAGCCGATCTACGTCGAGCTCATCGTCGCGCTCATATTCGGCGTCATGATCCTGAACCTGCGGGGCATCCGCGAGAGCGGCTCGGTCATCGCCTGGCCCACGTACGTGTTCCTCGGCAGCACGCTGCTCGTCATCGCCGTCGGCGTCGCCCGGGTCCTGCTCGGCGACACGCCCCACGTCACCGGCGTCACTCCCTATCCCGTGCCGCTCGAGGGCCTCGGCATCCTCCTCGTCATGCGCGCCTTCGCCAACGGCTGTTCGGCGTTGACGGGGACGGAAGCCGTGGCCAACGGCGTGCCCGCATTCAAGCCACCCGAAAGCCGGAATGCCCAGACGACGATGGTCATGATGTCGATCCTGCTGGGGACGATGCTCGTGGGCATCGCCTACCTGGCGATCGTGAGCGGTGCGGTGCCCAGCGCCCAGCTGGAGTCCGTTCTCTCGCAGGTCGGCCGCGCGACAGTCGGCCGCTCCGTCCTCTACTACGTGCTCCAGATCTCGACGATGGGCATCCTCGTCATCGCCGCGCAGACGAGCTTCGCGGACTTCCCGCGGGTCAGCGCGATCCTGGCCAAGGATGGCTACTTCCCGCGGTCGATGGCCTTCCGGGGCGAGCGACTGGCGTTCGGGAGCGGGATCGTCGTGCTGGCGATCATCTCGGCAGGCCTTGTGGTGTTCTTCGGGGGCCACGTGGAGTCGCTCATTCCGCTCTATGCCCTCGGCGTCTACACCGCCTTCACCCTCTCGCAGGCGGGCATGGTCCATCACTGGTTCGTCGAGCGAAGCTCCGGGTGGCGGCGCAGCGCGATCCTCAACGGGCTCGGCGCCGTGGCGACCGGGCTCGTCGTCATCGTGTTTGCCATCGCCAAGTTCACGGAAGGAGCGTGGATCATCATCGTGGTGGTCCCGATCCTGGTCGTGCTCATGCTGTTCGTGCACCGCCAGTACGCCCGCGGCTCGCTGGAGCTGGCCGTCAATCCCGACCTCGTCTGGGGGCCGCCTGTCCACCGCCGGCGCGTCGTCATCCCGGTGTTCGGCGTTCGCTGGGACGTCATCCAGGCGGTGCGGTTCGGGCGGTCGATGACGTCCGACATCACCGCCGTCCACGTGACCGACGATGTCGCCGCGGGCGAGCAGTTGCGCGAACGGTTCGAGCGGCAGCTGCCCGGCGTCGGGTTCGTGATCGTCGAGTCGCCGTTCCGGAACCTCGTGGACCCGCTGATCCGGTACCTGGAAGTCACTGCCGAACACGACCCGGGGATTGTCACCGTGGTTCTCTTGCCGGAGCGCATGACGCACCACTGGTGGGAGCGGATCCTGTTCAACCAGAACATCCACCGGATCCGGGCCGCCCTCACCGGCCGTCCCGACATCCTCGTCGCGGACGTCCCGTTCCGGGCACCCGAGCCCGGGTGGGCCGAGAGCGGGCGGGGCCCGGGCGGCTAGACCGGGAGGTCGCCCTCGTCGGGACCCGTGTACGGGTCCAGCGTCTCCGTGAAGTAGCGACCGTAGAAGTTCGTGAAGTGCGCGCCGTGGTGTCGCAGGGTCGCCCGGATCGCCACCCGGCGCGCCGGGTCCGTTTCCCGGACGGCGATCACCGGGTGGCCGCGTTGCGCCTCCAACTCGTAGCGACGGAAGTCCGGGGCCTGGTCCATCTGGGTGAACTGGATCAGCCGGTAGATCCGCGCCGCCAGCCCGTGATGCTTCCCGCGGCCGTCGATCCGCAGCGCGGCATCCTCGCCCACGAGGACGCGGATGGCGTCGGGCGGCACGCCGTGACCGGTGAGCTCCGCGACGGCCGCGTCCGCGGCATCGGGCGAGGGGAAAACCCCCATCAGGTGGTCGGTCGGGTACCCGAGAAGCCAGCCGGCGGGCCGAGCCCGGGCGTCCCGTGGGCGCGGCGCAGTCCCGGGGATCTGGGCGGGAGCGCCTGGTCGGTCGGTCACCGCGTCAGGATAGCCAGCAGGCCTCCCTGACGCCCCGCCGTACAATCCCGCTCTGATGACGATCTACCTGGACCACGCGGCGACCACGCCGCTCCGCCCCGAGGCGCTCGAGGCGATGCTCCCGTTCCTCGGCGGCACGTTCGGGAACCCATCGTCCGCGCATTCGTTCGGCCGGGCCGCCCGCAACGCGCTCGACGAGGCGCACGAACGGCTGGCCGCCGCGCTGGGCGGGGCTGCCCGAGAGATCGTGGTCACCTCCGGGGGAACGGAGGCCAACAACCTGGCGATCAAGGGCGCGGCGTGGGCCGGGAAGTCGCACGGCCATCGCCTCGTCGCGACCGCGGTCGAGCATCACGCCGTCGGCCACACGCTGCGCCACCTCGAGAAGTTCGGCTTCGACGTGGTCACGGTCCCGGTGGACCGCCACGGCCGGGTTGACCCAGATCAGCTCGACGCCGCCATCGATGACCGGACCACGCTCGTCTCGGTGATGCTGGCGAACAACGAGGTCGGCACGCTCCAACCGGTCCGCGAGATCGCCGATCGGCTTCGCGCCCGGCGGGGCATTCTCTTCCACGTCGACGCCGTCCAGGCAGCGCCGTGGCTGGACCTCCACGTCGGCGACCTCGGTGCGGACCTGGTGACCATCTCGGCCCACAAGTTCGAGGGACCCAAGGGCGTGGGCGCGCTCTGGGTGCGGCGGGGAACGCAGATCCTCGCCCAGCTCCATGGCGGGAGCCAGGAACGCCACCGGCGGGCCGGCACGGAGAACGTCGCCGGAGCGGTCGGGATGGCGGTTGCCTACGAACGTTCGTGCGCGGACCGGCCGACAACCGCGATCCGCCTTCGGGCGCTGCGCCTGCGGCTCGCGGCCGCCTGCCTTGCGGTCGACGGCGTCGAGCTGACCGGCCACCCGACCGAGCGCCTGCCCGGCCTGCTCTCGCTCCTGGTGCGCGGCGCCGACGGGACCGCGATCAGCGTGGCACTCGACCTCGACGGGATCGCCGCTTCCACCGGGTCCGCGTGCGCAACCGGCTCAGCGGAGCCATCCCATGTCCTGACCGCGATGGGCTACACGGACGTGCAGGCGCTGGGGGCGCTCCGCCTGTCGCTGGGCCGCGCGACCACGGCCGCGGAGATCAGCGAGGCGTGTCTCGTGGTACCGAGGGTGATCGCGGCCATCCGCGACGGCTCGGCCGCCCAGGCCGCGGATCCGCTCGGCATGCGGCTGGGGGCCTGAGGGCCGATGGCGCGCGTCCTCGTCGCGATGTCCGGCGGCGTCGACAGCTCGGTTGCCGCCGCCCTGGTGGCCGAAGCCGGCCACGACGTTGTCGGCGTGTGGATGCGGGTTCACGAGGGTGCGGACGCGTACTCGGAGATCAAGAAGAGCTGCTGCTCCGCGGACGCCGCGGAGGACGCCCGGCGCGTGGCGGCCCAGCTCGGCGTCCCGTTCTACGTCCTCAACCTGGAGCGCGAATTCGAGGCGGGCGTCATCCGTCCGTTCCTCGCCGCCTACCTGGGCGGCGAGACGCCCAGCCCGTGCGTGGACTGCAACAGCGTCGTGAAGTTCGGGGCGCTGCTGGGCCGGGCGCGCCGGCTCTACGGGTGTGATGCGGTGGCAACCGGGCACTACGCCCGACGCGAGACGGTTGCTGGCCCCGACGGCCGCCCGGTCCACCGGCTGCGGCGCGGCGTCGACCGGGCGAAGGATCAGGCGTATTTCCTGTACGGCCTCCGTCAGGACCAGCTGGCGCACGCGTGGTTCCCGCTCGGCGCGCTCACGAAGCCGGAAGTGCGCGACCTCGCGCGGGAGCGCGGCCTGGCGACCGCGGAGAAGCCGGAGAGCATGGAGATCTGCTTCGTCCCGACCGGCGATCCGCGCGACGCGCTGAAGGCGCGTGCCGGCTGGCAGCCGGTCACCGGCCAGGCGCTTGACGCGGGCGACGGCCGGGTGGTCGGATCCCACGGGGGAGCGGCCGGCTACACCGTGGGGCAGCGCCGCGGGCTCGGGTTGGCCCTCGGCGAGCCGCGTTACGTGAGCCGCGTGGACCCGGTCGCCAACACGATCGTGCTGGCTCGTCGCGCCGACCTCGAGACGCGACGCTTCGCGATCGCCGACGTGACCTTCGTCGCGGGACAGCCGCCCGCCGGCGACGGTCGGGCGTTTGCGGCGCGGGCGCAGATCCGGCATCGCGCGGATGCGGTGCCGGCGCAGGTCCGTCCCTCAACGGCTGCGCCCGCAGGGCCGTCGTGCGATGACGGCACCCGCTGGGTCGTGGAGACGGAGATCCCCGTGTGGGCGGCGGCGCCCGGCCAGGCCTGCGTCCTGTACGACGCGGATGACCCCGACCTGGTGGTGGGCGGCGGCCGCATCGTCCGGGACGACGGGTAGGGGAGCGGACGTGCCGGAGATCGGGCCGTCGTTCGTGCTCGCGATCCTGCTGGGGGTCTTCTGGACGGCCGCCGCGGTGCTGGTGCGCGGCGCGGCGGGCGCTCGCCTCCCGTTCGTGCTGCTGCTTGCCATCACCGGCACCTGGGCCGGCGATGCCGTTGGAGGGCGCATCGGCGGGCCGTTCGATCTCCTGCGGATCGGGGACTTCCGGGTGGTGCCGGCTTCGCTTGGCGCGATCTGCGGCATCGTGGTCGTGGTGGTGGTCTCCGTCCTCGGGCCAACCCGGCCGGAGCCGGGCCCGCCCGGACCGGACCGATGAGCCGCCGCCTGCCGACGCGGCTCGGGCAACGGGACGACGACCCGCTGGCGGTTTTCGTGCGGGGGGCCACCGTTGGAGCGTTCATCGGTGCGGTGATCGCCGGTTCGACGATCTGGCGGCGGGTTCGGCGGCACGCCGCGAGCGCCCCCGCCGGGACCCAGCCGCGATCCGGGCGCCCCGCACCGCCGACGGAGGGCATCGACCCGCACCGGCCGTAGGGACGTGGGGCCGGCGGGTGCGCCGGATCACCCGTCGCGGCACGGACCGGGAACGTCGCGGCGTTCGCTACCATTAGCCGGATGCCGAAATCGCCCGCCGCGCCCGACCACGATCCCCGGATCACGCCGCTCCCCGCCGCCGAGATCCGCCGCCGGTACCTGGGCTTCTTCGCTGCGCGCGGCCACACCGTGGTCCCCAGCGCGAGCCTCGTGCCCGCCGGCGATGCGACCCTCCTGTTCACGAACTCCGGGATGGTCCAGTTCAAGGAGGTCCTGACCGGCGCCGAGACCCGGAGCTACACGCGCGCGGTTGATGTCCAGCGCTGCCTGCGGGTGGCCGGGAAGCACAACGACTTCGAAGAGGTTGGCCGGACGCCGCGCCATCACACGCTCTTCGAGATGCTGGGCAACTGGAGCTTCGGCGACTACTTCAAGCGCGAAGCGATCCATTGGGCGTGGGAGTTCCTGACCGTCGAGATGGGAATCCCCGGGGATCGGCTGGCGGCGACGACCTATCGCGACGACGAGGTCGCCTGGGCCATCTGGCGCGACGAGATCGGGCTGCCACCGGAGCGGATGGCGCGCTGGGGGAACGTCGACGAAGGCGACGACAAGAACTTCTGGCGGATGGCCGAGACCGGGCCCTGCGGTCCGTGCAGTGAGATCCATTTCGACCGCGGGCCGGAGCTCTCCGAGGGCCCCGAATGCGTCCCGGACCATTCCGAGCACTGCCCTCGCTGGCTGGAGATCTGGAACCTGGTCTTCATGGAGTTCAACCAGCTTCCGGGCGGGCCGCGCGTCCCGCTTCCCTTCACGAGCGTCGACACCGGCCTCGGCCTGGAGCGCCTCGCGAGCGTCCTCCAGGGAGTGCTCTCGAACTACGACACGGACCTGTTCGCCCCGATCCACGAGACCCTTCGCCGCCTGCTGGGTCACGACCCGGACACGTTCGAGGCGAGTCGCTTCAGCTACCAGGTGATCGCCGACCACAGCCGGGCGATGACCTTCCTGGTCGCCGACGGGGTGCTGCCCTCGAACGAGGGCCGCGGGTACGTCCTGCGCCGGATCATCCGCCGCGCAGTCCGCCACGGCCGGCTGCTCGGCCGGCGGGAGCCATTCCTCGTGGAGACCGCGGGCACGGTGATCGATGTCATGGGCGATGCGTACCCGCTGCTGCGCGACGAGCGCGAGCGGGTCCTTGCCGCGGTCGCGCGTGAGGAGGTCCAGTTCGCGCGGACGCTGGACGCGGGGACCGCCCAGCTGGAGGAGGCGCTCATCCCGCTGACGGACGCTGAGCGCGTCGTCGGGCGCCGCCCGGAGGAGGTTCCGCTGAGCGCGCCGGTCCTCGGGGGCGACTTCGCGTTCCGGCTCCACGACACGTACGGCTTCCCGATCGACCTGACGATCGAGCTGGCGGCCGAATACGGCGTCCGGGTGGACCGGGCCGGTTTCGAGGTGGCGCTCGCGGAGCAGCGCGAGCGGAGCCGCGGCGGGCGGAAGGTGGAGCTGGCACGCCACGCAGAGCAAACCGCGCTCTACGAGGGGATCCTGCGGCGCGCGGGCGAGACCACGTTCGTGGGGTACGAGACCACCGCTGCAGACGGCCGCGTCCTCGCCATCCTCCGGGACGGGACCGCCTACGAGGAGCTCACCGGCGCCGGCGAGGCGGAGGTGATCCTGGATCGCACACCGTTCTACGCGGAGGGCGGCGGGCAGGTCGGCGATCACGGCGAGCTGCGGGAGGCGGGCGGTGGCTCGCCGCTCTTCCGGGTGGAGGAGACGCTGCGGCCGGCGGGCGCCCTCGTCGTCCACCGCGGGAAGCTCCACGGGCGCCTCCGGGTCGGGGAGACCGTCAGCGCGGTGGTCGACGCGGAGCGCCGTGCCCGGACGATGCGCAACCACACGGGCACGCACCTGCTCCACCGGGCGTTGCGCAATGTCGCCGGGCCCTCGGCGCGCCAGGCAGGCTCGCTCGTCGCGCCCGACTACTTCCGCTTCGACTACCCGTTCGATCGCCCGCTCACCGACGATGAGCGGCGCCGGATCGAGGACGAGGTGCGCCGGATCGTTCGCGAGGATCGCCCAGTGACCGTGTCGGCTCTGCCGATGGCCGAGGCGATCGAGGCCGGCGCGGATGCGTTCTTCGACGAGAAGTACGGGGAGACGGTCCGGACGGTGCGCGTCGCGGACTACAGCTTCGAGCTGTGCGGCGGGACGCACTGCCGCGCATCCGGCCAGGTGGGCAGCTTCGTGATCACCGCGGAGCGGAGCATCGGCTCGGGGATGCGGCGGATCGAGGCGCTCACGGGCGACGCCGCCGACGACTACCTGCGCCAGCGAGCGGACCTGCTGGCACGCGCCGCGGATCGCCTGGGCGCCCAGGGCGTGGAGGCGGTCCTGGACCGGATCGCCGTCCTGGACGCGGAGCTGCGCGAGGCGAAGCGCCGCCTGCGTGCCGGCGCCGGCGGCGGCGTCCCGAAGCCCGCGGAGCTCGCGGCCGCGGCGCGGGAGGTGGCGCCGGGGATCCGCCTGGTCGCGCACGTGGGCCCGTGGGAGTCGATCGACGCGCTCAAGGCGGCGGCCAAGGAGACGCGGGCGCTGCTCGCGTCCGGGGTGATCGCGCTGGGGCTCGACGCGGACGAACCGCAACTGTTCGTGGGGGTTTCGGACGACCTCGTGGCCCGCGGGATCGCCGCCGGCGAGCTCGTCCGTGCCGCG
>Ga0315268_10001191_pt1 | contig 29891 bp, 33 predicted proteins | sample C1_top_MG_FD_204535 | JGI IMG/M metagenome (GOLD analysis project Ga0315268, IMG submission 204535) | Sediment microbial communities from Yellowstone Lake, YNP, Wyoming, USA - C1_top | ecosystem: Environmental > Aquatic > Freshwater > Lake > Sediment | place: USA: Wyoming | collected 2017-08-01
GGTTTCGGGATGGACTTCAAACGGCTTCCCAGATTGGAAGAATATTACTGGAATCAAGTTTGACCTGCGTTTTCTAGAGAAGGGTCAGTTGTCTTTGAATCTTAACGATTTGCATTTTGGTGGAAAATACGAACTTCTCACTGACTCTATTGGATTCTCATTTTGGTTGACTTCAACTCTAGTGAGCTCAGCTTTTGACATTTTCTTAAGATGGCTGATTTTCGCGGGGCTTTTGTGGTTGACTATCAAGGTTTTTCAACCCGAAGGCAGTCCGTTCAGGACGATTCTTATAATTGTCGGGTACGCGTTTGCGATTGTGTTTGTGTATGTTCCCATAGACATACTCAGCGTCTCTCAGCTTCCACTATTGTATTTCCCCGACAAAGTTGTCTTTCCCTTAACTGGACGGGAACTCGCGACCTCCAGCTTGGCGACAAGCAGCATCTACAGCACTTTCTGGACATCCACCGTTCCTTACAACTTTTTTATCGGTGTGTGGTACGCTTCCCACGTGTGGACGATTGCTCTTTTTGCCATCGCACTGAGAACTCTGCAGAACTTTTCTTGGAAAAAGGCTGTGTTGATCAGCGTGATCGCGTACATCATGGCGCTGGTTGTGAGAGCGATTATCCCTCTCTAAACTAGCCTCGACTTCTCTTCTCTCTGTGCGCACGCTGGTCTCTAGTCTAGGTAGTTTTCCGCATAGCACCTAGGCATTTTAGCGTTGCGGGTGCGTTTCTAAAATCTTATGAGCATCACTGGCAACATACCCGGTAAGAACTCAATAGATGCTGTGTAAACGGAGAATGGCTCATGCAGAAAGTTACCACTATTAAACAAAAAGTGATAGTTCCAGCCTCGCCTGAACAAATCTACGAAGCCTTTATTGACGCAAAGAAACATTCCGCGTTCACTGGTAGCAAGGCAACTAGCAGTCCCAAGGTTGGAGGAAAGTTTACGGCGTGGGACGGCTACATTTCTGGCAAGAATTTGGAATTGGAAAGAGGAAAGAGAATAGTTCAAGAGTGGATTACAACAGACTGGCCTCAGGGGTATCCGCCTTCACGTTTGGAATTGACCTTCACCAAGACCAAGGGCGGCACAGAGATTTCGATGGTGCACTCAAACGTCCCAGAAGAACAAGCCAACGACATAGCGGAAGGATGGAACGAATTCTACTGGAAACCATTGAAAAAGTACTTTAAAAAGTAGCATGCGCGTTTTTTTGAATGTTTAGATGGGTTTAAAGAAACCATACATAACGCTTATTTAACGTCCAAACTTCTACATGAAGAAAACACACAGGTGGACGATTTGAGAGCATTAGACGTAGCTGCCTTTGCGCTAGATGCAGCTTTGTACGCAGCATTCGGTTACCTTTTCTTTTACATCCTCCCCTTAACAACACCGGGACTAGGATTGGTGAGATTTTGGCCACAAGTGATTATTCCAGCTGTATTCGCCGTCATTTTTGGTCCATGGATCGGAGGCTTTGGCGCTGGGTTGGGCATATTCATAAGTGACATGCTAATACATGGCAATCCGATTTTGAGTTTAATGGCAGGCGTCACTTCAAACTTTGCTGGGTTCTGGCTTATCGGTTACATCGCGAACAAAAATATCAATTGGAAAATACCAATGCTCGGCTTCGGAGGCATTAGCGCATTGCTCATGTGGATAGCACTCACGTTTTTGTCCACCGACGCCGCCATATACGCTGGAATCATATTCGTGAGCTACGTAATACTTCTTGTTGTCGTTTGGCTGACGCCGAAATGGAGAAGTTATGAAGTGGGTTCGATGATTGGCTTGCTCATAGGCAGCGCAATAATTGGGACGATGGTGCCAGTGTTCAGTCAATTCTTCATTATGCCTGCTGCCACAGAACTGACGCCTTTAGCAGTAGCCGCGGGCTTTGGATATCTTATTTGGACATTCACCACAGAGATTCCTTTTTTAATAGTCCTCGGGCCGCCAATACTGGAAGCATGCTATCGAGCTTTTCCCTCTCTCAAACCTCAGACTAAGGAGAGCCAATGATACGTGGCGAGAAAAGCACGAGCATTTTCTCCCTCAGGAATCTCCAGCTTTTTTGAAATCTGCGATGAAATCCTCTATGGAAAACCCATAACCGACTTGGAACGTATAGGCGCTCGCGGTGGGGGATTCGGGTTTGAGAGGGGAGTGTTAACCGAAGTGAGAGTAGAGGAAGCCGAGAAGAACCGTGTTCAGGTTTTTATTAACGCTGAACCCGCGCCGAGGGCGGAGACAACTCGTACTGTTGCGGAGGCTTTGCTGCTGAAGTGTAACCAAGCATACAGCGTTTCAGTTAAGCATGAGGTTGCAGTTCCTGTGGGTGCTGGTTTTGGCTCTAGCGCGGCGGGTGCTTTGGGCACGGCTTTTGCCTTGTCGAAGGCGTTAGGATTAAGCCTCACTTGTAATCAACTGGGACGCATAGCTCACGTGGCCGAGGTGAAATGTCGGACGGGGTTGGGCACGGTGAGTCCGTTGTTGGTTGGCGGTTGCGTAATCACCGTGGAACCGGGCGCGCCGGGATATTCGGTTGTCGATAGGATTCCGTTGACTGATGATTATTGTATCGTCGCGGGCGTGTTTCGACCGTTGCCCACGAAAAAAGTGCTCGCATCTCCAGAAATTAAAAGAAAAGTTAACAAGCATGGTCGCGAGACCGTGGAAAGGATTTTGGCGTGTCCATCTCTTGAAAACTTCTTGAGAGCCAGCAAAGAGTTTGCCATGAAGAGCGGCTTTGCCACTTCGCGTGTTTTGAGGCTTATCGAACTCGCAGAGAAAGCTGGCGCGGTCGGTGCTGCGCAGAACATGGTGGGTGAGGCGGTTCACGCTGTTACGACCGTTGAAAACATGGAGAAAGTCGTTCAAGCTTTTAAGAGGGTTTTGCCACAAGAGAAGATTCTCTGCGGAAGAATTGACTTTCAAAGCGTGCGGCTAGTGGAATGAAATCATTGAAGAAGAAACTGGAACTGGTGGCTGTAGGCGGAACCTTCGACGAATTCCACAAGGGTCACGAGGCTCTGCTGCTCAAAGCTTTCGAGGTGGGCGAGCATGTGCTGGTCGGAGTTTCCGCGGATAATCTTGTGCAGAAGTTGCAGAAGCCTCATCTGGTCGCGACTTATGATGTTCGTGTGGAGGAGTTGAAGAGTTTTCTTCGCAAGCATGGAGTTCTCGACCGTGCTACCATAGTGCCTCTGCATGATGCTTATGGGGTTACGTTGACGCATGAAAAACTAGAAGGATTAGTCGTCAGTCGGGAAACTGAAGGGGTCGCTATTGAGATTAACAAAAAACGGAAGGCAACGAGACTCCGTCCACTAGAGATTATCGTCATCGATATGATTCCTGCTGAAAATCATGCGCCCATATCCACTACGCGGATACGTAAGATGGAGATTGACCGCGAGGGGCATATGCTTAAGCCTCACCGTGCCTAGACATTACAAGCAGAGTTCTGAGAAAAAGGAAAGCGGAAAGATGAGGCTGAGTGGAGCACAAAAAGGCTTGGCGTTTTTGCCGCTTCATTATGGTAAGGCTCTGCTGTGGCTTGTTACGCGAATGACCAAACTCGCAAAAGAAATAGTCACAATCTTAATGGACGAGTACGGACAGGATGTTTTTCTGCAGAGACTGCGAAGATACAAGCTAACCTAGCGAATGAGAAAATAAAAGTGGAAATTATGAGCGCCTATTCGCCCATGACCTTTCTAGCGGCGATTTCGATGTCTTCAGCTTTGATGGTTTTCCTTCCCGCGTGCATCGCATAGCCTAAGGCTTCTTTGGCAATATGAATCCCAATTTCCTGTAAAGACTTGGCGAGTTCTTTTGCCGCTGTTTCGCTGACACGTTCTGCTCCTGCTTTCTTGCACAGTCGGTGCATAGGCGCGACGGATAACTCCAGTTTAGCCATAACAAACCCTTCTATTAGCCTCTTTTTCTATTTAAGACACTATTTATGCTTATCGCAGCCCTTTTTAAACCAAACACAAGCCCCATTTACCATTCCCACATTATACACAAATATTTCCAAACCGAGAAACACAAGTTCACTTGGCATAATGGCGCGCCTTTGGATAAACCGTTATTTACAGGGTTTCTCTTGCCTTTTGCGGCGCTAGTAATACAGCGGGATTTCGATCGTGTGTTTTTGAATTTCGTTTAGGAATTCGCTTTTTTCATGCCATGTGTATATGACAAGTTCTTCTTTTGCGCGTGTTATTGTTACATAGAAGAGTCTTCGTTCTTCTTTTTCGTGGTCTTGTTTGGAGTAATTCTTTCTTGCTGGTGCGTAGATAGACGTATCTTCAATTTCGCATGGGAAACCATATTTGTCTTTTATGACGTTGAGAATGAAAACTACTTTGGCTTCTGTGCCTTTGCTTTTGTGTGCTGTCAACAATCTGATTTTGTTTTGGGGACGGGCGTCATCTACTGCTATTTCTAAACCTTTTTTCTCTGTTCGATGAATTCAGTATTGTATTTGAGAAGCATGCCCGAAAGCTTCTCGACTTCTGCACTTCTAGAATGGATAGGTGCCTCATCAAAGACTTTGCTAGCACCTAAGAATGCCAGGTCTCCCTAAAGCTCAGTAATTTTCTTCAAGCAGTGTTCTTTGTAGCGATACGTGAGGTAGGTGCCACTTCTAAGGATTAGATTGAGTTGCTGGCGAATACATTCTAAAACTTGGTCACAATTTTCGATAATGCGTTTTCTAACTAGGTCATTCTTTGAACGCAATTCCAGAGTTCTTTCAGCAGCGTTTCGACCTATTAGAAAACCTACCAGGATCGGCTTTAGGATGTTACGAATAATTATGCGTTTATGTAGTCTTTTGATTTCGAGCTCGTTTCTCTGCAACTCACTAAGCTCACTTCGGTGTAACTGCTTAAAGATTCTATCCCGACCAAGAATAAGTCTATACTCCAAATATGCTTATCGCAGACTCCCTCAGCCCGTGCCAAATATCAATAAACCAGCGCATAACTCTCCCCTTAGTACCTATTGATAAAGACGCACGCTTTACACCTTTTTGGCAGAGAATTATTGATTCACTCGTCATATTTGTATCATATTTGGATCCTAGTAGTATCATATATGGAACGGGGCCTAGAGGCGCGCTGAGCAGATTCACACAGCTAAAAATAATCTCAACTCAGCTTTCCCAGATTCTTCAGTAAGAGCGCTGATTCTAAACTCGCCCACAAAACACTCTTCTCACCACGCGCTGCAGGCCAGCCGCCATCATCATTCCTTGAAGAAGCCACAAAATCCACCGCACCACCAAACCTCGCATCATCATCTCTAACGCCAATGTCATACAGAAAGGCTAGAATGTTCAAAGTAGTATCCAAATTCGGGTTAACCTTTGGAAAACCACCATTCTCCGCAGGCAACAAGGCATCGATTCTGCGCTTCATCTCTTTCATTTCAATCAGAACTCTAAAACCCGTGTTCCGCAAAGCCCTAACCATAATCGCTTGACCTTCAATGCCTTCCCGAAACTCCCAGAAGCATTTCCTGACAAAAAGCGCCGCATCATCAAAGGCAGGCGTCGTTACGCGAACACCAGCACCATACAACGCCTCCACCACAGTAGCCGTAATCCAACCCCACTCCACACCAGGCTTCATCCACGGCACACCAACATCAACCGTCTCAGAAAAACCACCGCCCTTACGCTGAGATGAAAAGAGAAACTTCACCGCGTCCTCAACAGCAGAGTCACGAGTGGAAACACCAACATCACACAAACCCCTCAACGCGTTTGCAGTCGCCGAAATCATACTCGGATTCTTACCATTAACGCCCCAACCACCATCCACGTTTTGACAACACAGAAGATACCTCTGGAACTTACGCGCAACATCATCCATTCCGAGCCCCAAAAGATGCTTCATAAGCCACCCATTATTCGGGTCAGATTTTTCACCACAGGAAGCTGCAATGCCACCCTTCTTATCCTGCAAACTCAACACAAACTGCCTAAGCTTCTTCAAAGCATCCACTCAAACAAAAAAATCGTCTACAAGTTCATAAACCATTCTGAAAAACATCAACAAAAAAGAAAAAAGAATGTTAAAGCTTTATTTCGAAAGCCAATCGTTCAACGAGTTCCTTGTAACGATTCCGAATAGTAACCTCAGTAACCTGCGCAATCTCAGCGATTTCCCTCTGCGTCTTTCTTTCGCCAGTCAGCACCGAAGCAATGTAACTCGCAGCCGCCGCAATGCCAGTTGGACCACGACCAGACGTGAGCTTCAAATCCTTAGCTGTGGAGAGAATCTTGTGTGCAATTTCCTCCACCTTTCCAGGCATGGTGAGCTGATTCGAAAACTTCGTAATGCATTGGCTCGGCTTCAACGGCGGAATAAAATAGTTCAACTCCTTAATCAAGAAACGATAACTGCGACCCACTTCCTTCTTATTCAGATTCGACGCCTGAGCTATTTCCTCCAGTGTCCGAGGCAGACCACACTTTCTACACGCCACGTAAATCGATGCCGCCGTCACGCCTTGAATCGACCTTCCACGAATCAAACGCTCTTTAACCGCCTTCCTGTAAATCACAGAAGCCGTTTCAACGATGTTCTTGGGCAAACTCAACGCGTTAGAGATTTTCGAAATCTCCGACAATGCAAAAGCAATGTTCCGCTCCGTGGCATCTGAAACTCGAATGCGTCTCTGCCACTTGCGAAGCCGATAAACCTGAGCCTTCTGCCCAGGGCTTAAACGTTTGCCATAAATGTCCCTGTCGTGCCAGTCAATCATGGTTGACAAGCCTTTATCATGAATAGTGTAAGTCATCGGCGCGCCCACACGCGTTCTTTTGGACCTTTGCTCGTCGTCGAACGCGCGCCATTCTGGGCCTCTGTCAGCAAGTTTTGTCGCGACTACGATGCCGCAGTTCATGCACACGATTTCGCCGACTTCATAATCACGCACGAGTCTGTCGCTTCCGCACTCGGGGCAAGTGTTGATTTTAGTCGACTTGCTAGGAACTGTTTCGGAATCACCTTCCTCCATTAATCCCTTCTTCTCCTTCTCTCTTTATGGTTTTTTGCAGAGGGGACGACGTACAAATTCCGATTGACAAGCGATTTTGGGTCTTCCATACTGGGCTTTACGGCGACATAGGGTTTAGAGACAGGGCCAAAGACGTCGAAAACTGTGCCTACTTGTTTGAGTTTTTCGTCAACAACCTTCTCGCCGATTCTTGGAAGCACTTCGACCTTAACAACCACGTTCCTGCTTGGCGTAACATGAAGCACTCGGCCTAATCGCTGCAAACTTTTTAAAGCTCCCCTCAACAAAACACTAAGGTGCTTTCAGAGGGTTTCGGTTTATTTAAACGTTTCTACCGAAAAGCTTTTAAACCTATTCTGTTTTTGTAGAAAAACTTTTGGTTGCATCAAAAATTATCATCGACAGTTTTAAAAATCTGTGCATACTTGACACATTAGCGATGACCATTTCTAATAAGGCGGAAAAAAAGCTTATCGAAAAACTGAGAAAGAAAGGCATAGGTGTCTCGAAAACAGAAGATAAACTTGCGGCAGAGTTGAGGAAAAGAAAACTTCCTTACCAGCGTCAGGTTAAAATAGGCGTATACAGGGTTGATTTTTTCATTCCGCGGCTGATTGTCGTGGATATTCAGGGTCCGCATCATGAGGAGTTTCCGCAGCCGGGGCGGGATATTAAGCGGTTAGATTATTTGCGAAACATGGGGTATCGTGTTTATGTTTTTTCTTCTTCAGAAGTTTACCAGAGCCCTGGAAAGTATGCTCAATTAATCGCGGCTGAGTTTGCCAAGTTGAACGATGAGGGGCAGAATTCTTTGCCGTCCGAGTAACTCTGAGATTTCATCCGGAGTGTCAATCAAATACCTTCTCGTCATCCGGCAAGTAAAATACTAATATGGAGCGGAGAGATAAATGTTGACTTTGAAGTGAGGCTTAGCTTATGCCGATTGAGTATTATGAGGCACCTGATGTGAAGGCGTTGATGGACGAGATTGCTGTTAAGCTTCGGTTTGCGCATGTTGAGTGTGACAGGGTTTTTTGTTTCAGAAGCCGAGGTTCGCAGAGCAGGCGTGTTATTGCGCGGATTCACAGTCTTGGTAAGGTTTGGCAGAAAGCACTTCACACTCGGGCTGGGTATTTGATTGAGGTTATCTCAGAGCGTTACGACAAGTTAAGCCAGTTGGAGAAAGAGCGGGTTATTATCCATGAATTGCTCCACATTCCTGCTGGTTTTTCTGGAGGGTTCAGACCGCATAGAGGGTTTATTAACAAAAGAATATTAGATAAATTGCATGAAGAGTATAGGAATAGCCAAAAATTGCGTATTTAATAGCAATTTTTTACACCTCTATTATTTGTTTTACATTTTTGTATGCACAAGCCTTTAAATCGTGTTAGACGAGAAGTTTGGCTCTAAAGATGGTGAAAAATTGAAAAAATTACTCATGATTATCTTAGTGCTAGCTAGTGTTCTCTTAATGTCGAATTTTGCATCAATTCGCAACACTTCAGCGCAAACAACTGCAATCAACAAAGTGGCTTCTGCGGGTATTTTGGCTCCTCCGCCGTTGTTTCCAACAAACGCAACATTCGAAACCAAAGCGGAAGTAGTCGGCAACCACTCGGTGGGCACAATAGGCGGAACTACGGGAGCAGATTATGTCGGGCAGTCTTTCAAAGCGCTCTCTGACTATATCGTAAACTCTGCACTTTGGCTTCAAAACTTTACAGGCACCACGCCCAATTTTAGACTAATGCTATGTAATGCTACTGAATTAGGTTGGCCTAACGTTGCTAGTCCCATGTTTGTCACGGGAGTCATTACTGGTGCGACTGTCAATACACGTCCAGGCAGGTTCTTTTTTAATCTGACTGAGCCGATTCGGGTTCAGCAAAATCGGACCTATTGGTTAGTGATAGATGGCTATTACGATAACACTACAAACGGCGGTGCTGCAACTCTGACACAATGGTATACAGGCACTTACTCGGATGGATATACAGTTTCTTCAATAAACGCAGGTGCAAGTTGGATCACTTTTCCGACTACTGACCTAGACTTTGTTGTCAACTTCAGCAATAGACCCAGCAAAGCAGAAGTCTTCGGCACAGATTTTGTCTGGGGTGTAGGCGGTAGTACTCAGTCGGATTACTATGCTCAATCCTTCAAGGCGCTAGACAGTTATGTCGTTGATGCAGGAATATGGATCGAAAAGAACGATGAACCAACTCCTAGCTTAAGAGTGCAAATCTGGCGAAACAACGCTACTGGTTATCCTGATAAAAACAACGTGATAGCATCAAGTAGAGTCATTAAAGGGAGCGAAATTAACACAACACAAGGGCAGAGATTCTTTGTTCATCCAAATGTTTCGATTCCTGTTGTCAAAGGCGAAACCTACTGGCTAGTTATCGACGGGTACTACGATCAAGCATCTGCAGGAAACGCAGGGTCACATGGAGATACAGTTGACATATTCAAAGATGGACAATTTCTATTTTCCAACGATGCGGGAAGTAGTTGGGGTACATGGTCAATTACGGATTTAAACTTCATTGTCACTTTCTCTGCGAGTCAGTCGGCTATTAAGATGATGAAAGGAGACATGCCATGGTCAGGCATAGGTGGCAATGGAATCAACAATTACGTAGGCCAATCTTTCAAAGCACTCAACAAGTACATCTTGGATGCAGGCATTTGGCTTGAAAATACCACTAACACCACTCCAACGATTCGGCTACTCATCTGCGCACCCATGGCTGGAAACTCCTCGCAACCAGACCTCGTGAACTTTGTCGCAAGGAGCATTCCGATAATTGGTCAGCAAATATCCAAGAATCCAGGAATGCAGTATTTCAAACCAACCAAACCCATAACAGTAGTGCCTGGGCAGACTTACTTCTTCATAGTCGACGGCTATTCCCTTGGCAACGCCACTGCAGGTAACTTGAGAACTTATGACCGATTGCAGTCTCCCTACGGTCCATACACAGATGGAGTGGAAATGTACTCTAGAAACGCAGGCGCCACTTGGGGCTACTATACTTCATACGATTTAGGCTTGGACCTTACATTCTCAGACGTACCATACGAAGCACAAGATGGTAAGAACACCAACATATTTGCTGTCGGTGGAACCGCAGTTACACCTTACTACGCCCAAAGCTTTGTTGCCCTGAACGATTATATTGCAGACGCAGGCGTCTCTATTATCCCCTATCAAGCACCTACACCTGATTTTCAACTCTTACTCTGCGGAAACAACGCAACAGGAAGCGACCACCCCGACCTCAACAACGTGCTTGCCAAAAGCCTTGTAATACGAGGAACAACAATTGACGCAAATCCAGGCTTATTCTATGTAAAACCGACAACACCAGTTCCAGTGCAAAGATTCCAGAAATATTGGATCATCATCGACGGACTAACATACAATGCATCTTCTGGACAGGCACAAAGTGAAGGAGTAAACTATGATGCCTACCCAGACGGCGAATTTCTCTGGGCTTTCAAGGATCCAAACCAAGGTTGGTTCCCCTACAGTGCTTATGATCTCCACTTTGACGTGACATTTACACACATGAATCAGCCCCCATCTCAGCCGCCAGTTCTTATATCTCCACTGAAGCCCTTTGACTCGGACGATTTATACGCCTACATGTCCTACGGCTCAACTGACCTAGAACAGGACCCAATCGCGTATTATGTTGAATGGTACAAGAACGGTGTTCCACAACCCGCATGGGCAAACATCAACACGCTACCTAAAGGCGTTACCAACGCCACAGACAACTGGACGGCAAAAATCACCCCATACGACGGGCACATCAACGGCACAGCAGGCTTTTACACGGTTCATATCTTAGCAGACATTCAAACAATCGATCATCCAGTTACCCCGGAGAGTATAACATTCCACATATTCACAACAAGCAACACAACAATTACAGGCTTCGACTTCCACTACACAGTAAAAGATGCACCTGCAAACATAACATTCACTGCAACAGGACTAGCTGGCGCAAAAGGCTTCTGCAACATCACAATCCCCAAAACCTTAGTGAATGTGCAAGATCTCTCACAATGGATGATAATGATAAACGGAACATTAGTCCCTCACACCCCTCCACAAGTAATTATAACAGAAAACGCCACCTACACATTCATCTCCCTAAGCTACACAACAAGCTCAGTGCCCATAATGATCCAAGGCCTCTACGCAGTGCCAGAATTCACGCCAACAATACTAATCGCAACACTCGCAATCGCAACCATGGCAGTCGCCGTAATAACTAAGAAAATCAACAAGAAAAAACAATAAACCCTCTTAAACCATCCCTCTTTTTTCTTAACCCAAAAGAGAACCACAGTTTCACTCGTCATATTTGGCTCATATTTGGATCCTAGTAGTATCATATATGGAAGAGGGGGTAGGGGACGTTGCGCACAGATTCTCACACTGAAAAACATACCTATACTCAAAGAAGCGTGTGCTCACACACGGGCAAGCCTTCTTTCATAAACCAATTCAGTACGATCAGATTTTCTGTAACCCAGCGCGGAAAACGCCGAAACAGAAGGCGCATAATTATGCATAACTCCATAAATTCTCGCCACGCCATCTTCGTAAAGATAACCTTTCAAAAACCTGCCCATACCTAAAACAGCTTCGAAATCTCCATCCACATAACACGTCTGAAAACTATTCTCTTGCCACGCGTACTTCACAGTGTCATCGAACAAAATCAAACCACACAAGGCTTCGTCACGCTCACAAACAATAGCCATACGCCTGTCAACAAACCTACGCAAATCACTCTTACCCAGCGACTTCCAACGAAACACAACAGTAAACAATCCTCCAGAATTCTTAAAACCCTCAGAACCCTGCAAATAACTCCAAACCGCGTCCAAATCGGATTTCTCCACAAAACGCACATACTCGCTGGTTTCCAACTGGCAACCGTCAAACTCCATCAAAACCCATTCAGAAACAAACCTAAACCCCAACTTAGCCAAAGCCTTCTGCGCCACAAAATTCGTCGAATCCGTAACCGCCCTAACAACCTTAGCACCATGTCCTAATGCCCACTCCAAAGAAGCATCATTAAGCAAGGACGCAACACCCATACGCCTAAACTCAGGCGCAACTCTCGCACCTTCCACCCACGCTTCGCCACGTTTAACCATGGCAACATGGCTCATGCCAACGGGTTTGTTTTCAAAAGTAGCCACAAACAACATGCCAGCAGGATCTGTTAACCAATAATCCCAAACATTCTCAATGTAATCGCCCCACTCAAAAGTGCCCTGACAAAACCGCAACACCAGCTCCCTATCAGAAGCCCTCGCTTCCCTAACAACAAGCTCTCGCTTCACACTATTCATCCAGCTTCAACGCCGCCAAAATCCTTTCTACCAAAACCTTGTCCGCCACGCCCTCACGCTTCAAGTTAAAAAATGCGATGCCTTTCTTTTTGCAAACCCGTCCGCAAGCATATGCAATCTCTTTCCCCCAAACTTCACTGTCCTCCAAAAGCACCACTTGCCCATAATTTGTCCTTGCAATGTACGTCGCAACTTGCCCAGCAACATATGCAACCACTTCATCATCCAAAGGAATCACAACCTCATGCTGCGACAAAGGATAAACTTCATCCAACTCGACAGGAACCACACCGAAAGGCGCAGCATAAAAACATACATGAATAATGCTGCTCTTCTCACGCAACGCTTGATGTAACTTGGAAAGAGCAGCATGCCATTCACGCGATTTGTGAAAAGGCTTTCCCTCAGTTTGTGGCAACAATAGCAAAACCTTAGCTTCAGCAGGCGGCGAATAATTTTCTTCCATTCTTTTCCTGTGACGCACAACCTCAGGACGCACAAGCCCAACAGAATCAAAAAAGAATAAACCACTATTCTTAGTAACAGGGCTGTTTTCCTCCAGATACCTTTCATATTTTTTCAAACGCTTCAGTGCACGAAGCAAACTCGGATGCGCATGCGCCCTCATCCCTAAATGTTCCCACAAACGCCCCTCCAAAATCGCCTGCTTAACTCGCCTCAACTCCGCAAAGCTGACGAAAAGATTATGCTCAGCCAGCAATCCTTGCCTTTCTGCCTTGGGCTTCTCTAACAAACCAACAGGGCTATTTTTCACGCAAACAGGGCAAGAACATGGAAGATACTCCAACTCATTCAATCTGGCTGTTCCTTTCTCCGTCATATATCTATCTTCGCGAGCAAAAAGCGCATAAGCAGCAGAATCAAACAAGTCACACCCCAAAGCAACCGCGAGCGAAAACATGAACGGATGCCCCGCACCAAAAAGATGCAAAGGACGCTCAACAGGCAAATTCACCTTCGCCGCCATCACCATATCCACCAAAACATCAAAAAAATACTGTTCCATAACCGCCGTGGGGCTACCCAAAGCATGAATATGAAAAGGCAACGCGCCCATCTTCTTCGCGGACTTTGCAACAAGCTCAAGATGCTGCCCGCCCTGAATAGGACCAACCCAAAGAATGTCATCTCGCACTTTGATTTTCCACAATTTTCTCGCTCTAAGCAGTGTTTCTTTCACGGTTTCATCCGCATATTCCTTAGAAACTTTCCAGCCAGTTGGGACGTCCAAAATCGTCGCAATGTCTGTGTTTATCTGTTCTTGAAAATGCACAATCTCCTTGGCGTCAACTTGTACGTCACCATACACGAGAATCTGATACGCTCCAGAATCAGTCATAACAACGCCATCATAATCTAGTAGATTATGAACCCCTTTTTCAATAGCCTCGCGCCCAAAATTCTTTTGAATAATGTAAGCGTTGGTAATCAGAGCCTCACAACCAAACATCTCCTTCATTTCAGATGGCTTGATGGGCTGTATACGTGGATTTATAACAGGTAACAGCACAGGCGTTTCCATAAAGCCACTCTTAGTTTCTAGCCTGCCAATCCGTCCCAGCAAATCCTTCTCTCGCACTTCAAAAGCCATATACTTCAACTTTTCAAACAGCGTTTTAAGGTTTTAATATTACCACGCAATCTCTTAACTATTACAGCCACTAGCAAGGGAGAAACAGAAAAACATGGTCTGCACAGTGCATATTCACGAAAAACCGCAACTAAACAACCCCGTATTAATAGAAGGATTGCCAGGCATAGGCTTCGTTGCCAACATTGCCACACTTCACCTCATACAAGAATTAAAAGCAAAACAATTCGGAGAAATCCATTCCTCAGCCTTTCAAGATTTTGCCATAACTACCGACCAAGGCAAAACCAACGCGCCAAGAAACGAGCTATACTACTACAAAGGGCAAAACGGCGAAAGAGACCTAGTTCTCCTTTACGGCAACACACAGGCTCTAACCACAATGGGACAGTACGAACTCTGTGGGCGCATTCTTGACGTAGCTGAGGATTTGGGCTGCAAATACATAATTACCATCGGCGGTCTAAGACGCGAAGAAAAAATAACCACCCCAAAACTCTACTGCGCCGCCTCCAACCGAGAAGCCCTAAAAGACGCTACAAGCATGGGCGCAGAAATTCTGGGTGGACAAATATTCGGCATCGCTGGGCTTCTAATCGCCTTGGGAAAACTTCGTAGGCTTAAAGGATTCTGTCTCCTTGCAGAAACCGCCGGATTCTATCCAGACGCTCAAGCCGCACACGCAACCTTAAAGCCAATCTGCGAAATGTTACATTTGAACGTGAACTTGAGCCGCTTAGATGTAGCTGCAGAGGCTACAAAGAAGATTCTCGAATCCTTCGGGTTGCTTGAATCACCTCTAGAGGAAAGAAGAAAAGAGGAAGAGTTTCGCTGGTTTGTTTAAGGTTTCATCTCGCTGAAAAACTGGTCATAAACCTTCTGAACGCGCTCTGCTGCAGGACCGCTGCCAGTTTCCACGCCTTTCTCGGTGACTTTGATTTTCTCCATGACCATAATGAAGCCCTGACCCTCATACAACTTAACAAACTTCGGAAACACCTTCTCCAAACGATCAGCCAGAGCCTTCAAGTCAAAAGGTTTTTCAACCGCAAAAACCTCGGCTACCACACTTCCATTCAGGATCACTCGGTGCATTATGATGCCTTTCTCATTTTTTGCCTCAGATAAACATAGGCTAAGGGTCCCTGGATTTATGCCGAGAAGGGTGCCATCAAATGTTTTGCCGTCTCTTGTTGTCACTCTAACTGGCTTGTCAATCAGCGCGCTCACTTCGCCGAAAAATTTTCTCTCCGCCACTGACAATTCTGCAATTCACCTCATTTTCGCTTTCATAAGATAAAGGCACTTGTTATTAACCGTTTAGCGCTTTCAGTTTTCTTCCAGTTTTCCCTGTTCGAGTTCTTGTTTCAATGTTACCCGAGAGTTTGCTGGCAAGTCGCGATAAAGGATAACATTTGGGCCTATCCAGCAGTTGTTGCCAACTTTAACGCCAGGCATCAAAGTCGCGTTTATTCCAGTTTTAACATTGTCGCCCAAGAACACGCCCAGTTTTACTTTTCCAGTGTCAACAACTTGTTCCTTAACCATCATCTTCACGGACTTGGCATCAAAACGATAATTGGCAATTAACGTTCCTGCGCCGAAATTACATTCTTCGCCTATCACGCTGTCGCCCACGTAGCTAAGATGCCCAATTTTGGTGTTGCCCATTATGATACTGTTCTTTATTTCGCAAGCATTCCCAATGTGCACTTGTTTTCCAATGTGCGTGTAAGGACGAATGTAGCAGTTAGGACCAATGTCGCTGTTTTCGCCTATAAAAGTGGGACCTTCTATGTACGCACCTGAGCGTATGCGTGCACCTTCGCACACAGTAACTGCGCCGATCAGATGAACATTATCCTCAATCTCCCCATTTACCATTGGCAAAGTCCTTGACAACGCCCATTTGTTGGCTTCAAGTAGATCCCATGGTTTGCCGATGTCCAACCAATCTTCCGCTGGAATTTGAACGGCGAAAATCTGACGTTTTTCTTCGATGAGGAGTTTGAATGTGTCGGTGATTTCAAGTTCGCCTCTGGGCGAAAGGGGTGTTTGACGGATTTTTTCGAAGATCTCTTTGGAAAACACGTAAATACCCGCGTTTGCGAGGTTTGTCGGCGCTTCACTGGGTTTTGGCTTTTCAAAAACGTCAGTTATGTAATGATTTTCGAGTTTTACTATGCCATAGTGTTCGGGATGGCTGACTTGAACTATTGCCATGGTCGCTGCAGGTTTGTTCTGTTCATACTCCTTGATGACAGATTTTATGGCTTCTGGCGTCGTGAAAATGTCCCCATAGATTAACAGAAAATCTTCATTCACGTTTGATTCTACAGTTTTTATGGCGTCCGCCGTGCCCTTCATCTCTGTTTGACGCGCATATTCTATGCTCAACCCATACTTTGAACCATCGCCGAGAAAATCCTTAAGCTGTTCAGCTTTATAGTGAGTTACAACAATTACTTCATTGGCGCCTGCGTTCTTAACAGCGCAGAGTACATGCTCCATCACCGTTTTTCCAGCTACAGAAATTAAATGCTTCGGGCGGGTCAGCGTAAATGGACGAAGTCTTGTTCCCTCACCTGCAGCAAGAATTACTGTCTTCATGATACAACCTTCTTAACTATTCTTTGTACACGATTCATGCATTTTTCCATTATTCTTTTCGCTTCTGGAGTGTTTTCTGCTTCCACTTTTATTCGTATTAAAGGTTCAGTGCCAGAGGCTCGTATTAGAATCCACTTTTTTGCAAGGCTCAAGCGTATTCCATCAATATCTGTCAGGTCGTTTATTCTTTGAAAGGTAGAAGGTAGAATTGCTCTTATTCTCTGCATAACCACAGCCTTAGCCTCGTTCGGGCATTCAACGCTCTCCTTCTTCTCTGGGTAGAGCGGAACATCTGAAATGAACTCTGATAAGGGTTTATCTTCGCTTTCTAGAGCTTTGAGAAGCAAGAGAGAAGACAAAATGCCATCTGGGCAGTAGTATATTTGGGGGTGAATCCAGGCGCCGCAGGGCTCGCCACCGAAAACTGCTTTATGCTTCTTAATCTCTTCTGCTACGGCGACATCGCCGACTTTTGTTCTTAGAACTCTGCCGCCGTGTTGTTGAACCATTTTTTCCATACACATCGAAGCCTCAACAGTGGTGATAACTGTGCCGCCTCTGTTTTTTCTGACCACATGAGCAGCATATGCAGCTAAGGTTTGGTCAAAGGGAGCGAATTCGCCTTTTTCGGTGATTGCAACCATTCTGTCGCCATCTCCATCGTAGGCAAATCCAGCATCTGCCTTGAGTTGCTTCACGATTATGCGCAATTCTGTCAGTGATTCTTCATTCGGTTCGGGGCTTCGTGCTGGAAAATGTCCGTCTGGTTGTGCGTTGATTGTAGTGACCTGGCAGCCTAGTGTTTGAAAAATCTTTGGTGCTATTTGGTATGTGGCGCCGTTTCCTGGGTCGAGTATTATTCGCCACTGTTTTTTTATTGGGATTTTTTTGAGAGTGTTTATGTAGTGTTGTGTTGCGTCTAGGTCTGTCGTTATTCCGATTTTTTTGTGCGTTTGCCGTGTGAATTGTTGTTTCTTTATGAGATGTTCTATTTTGTCTTGTTGCCTTTGCGTGTATGCTATGGTGTTTGTGTTGAAGAGTTTGATGCCGTTGTATTGTGGTGGATTGTGCGACGCCGTTATCATAATACCCGTGTTTGCCTTAAGTTGACGCGTTGCGTACGCGAGTAACGGAGTTGGAATTAAGCCTAATCTTGTCACCTGGGCGCCTCCTGACAGCAATCCAGCGATGAGAGCGTCTTCTATTGTGGTTGCCGTAGTGCGCGTGTCGTGGGCGATTGTGATTTTGCCAGCTTCAGTTGTGGTTGCGATGGCTAAGCCTGTTTGCAGTGCGAGTTGCAGTGTGAGGTCTTTGTTTACTATGCCTCTTATGCCCGATGTGCCGAAAAGTTTTTGGCTCAACTCGAATCCTTTGCTAGACTTCTTATTCTGTGCGTTTGGGTTTATGGTTTTTGTTGTTTTTTCTTTCGGTTTCTAGAATTGTGCAGGGTTTGTCTGGAAAGGTGCACAGCATTTTTGGGTGGTATAAGCATTTTTTTCTCTTCAATAGCTTTTCACTTTTAGATTATGTGCTCTATCAGTATTTTTGTTCCGATTATGATTAGTATGAGGCCGCCTGCGATTTCTATTTTGTTTTCGAAGAGATGCCCGAGTTTGTTGCCCGCGAAAGCGCCTAAGAAGGATAATACGAAGGTAATTGTTCCAATGATGATTATTGGTGTTGCGATGTCGATTTTGAGGATTGCGAAGCTTAGGCCAACGGCTAAAGCATCTATGCTTGTGGCGATTGATAGGAGTAATAATACTTTAGGGTTTAACGGGTTGGTTTCCTTTTCAACTGCTTCTATTTTTGTGGCTTCGTATATCATTTTGCAGCCGATAAAAGCTAAGAGCGTGAAGGCTATCCAATGGTCGACGCCTGAAATGTAGTTTATGAGGCTTAATCCTGCTAGCCAGCCGATGAAGGGCATGATGGCTTGGAAACTGCCGAAGAATCCTGCGATGCGTAGAGCGTGGTTGAGTCTTAAGCGCTTGATGGCTATGCCGCTCGTGATGGACACTGCAAAAGCATCCATTGCTAATCCGAATGCAATGAGTACGATTGCGGGTATGTCCATTTTTGTTGTGCGCTCATATTTCGCGTATTTCGCATTGGAGTTTTTTTATGACTTCTTCTGCGTTTATGGGCGCTACTTTTAGGGTGTAGAGTCTTTTTGGTGTGCGTAGTTTTAGTTTTACGGTGTCTTTGAGTCTTTTTATGTTGCAGTATTCTGCTCTGGCGCTTATTTCTACGAATTTGTCGACGTTGGTGATTTCTTCTGGCATAGGTCGTTTTCTGCCTCTCTGCACATGACAACGCGGGGCTTGTATTTGTGTTTTTTGTGTTGAAGGCTCATACATGCAGCCATGCTTGGAGTATAAGGGCTAAAACGTAGCCGAAGGAAAACCAGCCCAAAGCGACCAAAAATGAATCTATGCGTTCCAATTTGCTCATGCGGATTCACTGAGAAAGTTTTATGCTGATGGGTTTTTGTAACATTTATGAAAGCTGAATATGGTTTAGAATTGTTTATCAGGACATTAGCTTCTTAGAATTTTTTTCTCTGTGTGACAATTGAGGCCTCCCTAGTTCACTATATGATCCAAATTTGCTTAGGCTCATTTTGTCACTTTTAGGCTCTTTTCCTGCTTTGTGTGCGCACACACGGGTCTCTAATCAAGATAGTTTTGCAGAGGAGATTGCCGAGTGTGTGAGCGTACGCAACAGGCTAGGTCATTCTATTAGGATACAAATAGGCAGGCGCTTTTTTTGACGGGAGTGTACGTCGCTGTTATTGATTTGTGGGCATCTTACGTGTATTGATACTTGGCGTTAGATTTCTGTTGAGATGGGGTTGATCCCTAGTTCTCCGCAGTTTTTGTCGAGTTTTATTTGGCCCACGCTGATTGTGGACACTTTTCCCTTTGCAGGCGTGTATACTTTCATTGTTTTTCTTTCGTAATCGATCCCAGCAAGTATGCCTATTCCTCGGAAGTTTCCGTTTTCATTGTGCAGTGAAACGAGTAATCCTTCTTCGTCGCCCTCGCGCATCACTCGCACTTTTTTTCCGAAGTTCTCTTCAATGGCTTTTATTCTATCTCTGTGAACCCATTGCTGCGTTCCCAAAACCAGCAAAATCGTTGTTGCTGTTTCCTCGCTGTGAAGAGGTGACAGACTAAGCAATTCCTCAATCTTTTTCATTTGCAGTTTTCTCGGAGGAGCGCCTGTGCCTAGCGGTACGCCCTCAATACGCATCCAACTGAGTGGGAAAGTCAAGACTTTGGCGCTTCGCAAGTATTTCTTGTAGCTAAGTTCACGCAAAACTTTGCGCTTTTCTCTGTCACGTTGCTTCACGGCTTGCGGTGTTTCAACAGAAAGTGTTTCAGTTTTCAAAGCGCCGAGAATATGTGTTAATTCGTCCTGTTGCTGAAGCCCTACAACAACATCGGGATTAACGCGCTCAATTAACAACAACTTGTACTTGGCAGCATCTTCGCCTTCAATCCATCCATCAGTGTTCACAATCAAAAACTCGGCGTCAATTTTTTCTAATGCCTCATCCTTCATCTTTACTAGACCGTTTATGACTTTCTCCATCACGCCGCTTGGTGTGGTAACTCCTATGAAGAAGACATCATCAGCGTCTACTTCAAAAAGGTCCTTTATTGGTCTTCTCACGCGTCCATAACCGATGGAAGCTGGCGGTCCAACATCTGACTGCCCCAAGTCACCATCGACCACCGCGACTTTTTTTCTGTTCCTTAACATCGTGTTTGCTAAAAACGTGCAGAAGCTGGATTTGCCTACATCTACTTTGCCTAGAATTATTATTGTCAATGGCTTCTTATTCAATGCGAGGATTTTCACGATAGCGTTTTTCCATGAGGGGGGAATCGTGCTTCCTTCTATTTCTTCTGTAATTGCGCCTTCGCCAAGCATTATGTTGAATTCGGCTTTTTTCTTAACTTCAATGGGCATGCGCTTGGCGGCGCGTATCACTATTCTTTCTCCAGTTTTAAGCGGAGCGCCTAGAACTTCGGCGTATCCAGATACGAAATTAAGTGATGCTGGACCGTCGATGAGTAGTGTTTTTCCTGGTTCAATTGTTTTGTTCATTATTTTTCTCTCCTTTTGATTGGTCGACCAAATCTTCCTGCGATTTTTATCGCAGAAATGACGTCTTTTGCTCCTTGTCTATTTGGTAATTCATGGCTTAAACGGGTTGTTCCAGCTTCACTGACCAGTTCTAATTCAACATTTTTTGGCAGTTCCCGCTCGAACAAACGCAGCAGATTCTCCGCGTAGGTTGGTGCAGAATCGCCAATACGGATGATTAAGGAGTCGGCGGGGTTTCTTTTGATCGCATCCGCAATAATTCTGAAAGTTTCTTCTTCGCTGGAGCTGTTGGCTGTTTCGATTATTTTTCCATCACCGAGCACGGCTATTCCGAAAGTTTTGCCTGGGTCGATTCCGACGACTATTTTTTCATAGTTTTTCTTTCCCTGTATTATTCTCTCTGCTTCTGCGATAATTTGAGCGAGATCGGAATCTTCTTTATAGATGACTTTAGTTGGGTATGCCACCTGGTGTTGTTCCTTTTCTGTTGTGATTACAACCTTTATGTCAAGTGGGATTTCGTCTGTTGGTTTTAGGCTTAAGAAGGGTAGCTTCTTTCGTTTGAGTTCGTTCACAATAAAGTAATAGGCTTTTCCAGAGACCGTTGCAACGGCGATTTTTGCTCTCATTTTTGTTCCTTTGATGCTGTTGTGGAGACAAAATTATTAGTTTTGAGGCTTATAATCGCTTTGATGTGAGGACGATTGAGGCCAACGATTTCAACTGGTTCCGACAGGCTTGATGAACTCCTCAATGGAGGTCTCGCAGCCGGATTCGTGCATCTAATTTATGGAGAAGCAGAAACGGGCAAATCCACGCTAGCAACGCAATGCGCCGTAAACTGCGCAAGAATGGGCTACAAAACCATTTATTTAGATTCTGAGGGTACATTTTCAGCAAAACGACTAACACAAATTGCGGTGGGTGATGCAAAGGAAATCGCATCCAGCATTATTTTGGCGCGGCCAGCCTCTTTTAAAGAGCAATCTGCTATTTTAGATAAACTTGATTCTTACTTAACCGAAAAAGTGGCCTTGATAGTAGTGGATACCGTTACCTCGCTGTACAGCGCTGAATTGGGCGAAGGATCAAAGAGTACGTTCAAGCTTAATAGGGAGTTGAATAGGCAGATGGCGTATTTGGCGCAGATAGTGAAGACTCGCAAGATAGCCGCATTAGTTACGAGTCAAGTGAGGAATGTTTTTACAGCGCGCGAAGTTAACTTTGAGCCCGTTGCACGGAGGGTTTTGAGGTTCTGGTCAAATGTTGTGATCAGTTTGAAACTGACTCCACAAGATGGTGTTGTTCGAGCTGTTTTGGAGAAGCATCCTCGGCGGCTGCAGCCAGAGAGTTGCTTTTTAAGGATTGTTGAAGAAGGCATTAGAGACTATGAGCATCTGGGTTGAAGCGTATGTTTAACAATCCATTGATTGACGCTTTAGTGTTTATTCTGCCCGCATATTGCGCCAATGCAATACCTGTGCTTCTGGGTGGTGGACACCCCATTGACGGTGGCAGAGTTTTTCCAGACGGCAGACCAGTCTTTGGCTCGCACAAAACTATCAGAGGCTTTGTTTCAGGCTTATTAGTAGGAACCTTGGTAGGTTTTGGATTGAGCTTGGTAATCGATTATAGCGTGTTGCTTGGGTTTGCGGTTTCTTTAGGTGCTTTGCTTGGTGATTTGCTTGAGGCTTTTGTGAAGCGTCGCCTCGGCTATGCACCTGGGGCTTCTTTTCCTGTGGCGGATCAGCTGGATTTTGTTTTGGGTGCGCTTTTGTTCTCTTTGCTCGTTTCTCCGCCTTCGTGGCAGGTTGCTTTGGTGGTTTTGGTTATTACTCCGCCCATACACCTTTTAACCAACTTCGTTGCATACCATTTAGGCGTTAAGAAGGAGCCATGGTGAGTAGAGCATGTTCAAAATTCTTCCTCTGATGAAAGGTGCGCATACGGCTGTTGACGTTTGCATGAATGTTAAACCTGAAGAAACCGTTTTAGTCATGACGGATACTGGAAAGGTTAAACTCGCGGAGGCCTTTGCTTATGCTTCCTCCGCTTTGGGCGCTACAACGGTGGTTTCAGTGATGAGACCACTTGCACGAAGTGGGCTGGAGCCGCCGCGACCTGTGGCTGAGGCTATGAAAGCGGCTGATGTTGTGTTGATTCCTACGAGCACATCGTTTAGTCACACGGATGCGCGAAGAGAGGCTTCAAAGAACGGTGCAAGAATTGCCAGCATGCCTGGCATTACTGAGGATATGATGAGCATAGGTGGTTTGACGGCGGATTATCATGAGGTCGAACGGCTGACGAATTTGGTTTCGGATGTTTTGGATAAGGGCAAAATCGTGGAGATTACGACGCCTTCTGGAACCAATTTATCCATGAGCATTGAAGGACGCACGTGCTTACGTGACACGGGTTTGTATCATAAGCCTCCTAACATGTGGGGAAATTTGCCTGCGGGTGAAGCGTGCTTAGCGCCTGTGGAAGGCACCACGCAGGGCGTTTTGGTTGTTGACAGTATGGGGAATGTGGTTGCGCAGCCTGTGCATGTGACGATTAAAGATGGCTGGGCAAAGAAGTTCGAGGGCGCGGACGCTGCCAAGTTGGAGAGTTTATTACGAAGAGGCGATGAGAACGCGTTTAATGTTGGCGAGCTCGGTGTTGGAACCAATGCCAAGGCGCGTTTGACGGGTGCGGTTTTGGAAGACGAGAAAGTGCTAGGCACAGTGCACATTGCGTTGGGAGATAATAGTTCTTATCCTGGCGGGCATAGCAAGAGCAACATTCACATGGACGGAATTTTGTTGGAGCCAACGGTGAAAGTTGATGGTGTTTTGCTGCTGGAGAAAGGTAAGCTTAAGCTGGGTTAGTGCGTTCGCAAGTAGAAGATGTATTCGAGAAGTACGTAGGCCAGTATTATGAACATTAAGCCTGCGATGAGCATGATGTAGGCCTGGCGGGTCTTATAGGAATATTTTGTGCTTTGGTAAGTTATGTAGAATCCCATAAAGCCAATGGCGTAGAGAATCATGATGAACGCCGATTCTGCGATGAATTGGTCGTTTAGGCTTGGGTATGGATATAAGAAGAGAAATCCCCCTTGCCCTCCAGATTGTGTGAATATGGCGATTGGGATTGTGCTTTGCTCTAGCAGGTCGTAAACGCCGCCTCCGAGGAGGAAGATGGCTGCGGCGATGACTATGAGTGCTATGGTGAATGTGCTGGGTTTGTATGTGGTTATTCGCCAGTATGCTTTTTGGAGATAACGCATGATGGAGGACATGGTTTGTCTGCATAATTGTGTGCAAAATCGTCTTTTAAAGGTATCCGTTACTTCCATGTGCGAGTGTGTGCGCAGACGCTTCTTTGACCCGGTTCACTATATGATACTACTAGGATCCAAATATGAACAGCACTTTTCAGGCTCTAAGCAGAGAGAACACTCAACAGACAGATTGTCCTATTAGGCTCTAAAAGTGATGAGTGCAGTGTTAACGAAACTAAAAGGTATGTAAGCGATGAGAAACAATTCTGTTATTTCCACTTGACAGAGAAACTTGCCAAATCAAAAACTTAGACTGTTTTCCGTTATGTTTAAAAGAATCTCGAATCTCTGTCTTTAGCATAACCGAAGGTTTATACCATGGTTGACGTTTGGCTTCCGTACGGAAAAAACGAAGTCTGCGCAAGAATTCCAACAAGAAATTATCTGGGCACAATAGACGCAAAAGAAAAAGCTGGCGTAGCCGACCCCTCGGCAGAAATCACCCGCGCCCTAAGAGAGCCAATAGGCTCTAAGCCTTTGAGCGAAATAGTCAAGCCTGAAAGCAAAATCGCCATGGTAGTGGATGATTTTACCCGTCCAGCGCCGAGCAACTTGATGGTGCCACCGCTATTGGATGAGCTTAACAAGCTAGGCGTAAAAGACGAAAACATCACAATACTCTTCGGTTGTGGTACTCACCGAGCCTGTAAGCCCGAAGAAGCAACGCGACTTTTAGGCGAAAACATAGTCAAACGCGTCAAAACGATAAGCAACGACTGCCGCGATAAAGAGCACATCTACATGGGGACGACTAAAAGATTGGGCACGAAGGTGCAGGTGCACAAAACCTTCGCAGATGCCGACATACGCATCTTGGTAGGAGACATCGAACTCCACTATTACGCGGGGTATGGTGGCGGAAGAAAAAGCGTGCTTCCAGGCGTGTCCAGCATCGAAACCATACAGCACAACCATGCACATCTTCTAGACCCAAATTCTAAAACGGGCGTCTTGGAAGGCAACCCTGTTCATGAGGATATGGTGGAGGCTGCACGCTTAGCCAAAGTCGACTTCATATTAAACGTGGTCACGAACAGCAAGAACGAAATAGTCAGAGCCTATGCGGGCGACTTGGAAAAAGCATTCTACGAGGGCGTCAAACTCGTCGAGGAAATGTACAAGGTGCCTATTGACCGAAGAGCAGACATCATCATCGTAAGCCCAGGCGGACATCCGATGGACATAGATTTGTATCAAGCCTACAAGGGCGTGGACAGTGCGCTAGAGGCTGTTAAACGCGGTGGCGTCATAGTCTGGATAGCCGAATGCCCAGAAGGACACGGCAACGAAGTCTTCTACAACTGGATGGTCAAATTCAAAGAAATAAAAGACATGGAAAAAGAAATCAAAAAGAACTTCGTCATGGGCGGACATAAATCGTATTATTTGCTCAAAGCGTTGCAGAAAGTCAAGATCATCTTGGTTTCCACGTTGCCAGACTATTACGCGGTCAACGTGTTCAAACTGAAAACCGCAAGGGCAGTAAACGACGCAGTACAAGAAGCCTTCAGCATTGCAGGCAGCGACGCAAAAGTGTGGGTCATGCCGCACGGAAACCTCACCTTACCCGTGATGCACCAAGCGGTTGAAGTAACAGCCTAAAAACTGCGCAACCTTTAATTTCCTCAACAGTAGCATTCCATGAATAAAGCTGGAGCAACCTTGCAAACAACCTTCAACCTGAGGCAATTCCAACCTGCAGATCTCGACAAAGTTATGCGCATAAACCAAGTGTGCCTCCCAGAAAACTATTCACCAGATTTCTTCATTGACCTCTACGACCGCTTCCCAGCCACCTTCATCGTCGCCGAGGCAGAGGGCAAAGTGGTCGGCTACATTATGTGCAGGATAGAGACCAACATTTTCGGCTTCGGCAACGGTAAGAAAGGACACGTAATCTCCATAGCCGTCCTGCCTGATTTTCAGCATTCTGGAATCGGTAAGGCACTGATGCTCGAGGCGTTGCAGAACATGCAAAATCTCTACAAAGCCAAAGAATGCTACTTAGAAGTGCGGGTTTCCAACGTTTCAGCCATAGGAATGTACAAAAAAATCGGATTCACGATTAGACGCACACTGCACAGCTATTACGCGGACAACGAATCAGCCTATATGATGACAAAAAAACTCTAGCATCAAAATCGACTCGCAAGCAATGTTTATCTGCTTTCTTAATTTCCGAAGCATAAGCAGAGACAAAAAATGAAAAATTTATTTGCTTCATGCCACTAACTATGAATTACAGATTCTTGAACAAGCTAACTGAATGGGGGTGAAAAAATATGGCTAAGAAAGGAAGCCAGTATAAGTGTCCTGAGTGTGGCGCTGTTGTCATGGTCACAGAATCCTGTGGCTGTACCCCATGCGACCTGATATGCTGCGGAGTACCCATGGAAGAAGTCAAACCCAAAGCCAAGGCTAAGGCAAAAACCAAAGCCAAAAAGTAAACGCAGACACATCAACGCACATAGGCTTTAACAAGCCTATTTTCTCTTTTTAAACACTAAAGGCTTAAATGAAGATGGTTTAGTCTTATTCGGAAAAAGGAGACTAGAATTGACAGAAGAAACACCAGAAGAGCATAAGAAACACGAGAAAGAGCTTAAGGAATACCTCAAAAAAATCCCGCCGCCCACACCCGAACACACGGCAGAGTTGAAGATGGAACGGAAACTAAAACGCCTCATAAAAGAAGAAAAGAAAACAGCGAGAAAGAAGAGCAAACAGAAATGACGCACAGTCCACGCCGACTTTCAACCCGAGACCTAGCGTTAGTCTCTGTTTTTGCGCCTTTATACGCGATTTTTTGTTCCTGGAATCTTTTCCCACTGATAGGCTCTTCAGGAAGGGCGATTACGGCGTCTGCCATCATGGCTCCCGTGATAGGGTTACTGCTCAACCCTTACTTGAGCGTTCTAACAGTCACACTAGGCGGAGCAGTCGGATTGTCTTTTGGCTACTTCAGCCCGTTCGGTTACGGTGCAGGTTTAGCGGCGGCTTTCTGCGCGAGCACCGTGTACAAGAGAGAGCAGGCGTTGGCATCACTCGTTTACGCAGTATTTCTGCTGATGTTTGCTTTGTATCCAACAGTTGGACCGTTCTGGCTTTATCCAAACTTTCTCACACTACAAATCATCGCCCTACTTGTTCTGGCGTCGCCCTTACAAGCTAAAGCCACAAGCTATACACGAAATCCAAGCGTTTCTTCTCGAAAATTGTTATTGGGCACCGGCGTGACGATGTTCACTTCCACCATGTTCGCACATGTGGTAGGTTCTCTGTTGTTTGAGGCTATCTCATGGCCTTTCCTAATCTCAGGCGTCGAGAGTTGGCGCGGCATCTGGCAACTCCTCACTTTCACTTACCCATTCGAAAGAATAGCCATCACGGTCGCGGCGACGCTTTTAGGAACTGGCTTGATAAAATCACTGAAAGCATTAGCTAATGCTCTTTAAGGACTGAGCTTTGCCTAGACTTCAGCAAAGCCACGTAAACATCGTCCTTGAACTTTATCTTCATCGACTCTGCGTTAACATTGTCTGCAAAAGTCACATGCGCACCTCTAATAATCGCCACGGGTGTGCGTTCCACGGATTCGCCCATCACGCTGTGCACCGCAGAAGCCAAATCGTCTGCAACAGCGTGAAGCGTCATCACTATCTCCTTCGCGAAAAGGTCACGCGTCCTCCTGTAATCCCTAACAGGCTCGAAGCCCGCGACTCCGATGGCAAGCCCACGCGTGCCCATCCGCAAAGGCGCCACTGTACTATCAACAATCAAAACTCCAACCCGCTTACCTGTACGTCGCAAGATTTCTCTGCGTATATGTTCCGCTTGACGCTGGGGATTCTTGGGCCACAAGACAACAAAGCCTTTGGGTGCGTTTTTGTTGTCAATGCCCGCGTTTACGGTGAAAACACCATTATTCAAGGTCAAAACTGCTTTTTCTACGCCTCCAATGATGCGGTCTGCTTCTCTGAGAATGAGCTCAGCAAACGCTGGAGCCAAAGCATACTGTTCAGCCAACAATTCGGCTTTTTTTGAAGGCTTAACTTCACTTAGCTTTGCCAGTCGGCCTTCTGCGAAAGACACGATTTTCGAAGATAAAGCCACGATATCGTTTTCCATCAATTCCAAACGCTGTTTTTCCGTTGCTTGCAGAACCGCCTTAACTAAATCCTCTTTGGGCTTTATCAGAGGCATTTTGACGGGTAAAACCTGCATTTTCCGAGACACCACGCTATTCGTCGATGCAAATGTTTCGGTTGATGTACCGCTTAACTCTATCTCAAATTCGCTGTGGTTTTGGAGGGGAGGCTTACGGTTCACTGCAGTCCCCTTTTGTTAAGATAAAGCCAAACAGGGTTGTTTTACTTAATTGTCTAGGGGCGTGAACCGCAAGCAAAAAAGACTTCTAACAGATTTTCAGTTTAATGGTTTTCGTAGCAAAGTACACATGAGTAAGTGGAGAGTTGAGTGAAAGTGTGTTTAAGTTTTCTTTTTGCGTGTTTCTTCAGATATCACTACATTATCCTTTATGATGATTTTCATGTCAGGAAGGTTCATGTTGTTTTCGTTTTTTGTTTCTAAACTCTTCTCGTTGTCCGCCTCTTTTTTTAGAGTTGCATCTGGATTCATACGTTTCAGACTTCCTGGACCGTGACACATGAGTTTTCGTTTCTCCTATTTCAATGGCAGTAAATTTTGTTATGAATAGCCTTTATGAACAGACAATACAGATTACGAGTAACTTATTTCAAAAGCATTAATACTAACACAACCAAATTCAAATGGGGAGAAAATTTGCATGGATGCAGTGGAGAATTATTATGACAAGAAATCGGAAAGTTACGAGTCCATCCGCCGAAGCTTAGTTTTCAGAGTATATGATGCGATTACTTGGAAGTACCTTGAGCCTTGTGTTCCTACTAGTGCAGATAATCTTGTTTTGGATGCTGGTGGCGGAAACGGACGCTGGACAATTCCGATGGCCAAGAAAGGTTGCAAAGTGGTTCTGGTGGACATCTCAGAAGGGATGCTTAACGTTGCCAGACAAAGAGTCGTAGCTGAAGGATTGCAGGACAGAATTGAGATACGAAAAGGCGACATTCGAAAACTGAATTACCCAGATGAAACATTTGACCTCGTCTTTTCGGACCAAACCCTTTTCCTCTTTGAGAACCCAGATGAAGCCGTAAGCGAATTAGCCAGAGTCTTGAAGCCTAACGCGCCCATCGTAATATCCGCTCAGAACAGGCTAGTACAAACGCTAGCACATCTTCCAGATGATCCAACACCGAACCCTGAGATTTTGCAGAAGGCATACAGAGTGTTTCATAGGCAGGAACACAGCATGCTATCGCAAGAACCTCCGATCAAGATATATACATTAACGCCTGACGAGTTTAGAAATCTGCTCGAAAGAAACGGGTTCGAGATTGAGAGAATGGTCTGCAAAGGGGTTACGATGCCGTTGAGGCTCAGCCCCCAATTCATAACGAAGACGGACACCCCAGAGGAGATAGTGTCAAACGTGTTAGACCTTGAACTTGCCTTTTCCGAACAGCCAGCCGCAGTTGCCTTGGGCGGACACATACAAGCAATAGCGAGAAAAAAACGATTATCCGCCGTGCGAAACTGATATCAAAACCAGTTCATCACCATCTCTGACTCGAGTGTCCGCTTTTTTGAGCGCACTGATTTCTTTTCCATTCACCAAAATAAGCAAAGCAGGATGAATTTGATTTGACTCTGTTTCGAGCACGCTGCGTCTTGCTTCGAGTGAAT
>Ga0315268_10001192_pt1 | contig 29880 bp, 20 predicted proteins | sample C1_top_MG_FD_204535 | JGI IMG/M metagenome (GOLD analysis project Ga0315268, IMG submission 204535) | Sediment microbial communities from Yellowstone Lake, YNP, Wyoming, USA - C1_top | ecosystem: Environmental > Aquatic > Freshwater > Lake > Sediment | place: USA: Wyoming | collected 2017-08-01
GAGGATCGCGCCCATGGCTCACTCCCTCGTCTGCATAGCGACCGCCGGCTGGATCCGGGTCGCCAGGAAGGCCGGGTAAAACGTGGCCAGAAGGCTCACGCCGAGGATGGCGAGCCAGGCCGTGATGAGGTTCCACAGCCCATAGGTCGGGAAGAGGCGCGGGCCCGAGAACAGGAAGGTGAGCACGTCGTGCACGGCCGGCAGGCCGACCTGGCCGAGCCAGCCGACCAGCCCCGCCCCGACGAACGTGCCGATGAGGGCCGCGACCGCTCCGAGGATCAGCGTCTCGAGCAAGAACAGCACCCGCACGAAAAGGCGCTGCCCGCCGATGGCGCGGATGGTGCCGATCTCGGTCGTGCGCTCCATGGTGGCCAGGATCATGGTGTTGTTGATGATGACCAGCGCCACCAGGAAGATGATGAAGATGGCGACGTAGAGAATGATGCGGACCAGGATGACCAACTGGCCGACCATGCCGCTCGCCTTTTGCCAGGTGACCACGCGCACCCCGAGCTGGTGTTCGTCGGCAACGCGCTGCAACTCTAGTGCGCTCAGCTCGACGTTGCTCGCGTCCTTGAGCAGGACCGCAGCGTTGAGCGCCAGCCCGTCGTCCAACGTCTTTGGATCGAAGCGTGAGGCGTCGATGACGCGCCCGGCGAGCCGGGTCTGCCGCAGATCGCTCCGCTCGTCGATCGAGATGCCGGCGCCGGCCTTCTGTTGCTGCTCGATCTGCTGCCCAGCACCGAACAGCGCGGCCTCGGCTTCCTCGGCCTTGATGTCGCGGGCGCCGACCTCGGCCTGCAGGCCGGCCAGCTCCTTGCGTTTGTCCTCGGTCATCTGGCCGTACAGTTCCCTGAACGAGACCATGTCCATCAGGTTGTAGGCGCCGGCGACCATCGACTTCTCCAACCCCTTGAAGCGGAACACACCCCAGATCTTGATGTTCTGCGCCTTGGGATAGCCGCTCCGGGTGTAGGACTGGATGGTGATCACGTCGCCGACCCCAAACGGATAGAGCCGGATGCGGGGCCCGATCTCGCGGTTGAAGAAATCGAGCCGCGCCGAAAAGTTGCCGTCGTCGACCCGCAAGAAGGCCTGCATCAGCTCGTCGACGTTGCCCTGGGCCTCGGGCATCAGCGCGCGCAGGCTGCGAGCCAGCGCGTCCGCCTGCACGGGATCGAGCTGGAACGTGATGCGCCGGTATTGCCGCACCATGCGATCGACTCTGGCCTGGAGCAGCGGGTCGGCCGCGATGCGCTTGCCCCGATCGATGATCTCGAGCTTGAGGGCGTCGAGGTCGCGCGCGATGCGGTTGCGCACGACGTCCTGCATGAAGGTCTGGTTGATCATCAGTCCGCGCTCGCCTGGCGGTACCAGCTGCCCCTCGACCACCTCGAACGTGTCAAAGCTCTTTGCGAACAGCGCGATGTCGGTGCCCAGGTAGTTGAGCGCCAGCGCATCCTCGGCGTCGACCAGCGGCGCGATCTTGGTGTCCAGGAACTCGACCACCCGGTCCGCCTCGGTCGCCAGCCTGGCCCAGAACGCGTCATTGCCGACCGTCTCGATATCGGCCAGCTGCCTCTGCAGCTCGACGCGGTCGGACGAGTATTGCAGCAGATTGACGAACTGCTCGCGCAACAGCGCAGCCATCGATCGGATGCGCTGCTGGTGGGCCGCCACCTGTTGCGGCGTGCCGGCGCGCAGCGCGCTGCGCAGCGCCTCGATGGCGCGATCGAATTCGGTGCTGGTGTAGAACTCTGCGAAGTACATCCCCAGCGGGACCACGGCCGCGACATTGGGCGCCGCCTCGAGTGCCGTCTTGACCTTCTTGAAATCGGGGATGCTGCCGATCTCGGGCATGCTCATGGTCACGCCACCGAACAGCGCCAGCTCGTCGCGGGCGTTGGCGTCGTAGACCTGCAAATGGCCGGCGATGCTGGCGGTGATGCTGTGCTGCATGCCGCGATCGATGCTGTCGAGCAGCGACGTACCGAGGACGACCAGCATTGACCCGAGACCGATGATCAGACCGACGATCGCGTTCTTGGCCTTGTGGCTGTACAGGCTGCGCCAGGCCAGCGTCAGCAGGATCGACAACCGCGCCAGCGTGCTCATGCGCCGGCTCCCGGCGCTGCCGCTGCCGGATCGATGGCCCCGTCGACGATGTGCACGATGCGCCGCGCGTGACTCATGATCCGGGGGTCATGGGTCGAGAAGATGAATGTCGTCTGCTGGCGCTGGTTGATCTCTTTCATCAGGTCGATGATGCGCATGCCGGTGACCGAATCGAGGTTGGCGGTCGGCTCGTCGGCGAGCACGATGCCCGGCTGGGTCACCAGCGCACGCGCGATCGCCACCCGCTGGCGCTGGCCACCCGACAGCTCATTCGGCCGCTGCTGCACCTGCGCCTTGAGATCGACCAGCTCGATCATCTCGGCCACGCGCTGCTGCCGCTCGGCCTTGCCCAGGCGCCCCTGCAGCAGCAGCGGGAACTCGATGTTCTGGACCGTGCTGAGCACCGGGATCAGATTGAAGGTCTGGAAGATGAAGCCCAGCTTCTCGAGCCGGAGCGAGGTGCGGCCGCGGTCGTCGAGCTTGGCGGTCGGCTGGCCGTCGATCACGACCTGTCCCGATGTCGGCACGTCGACGCAGCCGATCATGTTGAGCAGGGTCGTCTTGCCGCTGCCCGAGGGACCGGCGATGACCGTGAACTCGCCGCGCCCGATGACCACGTCGACGCCGCGCAGCGCGTGGACAGTGAGCTTGCCCAGGGGATAGTCCTTGACGACGCTCTTGAGCTCAACGCTGGTTGCCATGGTCGCCCCGAATTTGGCCGCGCCGGTCCGCCGACGTCCGCTACCCAGTCATACACGCAGTGCGGCGAATAGTGACAACGGGAACCGATCTGGCGTTCCCTGACTGTTAAACTACCGCGGTCGGATCTGCACCGAATCGAAAAATCTCTTGGCGAAAGCCGGATCGAACTGCTTGGCGTCGCCGAATACCGCGGCGACGAAGCTGTCGCTCGACCCGACCACCACCGCCACCGCCTGCATGCGCCAGCGCTCGCTGGTGGCCGGCGCGCCGCTGCTCGGTTCGCCTGTTTCGGCCGTGCCCTCGCCTTCCAGGCAGGCTGCCGGTCGATCGCCGAGTGTGCAGCGCACGCTCTTGAACTTGGAGCCGTCGGTTTTCTGGCCGCTTGCCTCGTCCAGCGCATCGAGCATCTGCTTCTCGGACATCTCGATGTCAAAGCGACCGAGCATGATCTGGTGTCCCAGCGTCTCGCTCACGCTCGCGTTCTCGTCCACGGCCGGGCCGAGGAACGCGATCTTGCCGACCGCCGGGATGCGCATGGCGCCGTGCACGACGTAGCCGGGTGGCAGCGTGAACTCGGCCATGGCCTGCGCCACCTGCGTCGCCGCGGCCGGATCGTCGATCACCGAGCGGCTCACCAGATAGCCAAAGCCCACCAGCGCGGCCACGCCCAGCGCGACCATGACCGCCAGCGCGATCAAGCAGCCCTTGAGAACGGGACTGCCGCGCGGTCGCACCGCTGCCGGTTGCTGGCCTGGATCGATCGGAACAAAGCCGTCGGGATCCACGTGGTCGCTCATGCCGTCCTCGTGGTGAAGGCGCCTAACCGAAAATGCGGTAGTCGACGTCGGGGAAGATATTGTCCAACCACTCGATGCTGGATAAAAAGCCCTCGTGCACGCCACCCGCCATCAGGTCGTTGTACAGGCGGGTGAACCGCTCGATGTGATCGCGGGTGCGCTTGACCGCGTACGGCACCGCGGTGTTGGTTTTCATGATGAACGCCCAGTCGGACGACTGGGCCAGCAGCAACTCGCGCACCGCCTGGTTGAGCGCGCGGCGCTCGAGGTCGTTGGGCGCCCGGAAGTGCTCGGCCAGCTCGACCATGCGTTCGCCGGCCTTGTGCAGGTGCGGGTAGATCCAGTCGTTGCCGCCGTTGAGCCACACCTCGTGGTACCCCTGATAGCCCCAGCTCGACGGCGCCGGCATCGAGACCTGGTTGGTCGGGTACTCGTCGAGATACTCGGACGGCGTGATCGGCGCGATCGTCTGCTGGTCGTAGGCCAGCTTGCGGAAGAAGAAGTCGAGGAACATCGGTCCTTCGTACCACCAGTGGCCAAACAGCTCGGCGTCGTACGGGCAGATGATGATCGGCTTGCGGTCCATGTGCGCCGCCAGGTGCTCGATCTGCTTTTCGCGGTTGAACAGGAAATTGCCAGCATGGCTGGCCGCGTGCTCCCACGCCACGTGCGGGTCGTACAGATCCTTGGCCCCGAGGTCGATCGCGGGTCCGGTGATGCGGTGGTACTTGATACCGGTCGGCAGCCGGATCCCGTCCGGGTGAATGTAGGGTCCGATGTAATCCATCGGCAGGTCGTAACCGATGTCGCGATAGAAATCGCGGTAGATGGGGTCGCCCGGGTAGCCCTCGTTGGCGCTCCACACCTGCTTGCTCGACTCGACGTCCCGGCCAAACGCGGCCACGCCCGACGGCGAGAAGATCGGCGCGTAGACGCCGTACACCGGATGCTGCGAACCGAACAGGATCGCGTGCGTGTCGACGAACAGATAGCGGATGCCGGCGTCGCGCAGCAGCTCATCCACGCCCGGTACAAAGCCGCACTCGCCCAGCCAGATGCCCTCGGGCTGACGGCCAAACGCGCGCTGGTAGTGCTGCACCGCGACCAGGATCTGCGCCCGCATCGCACGCTGGTTCTGGTTGAGCAGCGGCATGTAGCCGTGGGTGGCAGCGCAGGTGACGATCTCGAGCTTGCCCGCGTCCTGCACCCCGCGGAAGGCGCGCGCCATGTCTCGCTGGTGGCGTTCGTAGGTCGCGCGCACCGAGTGAAAGCGATCGCGGTACATCAGCGCCAGCGGCTGTAACCGAGCGTCGCGGCGCGTGCGGTCGACCTCTTTTTCGGCCAGCTCGACCAGCTTGTTGATGTGGGTGCCGTAGCGCTCCTGCAGCAACCCGTCCTGAAACATCGAGACCAGCGGCGGCGTCAGGCTCATGGTCAGCCTGAAGTCCACCCCGTCGCGCATCATCCCTTCCATCGTGTGCAGGATCGGGATGTAGGTCTCGGTCATCGCCTCGAAGTACCAGAGCTCCTCGGTGAAGAACTTGTGCTCGGGATGGCGCACATAGGGCAAGTGCGCGTGCAGCATCAATGCGACGTAGCCTTTTTCCATGACATCGACCCCTGTGCGCAGCTGTTACCAGTAGGCGCCCGACGAGCTTGGCATCAGGCCGCGGCCGGAGCCGCTCTCGCTCATGATCTGCAATCCGGCCAGCTCGGCCGCCGACCCGCTCTCGCCCATCAGCCGCACACCCTGTTCGCGCTCACCCGCGAACTCGCTGCCGACGCGCGCACTGCGCATCTTGAGGTAGCCGCCCAGCAGGTAGCGCAGCACGCGCGATGCGTCGCCGCGAAAACGGCCACTCTCGTCGTTGCCGCGCACCCACAGGTACCAGGCCGCGATGCGGGTCTGGCCATCGCGGTTACCCACCTCGTGCAATTCGAACAGCACCGGCCCCTCGGCGCTCCAGGCGATGTCGAGGAACGGCACGTTGCCCAGACCGAGCAGGCTGACGTCGCCACCCAGCAACTCGAGCATCACTTCGGGAGAGATGCGATCGCCGCCGGCCAGACGCACTTCGGTCAGCCGCCAGCCGCCGCCGACCGATCGCTCGGCGCGCATCCAGAACGTCTCGTCGATCGAGCGCAGCTCGGCTGCGATCGGCAGACCACCGCGCAGCAACAACGAGACGATGCGGTGCGGCGTGATATCGGGGGTGGGCGGCGGCGCCTGGCGCGACACCGTGCGGCGGCTTTGGTAGCGGCCGCGTGGCGGTCGATCGCGGCGCGGCAACACGGTGATGAAGTGCGGCTGGCTCGGCTGCGCCATCGCGTCGGCCGGCATGGTTACCGCATTGGAGCGCGCGACCCACTGAAAATAGGACTCGTGGCTCTTCAGACCAACCTCGAACACGAAGGTGCGGTTGGGTCGCGCCAGCGCGACATAATAGGCGCGCGTGGCGCGGCCGATCGCAATGTCGAAGTAGTCATTGGCGTTGCTGCCGTTGAAGAGCTTGTCAGTAGTGTCGTAGACACGGATCACGAACCACGCCCATTCGCCACCGTGACCGAGGCGCTGGCGAGCGGTTGCGATCGCCTCGTCGGTCATCTCGATGTAGATGTGCACGCGATAGGGATCCACTGCCATTGCGGTGATGCGGTTCTCGCCGTAGCCCATTGGCAGCGGTGCCACTGCATAGGGGTCGCCGCCCGGCCACGACCACGGCCGGTACGGCGCAAACTGCTCGATCACCGGTGCGGTCGCGATCGGCGCTTGGCCCACGGCCATCCCGGCTGGCGGCGCCGTGATCATCAACCCCTGCGCCATGCGCTCGTCGGCGGCACGCGACGCCGCCGACTCGGCCGGGATCGCGACCTTGCTTTTGGCCTTGGGCGCCGGCGGTGGTGTTGGCGCCGCAGTCGGAATCACCTCGCCACGACTGCCGCCGCGCTTGAGCAGCTTGAGGCGCTCTTCGGCCCGACGCAGCGCCTCGAGCTCGCGCTCGGCCGCCAGCCGCTGGGCCGCAAATTTGTCGGCCGCGGCCCGGCTACGCTCGCGCGTGCGCTGAGCAGCGGGCTTGTTCTCTTGCTTGCCGTCCTTCTTTTCCATCGCCGCCGTCCTTCTGAGCAAGGGCGCCGGTGGTGCGGCCGGAGCCGTGGGTGCCACCTTGACGCGCCCGCCCTCACTCGTTGCCCCTCTTCGATCGGCCGAGGTCGCTTCTGTCTTCGTTGCGTCATTGCCCGTGCTGGCTGCAACCGCGGGCTTCTTGGACGCAGCGACAGCAGCCTGCGGTTTTGTGGTGGCCTTGGCCTGGGGCTTGTCTTTGGTCTTGGGCGTCAGTTTTTCCTTGGTCTTGGTCTTGGGCTCCGGTTTGTACTTGGTCTTGCTCGCCACGGTCTTGCTTTTGGCCGGTTGCACCGGTGCCTTGTCGGCTACTTTGGCTGCCGGCTTTCTTGCAGCCGATTTTTTCGCCGGCGGTCGCTTCGCGCTTGCCCGCTTGGAGCTCGACGCGGCCTTGAGCACGGCCTTTTTGTATGGCGTCGTCTTGGCTGGCATTTGGCTGCCTCGCTCAGAGTGTTGTTGGTTGATCCCGCCCGAAGCTTTTACACTGTGTCATACCGCAAATGTCAAAAATGCCAGTAGATTGCAAGGCAAAGCGCGATCCAACTTTAGTGACTCTTCTATGAGTCACTAGACCCCATTTCACAGCGGTCGTCCAGATCTATTTCGGCCTCTCGCAAATACCAAAATATTTCTACAGGTTATGTTCTCGCAGCGGATTCCATGGGACGCTTGATGGCGGTCACGGGCCCGCTGTACGCGTTCCGCTGCTAGCGGGAGACTCCCTCGATCTCGCCGCGCAGTTGCTGTAGCGGCTCGTCGTCGGGAAAGCGCGCGATGGCTTCGCGCAGCGTGGTCAGCGCTGTCTCGCGCCGGTTGGCCGCGGTCAGCGCCACCGCATAGTTGGCATAGGCGACCGGGTCGTCGTCACAGGTCACCAGCACCAGCCGGGTGGCGTCGACCGCGATGTCAAACGCGCCAACCGCCAGTGCACTGCGGGCCAGGATCTCGAGCAGCGGCCGCGAGCCCGGGTGCCAGCTGAGCCCGCGCTTGGCCACCTGCAGCGCCTCCTGCGGCTGGCCGCCGACGACCAGCAGCGCGGCAAAGCGTTCCCAGCCCTGGGCCAGCATCGGCGCACCGTCGATGGCCGCCTCGAACAGCGTACCAGCGCGCGCCACGTCGCCGGCCGCCATCAGGACCTGGCCGAGTTGCAGGCGCGCCAGCGCGTGGTCGGGGTAGTCGCGGCACAGGCTGACCAGCAAATCGTGCGCGCTCTGCAGCTCACCGCACTGGGCCCGCCACAGTGCGTAGACGTAGCGCGCAATCTCGTGGCGCGAGTCCTCCTGCAGCACCTCCTCGAGCAGCCGCGCCGCCTCGTCGTTCTCTCCGGCGACCAGCAGCACCGCGGCATAGGCCGAGCGCACCGTGTTGTGGGCGAAGGCCGACTCGTCGAGGGTGAGCGCCAGATCGTGTGCGGCGGTCAGCTCGCCGGACAGCATCTGCGCAAACACGCGCAGCGCGGTGATGTGATTGATCTCGTTGCGCGCCGGTTCGAGCGCGTCGATCAGCGACCGGGCTCGCGCCAGATCGCCGTGGCGCAACGCCAGGTAGATCGGTTGCAGCTCGGCCGACACCGGCGGTGGGGGTTCGCTGCCGGCGGCACCGACGAGCCGGACCAGACCCTTGCCCGGGACCGAGACGAAGCGATCAATGGTGACTGTCAGCAGCGGCTCGGCCGGCACCGGTCTCCTCATCGTTCAGGCCGACCCAGATCGGCCTGGTCGACCATAGCATTGACCCCAATAAAAGTACGCCGCCGCGCGGGCCGCGGCAAAAAATTGGACCCGCCGCTGATCGGGCCTTACCCTGGAGACAACTGGCGGCAGTTGGAGGCCGCTGGCACCGCAGGAGGACAACATGGTGACCCGGCTGATGACGTTGCACACCTCGCTGACCGCAACCTCGACTGAGCTGCCGCCCCGTGCCAGCTCGCAGCCCCGCGAACTGCTGGCCGCCGGCGAGCGCAGCGAGCCCTGGGTGGCGCTGATCAATCGAGGGGGCGTTGGCCGCCCCCTCGCCCGTCGAGAGTGAATCTCGCCGGGCTTCACCCCGGCAGCAGTCCAACCAGGTCGCCAATCACAACTAGCGTCGTCAGCGCCGACTCGTTATAACGGGTGCGCGGCACGCACCGCCGCGCGGAATCGCGACCGTGAGCCGATCGGACGGCGTCACCGACATCGACATCAAGAGCAGCGACGAGATCGCGGCGTTGCGTGCGTCGTGCCAGCTGGCGGCGGACGTGCTGGTGATGATCGAGCCACAGATCCGGCCCGGCCTCTCGACCGGCGAGATCGATCGGGTGTGCCACGAGTACATCGTGGCGCACGGTGCCTACCCGTCGCCACTCAACTACCGCGGCTTTCCCAAGGCCACCTGCACCTCGGTCAACGAGGTGGTCTGCCACGGCATCCCCTCCTTCGAGCGCGTGCTCAAGGAGGGCGACATCATCAACGTCGACATCACCACCCTGCTTGGCGGTTTTCATGGCGACACCTCCAAGACGTTTTGCGTCGGCCGGGTGAGTGCCGAGGCGCAGCAGCTGGTCGAGGTGACCCGGCGCTGCCTCGACCTGGGTGTTGCGGCGGTGCGGCCGGGTGGCCGAATCGGCGACATCGGCGCTGCCATCCAGGCCGTGGCCGAGGCCGCCGGTTGCTCGGTGGTGCGCGATTTCGTCGGTCACGGCATCGGTCGCGAGTTTCACGGTCCACCCGAGGTGCCACACTTCGGCCGCGCTGGCCGCGGCGTGCGATTGCGCCCGGGCCTGACGTTCACGATCGAACCCATGATCAACGCGGGCGATTGGCGGATCGAGATCCTCGACGACAACTGGACCGCGATCACGCGCGACCGCAGCCTGTCCGCGCAGTTCGAGCACACCGTGGTGGTCACCGACGACGGCGTCGAGATCCTGACGCTCCCAAGCGACCGATAAACGGCCGCTCGTTTTATTGCAGACAAGCGCTGACCAGGCTGTCGCAGCGACCGCTCGTGCAGCTGCTTGCCAGGCAGGTCGCACCCGAATCGCAACCAGCGTCGGGCGCACCGAACGGCTCGCAGCGACCGCTCGCCGCGCAATAGCCAGACGCGCAGCGGGCGCCGGCGCTGCACGCTTCACCGAGCAGCGCATCGCGGCTGCAACTGCCGCCCAGGCAGGTGGCGCGGTAGACGCAGCGCCGCGCACTGTCGCAGGTCGCGCCCGGTCCGACGAACTGCCGCGCCACGCACAGGTTGTTGTTGCAGCTGGCGCCGGCGATGCAGCGCTGCACGTCGCTGCACGCGTCGCCCGGGAACACCGCGCCCACGCACTGCGTGTCGACGCAGAGGTCGGGGTAGCGGCAGTGGAGGTCGGTCGAACAGTTGCCACCGGTCGGCGCGGCTGCCTGGCAGGTGCCGCACAGGTCCATGCCGACGATGCAGGTGGTCGCGGAGTCGCAGACGAAGCTGTCGAGGCTGATGCCGCACGGTTCGCCGAACGCCGACCGGCCAGACCAGATCGCGCGGCACGGCCCCTCGAGGTCGAGCAACTGGTGGTCGCACTCGACGCTGGTCAAGTACTGGCCGCAGGCGGTCAAGCCCGCGATCGACAACTGCAGCAGGCCGGCCTGCTCGAGCGCGACGTAGCGCGGTTGGTAGAGCTGCCGACAGGTTTCGAGAAAAGTCGTCTGGCAACCCGCAGCATCAAGCTCGGCAATGCGACCGCAGCGCAGGTAGAACGGACAGAAGACGTCAGCGGCAAATGCGCAATACTGTTCCGCCGGCAAGGTGCCGTCGCCGCCACCATCGACGACATCGGCAGCGTCGCCGCCGGCGTCCGTGCCCGTGCTCGGCGGGCAGGCGCCCAGCACAAGCAGCATCGACCAGGTGCCGATGACCATCCGTTGTCGTCGCATCACGCCATCTCCTGCCGCGCGCCCGTCGACCGCGCTCGACTGCTGCTTGCTGCTGCGATCGCCCCTCCCTATACTGCCGACCATGATCCGAGCGCGGCCGAAAAAGCAACCGACCGGTCGACGTCGCAGCGCGCACCCGCGCAAACCTCGGCTCAACGCGTTGACGCTGCAGACCATCGACAGCCCGGCGCTGATGCAGGCGGCGGCAATGGCGCTGCGCCGCAGCTCGGCCACCATCGGCTTCGTGCCAACCATGGGCGCACTGCACGACGGCCACCTGACGTTGATGCGCGAAGCGCGCCGGCGCTGCGACGTGCTGGTGGTCAGCATCTTCGTCAACCCGCTGCAATTTAACAACGCGCACGACCTCAGGCACTACCCGCGCGACCTCGAGGGCGACCGCCTCAGGTGCGAATCGGTCGGCGTCGACGTGCTGTTCGCACCGATCGCCGACCGCATGTACCCGGCGGGCTTTGACACCAATGTGCACATCGAACAGCTGACACGCGGACTGTGCGGGGCCTACCGGCCGGGCCACTTCGACGGCATGGCGACGGTCGTACTCAAGCTGTTCAACCTGGTGCGCCCGCACTTCGCGGTCTTTGGCGAGAAGGACTTTCAGCAGCTGCAGGTGGTGCGACGCATGGTGCGCGATCTGTCGCTGCCGGTCGAGGTGCTCGGGCTACCGGTATTGCGCGAGATCGACGGCCTGGCCATGAGCTCGCGTAACCGGCGTCTGACTGCCGAGCAGCGGGCGCAAGCGACCGCACTGGTGGCCGCGATCGAGACGGCCCAGGCGGCGGCCGAACGCGGCGAGAGGTTGAGCAGGACGCTGATCGCGGTGGCGCGCGCCGAGCTGGCCAAGCGACCGCTGGTCAAACCCGAGTACGTCGAGGTGGTCGACCCGGACTCGCTCGAACCACTGGCCGTCATCGACGACAGCGCGCGCATCCTGATCGCAGCCCATCTGGGCGACGTCCGCCTGATCGACAACGGCCCGGTCTACCCCCGCCCGCTCCGCAACTGAGCAACTGCTGCCAGTCCTGCGCACACTCACCGTGGCTGTGCCGGTAGCGGCGTGGTATGGTTGTTCCATACTGCGCGGGGGTTGCGACGGTGGCGGCGGTGAAACGACGGCCCATGACCTCAAGAAGCATCAGCGGCCGTCTGATCAAAAGCTTTTCGATCGCGATCCTGATCCCGTCGCTGACGACGGCGCTGGTCGCCGTCACCATGATCTACCTCCAGGTGCTGGGCCAGGCTCAGGATCGGGTCACTTCGGACCTCGAGGCCGCGCGCGAGATCTTCCAGAACAACCTTGACCGGCTCAAGGACGCCATGCGTATCCATGCCACGCGCCGCGTGGTCTACGAGGCGCTGGCCAGCAGCGACCACTCGAGTCTGGACAACGAGATGGAGCGGGTGCGCCAGGTCGAGCGGCTGGACGTGCTGACCCTGGTCGACGCCGCCGGTCGCGTCTTCTTCCGCGCGCACAATCCAGCTCTGTTCGGCGACGATCTGACCTGGGACCCGCTGGTGCAGCACGTGCTGGTCGAGAAAACACCGATCGCCAGCCCCCAGATCGTGCCGCGCGAGGCATTGCTCAAGGAGGCGCCGGCGCTGGCCGAGCAGGCGCTGATGGAGATCACGCCAACGCCCAAGGCGCTGCCGACCCAGCGCACACGCGAGACTGCCGGCATGATGTTGCGCAGCGCGGCGCCGGTGTTCGCCGCGGACGGCCGGTTTCGTGGCGCCCTGGTCGGCGGCGTGCTGATCAACCGCAATTACGAGATCGTCGACAAGGTGCGCACCACGGTCTTTAAAGACATGGTCTACCGCGGGCTCGACGTGGGCACCGCCACCATCTTCCAGAACGATGTGCGCATCTCGACCAACGTCAAGAACAGCGACGGCACCCGCGCCATCACCACCCGCGTCTCGGCCGAGGTGGCGCAGGCGGTGCTCGACAATGGCGAGACCTGGCGCGGTCGCGCCTTCGTGGTCAACGACTGGTACATCGCCGCCTACGCGCCGATCGTCGACGCCGCCAACCGCACCATCGGTATGCTTTACGTCGGTACGCTCGAGCAGCCCTACATCGACAGCCTGTACCGTTACCTGATCCTGCTCTCCGGCATCACCCTGCTCGGTGTGCTGTTGGTCAGCGTGGTCTCCATCACGGTGGCGCAGCGTATCTCACGGCCGGTGCGCGCCATCGCCGCCGCCTCGCAGGCGGTGGCGCAGGGCGACTACACGCAAAAGGTCGTCACCTCTTCGCAGGACGAGATCGGCCAGCTGGCGTCCGACTTCAACCGCATGACCGAGGAGCTGGCACGCGCCCACGGCGAACTGCGCGAATGGGGCGAGAACCTGGAGCGCAAGGTTGAACAGCGCACGGCCGAACTGCGGACGATGCAGGCGCAGATGCTGCAACGCGACAAGCTGGCCTCGATCGGCGAGTTGGTGGCCGGCATCGCCCACGAGATCAACAACCCCAACACCTTTATTCGCGGCAACATCGCGATCGTGGCCGAGGCGCTGGAGACGATCCTGCCGCTGCTGGACGAGATAGCAGCCAAGCAGCCCGACCTCAAGGTGGCGCGGCTGCCCTACGCCCAGTTCCGGCAGCACATCCAGCTGCTGGTGTCAGACATCGGCAAAGGCGCCGACAAGATCATGAACATCGTGTCGGACCTGAAGAAATTCGCGCGCCACGATGAGGGGCTGCTGACCGAGGAGGTCTCGATCAACCAGGTGGTCGACAGCTGCCTGCGGCTGGTGCACAACCAGGTCAAGCGCAGCGCCAAGGTGCACCAGGAGCTGGGCGACCAGCTGCCGCCGTTCAAGGGAAACGTGCAAAAGATCGAGCAGGTGCTGGTCAACATCATCATCAATGCAGCACAGGCGATCGAGGACAAGAAAGAGTCGGGCAACATCTGGATCCGCACGCTCGTCGACGACAGGCAGCAGGTGGTGGTGCGCGTTCGAGACGATGGCGTTGGCATGAACGAGGAGACCAGGAAGCGTATCTTCGATCCGTTCTTCACGACCAAGCGGCCGCAGCGCGGCACCGGCCTCGGCCTGTCCATCGCGTACGGCATCATCAGCGAGCACGCTGGCACCATCGAGGTGACCAGCGAGCCCGGCGTCGGCAGCGAGTTCTCCATCGCGATTCCGCTACAGACGCGTCTGGCCAGCCAGAGCGCAGCCAAGCCCGATGCGGCCGCAGCGCCAACCAGCGGGGGCGCGGCGTGAACAAGATCCTGGTCGTCGACGACGATGTGTCGGTGCTCAACTACCTGCAGGTGTTCTTTCTGCAGGTCAACAAGTACGAGGTGCGCTGCCTGAGCGAGAGCGGGCGCGCCTATCAGACCATCGACGAGTTCCACCCCGACCTGTTGATCCTGGACATCGACATGCCCGACGTCACCGGCATCGACATCCTGACCTACCTGTTCGAGCGCAATGCCCGGCCCGAGGTGCTGGTGCTGTCCGGCGTCGAGGACATCAAGCTCGCGGTGCGCGCCATGAAGCTGGGCGCCTACGACTACCTGACCAAGCCGATCGACACCGACAAGCTGCTGATCACGATTGACCGCGCGCTCGAGCGGCGCAATCTGAAGACCGAGATCAGCAGCCTGCGCCAGCGACTGGAGGCGGCTGGCGAGGCTGGACCGTTCGCCCGCGTCGTCAGCCGCTCGCCGCAGATGCTCGAGATCTTCAGCCGGGTCGAGGTGGTGGCGCCGACCGACAATGCAGTGCTGTTGTGGGGCGAGTCCGGTACCGGCAAGGAATTGCTCGCGCGCGCGCTGCACCAGCTGAGCAAGCGCCGCGACAAGCCGTTCGTCGCCGTCAATGCCGGCGTCTTCGCGGCCGAGCTGTTCGCGAGCGAGTTCTTCGGCCACGCCAAGGGTGCCTTTACCGGCGCCGTCAGCGACAAGGCCGGTTTCCTCGAAAAGAGCAACGGCGGCACGTTGTTCCTCGACGAGATCGGCGAGCTGGCGCTGCCGATCCAGGTCAAGCTGCTGCGTGTGCTGCAAGAGGGCGAGTACACCCAAGTCGGTTCGACCGAGAACCGGCGCGTCGACGTGCGGGTGATCACCGCCACCAACAAGGACCTGCGCGAAGAGATCGAGCGCGGCAACTTCCGATCGGACCTGTTTTACCGCCTCAACGTCTGCGCCATCTACGTGCCGCCGCTGCGCGACCGCGACGACGACATCGCCTTCCTGGCGCAGTATTTCGTCGAGAAGTACGGGCGCTTGCACAACAAACCGATCACCGGCGTCAGCGAGGACGTGCACACCCTGCTCGGTCGCTACCGCTTTCCGGGCAACGTGCGCGAGTTGGAAAATATCGTCAACAGCGCGGTGCTACTCGAAAAGAGCAGCGAGCTGACCCGGCAGTCGCTCCCGCCTTATGTCGTCGACGCCACGGCCAAGGTCAAGGACCACCCGTTTCCGCCCGGCGAGCGCGCATCGGCGCTGGCCGAGCGCACCGTCGCCGACGTCGAGCGTGAACACATCGAGCGTGTGCTGCGTTACACCGACGGCAACCGCACCGCGGCGTCGCGCATCCTGGGCATCTCGCGCGTCACGCTCATTTCGAAGATCAAGCAGTACAAGCTGGAGATCTAGCGACTTCCGGTCACGCCTCGACGATGGTGGCGATACCGCGCCGCCGGCGCGCCTGCTCGACCCCGGCCCGAATGCGGTCGGCCAGCTCGGTCGGCTGCTTGAAACCGCGCAGCACCAGCATCCCGGCGCTGCGATCGGTCGACGAGACCAGCAGCCGGCCATACCCGAACATGCGCTCGAACAGCGGCTCCTCGACCTGCAAGTCGTTGACCCGGTACAGTTCGATGTACTCGGTCGTGCGCGACAGGATACCGCGCCGCACGATCAACCGCTGATCGGTCACCTTGAGGTGCAAGCCGATCGCCTTGAACCACCAGACCCAGGCCAGCAGACTGAGCGTCACGACCGACCAGAACCAGCGCCACAGCGAGTCGAGCGCCGCAGGCCGCCCCTGGTAGATGGTGTTCTCGGAAATCGGTGCAGCTGCGGACGCATTCGCCATGGCGACACCTCGACCCCTGCATGCTAACGGGTCGCCATGGCAGCGCAAGTGCCGACCAGCAGCGCGTCACGCCATCGGCTGCGGGAACAAACGCCGCTGCTGGTCGACGAACAGCGCGTCCAGCGTCGAGAAGCTGATCTTCTGGCGCGGGTAAGTCTTCTCCTCAACCGCTATCGCGCGAAAGCGCGCCCGGCCGCTCGCAGTGGCGAAGCGCTGCGCAAAAAGCACATCACCAGGTTGCTCGCTCTCGCTCCAGCGGAACGGCGCCCCGGGGCGGATGCTCGCGATCGGCGCATAGCGCGGCAGACGGCGGCCGATGCCCGCTCGCACCTGGTCGACGGTCGGAACCGGCTGCCCGGCCGCGCACGCGTACAGCCGCGCCAGCACGTCGAACCCGGTCAATCCAGCCGGCGGGGAAAACGCCGGTTCAAACGCCTGCACCTGGCGATCCATCGACGTCACGCTGCCGCTGCTCTCCGCATAGGCAGAACCTGGCAGCACCACCGTCGCCGCCGCTGCGGTCGGCGTCTCGAACATGTCGACCACCACCAGGTGCTCGGCTTGCGCGACCAGTTTTGCGTAGCGACTGTCCGCCGCCATGTCCTCGCCGACGACCAGCAATCCCTTGATGCTGCCGTCGGCAATGGCCCGCCGCAACTCGGGCAGCGAGCGACAGCCGGCGAGCGCCTGACCTCTGCCAACCGCTCCCGGAAAGGCGCCCAGGTCGATCAGGCCCTGGCCGTTGCTGTGATGCCGAGCCAGCACCAGGCCTTGCCCGGGCCGGCCCAGGCGGCCCGTCATCAGCAGCAGGTTGGCGATGGCCTGCAAGTCGCCTGGCGAACGGTCCTGGACTGCGTCGTCGTCGTAGACGAAGACCACACGCCGGTCGCGATCACAGAGCGCCTGCGCCAGCGCTTCGATCTTGTGCCGGTCGACGCCGGCGACCTGGGCACTGGCCGCCGGATCGTATGGCAGCGCGCAGACCAGGGCATCGAAGCACTCGGTCCGATCGTGCAGGTAGCCGGTGTCGACGCCATTGCGCCGGAGCACTTCGGTTGCCACCGCACTGAGCAACGCGCTGCTGGTGCCGCGACGAGCATCGAGCCGCGAGGTCGCGAACGCGGTGATGGTGGTCTCGTTCGCGCTGATGCAAAACAGCTCGGCGCCCCGGCGCACGGCACGCTTGATGTGAAAGCCGAGCACCGGATTTTCCTCGGTGACGTCGGCGTTGACCACGACAATCACCTGCGCGCGCTCGACCTGCTCGAGCGGCAACGTGCTGGCAGTCAGCCCGAGCGACGCTTCAAGCCCTTCGGCGTCCCAGCGCCGCGCCAGCAGCGACAGGCTGGCAACGTTGTCGGTCCCCAGCGCTTCACGCGCCAAGCGTTGGCACAACTCAATCTCCTCGTTGGTGGCCTTGGGTGACACCAGCACCGCCAGCGCGCCGGCGCCGTGGCGATCGACGACACCGCGCAGTCCGGCGACTGCGCTCTCGACCGCTTGCTCGACGGTGGTCGCCACGTGACCGCCACCAGCGCGTTGCCTGGGTTCGAGGATGCGCCTGGCGTCGGCATTGAAACGGTGGCCGAAACGACCGCGCACGCACAGGTCGCCCAGCGTCCCGCCATTCGACGATTCGCGGCCACGCGGCCCGGCGGTGACAGTGAAGATGTCGGCGTCCTTTTTGTTGAAGACGATGTTGCAGCCGACACCGCAGTAGCCGCAGATCGAATCGTGCGGCTGCAGCCGCCACGGGCCGGGTTTGGCGAATGGTAGCGCGGCGCTGATGGCACCGGTCGGGCAGGTCTCGATGCAATTGCCGCACGCGATGCAGGTGGTCTCCTGCAGCGGCCGCTCCATCGAAGGTCGCACCATGGTCTCGACGCCGCGATGCACGAAGCCGAGCGCGCCGACTTTGAGCAACTCGCCGCACAGCCGCACGCAACGGCCGCACAGGATGCACTTGTTGGGGTCAAACGAGATCAGCGGGTGGCGCAGGTCCGTTTTGTACTTCTTGACCTTGCCGGCCAGACGCTTCTGTTCGACCTGGTACTGCTCGGCCCACTTTTTCAGCTCGCAGTTGAATACCGCCGAGCAGCCACAGGACAGACAGCGGCCGGCTTCGGGCTTGATCTGCTCGGCGGCGAGGCCGTGATCCATCTCGGACCAGCCGCGCACGCTTTCCTCGGGCGCCAGCTTGGTCGCCTCGGCGCGCACGCCTTTTTCGAATTGCTCGAAGTATTCGTGCGGGATCTCGCCCAGGTCGGTCCGCTTGCTGGCAAACTCGGGCTGGCCGAGCAGCCTGCCGGTCTGCAAGAAGGTGTCGATCGACAGCGCGGCCAGCCGGCCCGAACCGATGGCGTCGATCGCGGCGGCCGGTCCGGTGACGACGTCACCGGCGGCAAACACGCCCGGCACGTTGGTGGCAAAGGTGCGGCTGTCGACCTCGAGCGTGCCCCAGCGGCTGACTGCCAGGTCGCCCAGCGTGCTGCCGACGGCACCGTCGAGCACCACGTCCTGGCCGATGGCTGCGATGATCGTGTTGCACGAATACTCCTGCTCCGAGCCAGCGATCGGCACTGGCCGCCGGCGGCCACTCTGGTCCGGGTCGCCCAGCCGCATGCGCTGGCAGCGCAGCGCCTTGACCCGGCCGCTCTCGACCACGACGTTCAGCGGCGCCACCAGGAACTCGATCCGCACACCCTCGGCCAGCGCGTCGTCGATCTCGGCGCGATCGGCCGGCATCTCGTCGCGGGTTCGTCGGTACAGGATGGTCGAACGCCCAGCGCCGCAGCGCAGCGCGGTGCGCGCGGCGTCGATGGCGGTATTGCCGCCGCCGACCGTGAGCACGCTGCCCTTGAACTCGGGCGCGCCCTGCTGCTTGACCGCGCTCAGATAGTCGATGCCGCCGATGACACCGTCAGCGCGCTCGCCCTCGACGCCCAGCGGCTTGGCTCGCATCGCGCCCAGCGCCAGGAAGGTCGCGGCAAAACCCTGCTGCTTGAGATCGGCCAGGGTAAAATCCTGCCCCAACCGCACGCCACATTGCGCGCTCACACCGTGGTCGAGGATGTACTGGATCTCCAGATCCAGCACCTTTTGCGGCAGCCGGTAGTCCGGGATGCCATAACGCAACGTGCCACCCAGCTTGGGGTGGGCGTCGAAGATCTGCACGTCGTAGCCGCGCCGGGCCAGGTAGTAGGCAGCAGTCAGCCCACCCGGTCCACCGCCCACGACCGCCACGCGCTGGCCATTGCGCGGCGGCACCACCGGCCGCGGCAGATTGCCGCTCTCAAGGTCGGCGACGTAGCGCTTGATCAGGTTGCTGGCGACCGCGCTGTCGACCTGTTGCCGGCGGCACTGCTGCTCGCAGTAGCGCACGCAGACGCGGCCGCACACCGACGGCAGTGGATTGGTCTCGCGGATCAGCTCGAGCGCCTGCCGGTATTTGCCCTGGTGCGCCAGCGCCAAATAGCCCTGCACGTCGACGTGGGCCGGGCAGGCGTTGTGGCAAGGACCGCGGCAGTCGGCAAAGTGGTTGCTCAGCAGCAGATCGAGGATCTGCTTGCGCGCCTGCACCACGCGCTGGTTGCGCGACTGCACCACCATGCCGTCGCGCGCCTCGGTGGCGCAGGCGAGCAGCAACTTGCGCGCACCCGCCACCTCGACGCAGCAGAGCAGGCACGAGCCATAGGGCGGCAGCCGCGGGTCGTGGCACAGCGTCGGGATCTCGATGCCATTGCGCCGCGCCACGTCGAGCAACGTCAGTCCAGCCGGCGCGGTCAGCGACCGACCGTCGACGGTGAGCTGGATGGTCGGGGTTTCGGCCATGGGCTGCCTCAGACTTTCTCGATCGCGCCCGGGTTGCAGCTGGTGATGCACTTGCCACACTTGATGCACTTGACCGGGTCGATGGTATGCACCTGTTTCTTCTCGCCGCTGATGGCGCCCGACGGGCAGTCCTTGATGCAAAGCGTGCAGCCGGTGCAGGCGGCGGCGTTGATCACGTAGTTGACCAGCAGCGAACAGCTGTGGGCAGGGCAGCGCTTGTCCCGGACGTGCACCTCGTACTCGTCGCGAAAGTAGCGCAGCGTCGTCAACACCGGGTTCGGTGCGGTCTGCCCCAGGCCACACAGCGCGGTGGCGCCGATCTGCTCGCCCAGCTCTTGCAGCCGCTCGAGGTCGCCTGCCTCACCCTTGCCCTCGACGATGCGCTGCAGGATCTCGAGCATGCGCAACGTGCCCAGGCGGCAGCTGGTGCACTTGCCGCACGACTCGTTCTGGGTGAACTCGAGGAAGAAGCGGGCCATTTCGACCATGCAGGTGGTGTCGTCCATCACCACCATGCCGCCCGAGCCCATGATGGCGCCGGTCTGCGCCAGCTCCTCGTAGTCGATCCGGGTGTGGCCAAGCGAGGCCGGCAGGCAACCGCCCGACGGACCGCCGATCTGCACCGCCTTGAAGGCGCGGTTACCGACGATACCGCCGCACACGTCGTGCACGATCTCGTCGATGGTAATTCCGGTCGGCACCTCGACCAGGCCGCTGCGCTTGACCTTGCCGGCCAGCGCGAACACCTTGCTGCCGCGGCTCTTCTCGGTGCCCATCGCCGCAAACGCGGCCGCGCCGTTGAGCACGATCCAGGGCACGTTGGCAAAGGTCTCGACGTTGTTGATGTTGGTCGGCTTACCCCACAACCCGGCCACCGCCGGATACGGCGGCCGCAGCCGCGGCATGCCACGCCGGCCCTCGATCGATTGCATCAGCGCGGTCTCCTCGCCGCAGACGAAGGCGCCGGCGCCCTCCTTCACCGTGACGTCGAAACAAAAACCACGGCCCAGGATGTCGTCGCCAAGATAGCCGCGTTCGCGCGCCTGCTCGATGGCGCGCCGCAGCCGCACCAGCGCCCTGGGGTACTCGGCACGGCAATAGACATAGCCGTGGCAGGCGCCGATGGCATAGCCGCAGATCAGCAGGCCCTCGAGCACCGAGTGCGGGTCGCCTTCGAGCACGCTGCGATCCATGAACGCGCCCGGATCACCCTCATCGGCGTTGCAGATGACGTACTTGATGCTGCCGGCCGATTGCCGCGCCAGCTGCCACTTGGTGCCGGTCGAGAACCCGGCGCCACCGCGACCGCGCAGCCCCGACGCCAGCGTCAGCTCGATCACCTGGTCCGGGGTCATCGTCGTGAGCACACGATCGAGCGCCTGGTAGCCCTGGTGGCCCAGGTAGTCGTCGATCGACATCGGGTCGATGTCGCCGCAGTTGCGCAGCACGATGTGGCGTTGCCGGGCCAGGAAGTTGGCCTCGGCCCCCTGCCCGTTCTCGAGCACCAGCCACTCGCGCACCGGCTGGCCACGCTGCACGTGCTCGGTCAGGATGCGCTCGACGCGGTCCGGGGTGACCCGGCCGTACAGGTGACGCGCGCCAGCGTGCTTCACCTCGACCAGCACCTCGGCGTAGCACATGCCGTTACAGCCGGTCTCGGCCACCATGGTGCCGGCCAGGCCGAGCGTGCCGACCTGCTCCCGAAAGGCCGCCACCACATGCTCGGCGCCGGCTGCCACGCCGCAGGTCCCGGTTCCGATGTGAATGCTGTACACGTGCGTTCTCCGTCGTCGGGCGTCAGCTGGTGGCCGCCGTCTGGGCTGCGCGCTGGTACTTCTTGAGGATGCGCCGCACCGACTGCGGGGTGAGCCGGCCGTAGGTCTCGCTGTCGATCATGATCACCGGCGCCAGGCTGCAGCAGCCCAGGCAGGCCACTGGTTGCAGCGTGAACAGACCGTCCTCGGTGGTGTCGCTGCCAGCGAGATGCAATTCATCCTCGATCACCTGCTGCAGCGAGCGCGCATTGCAGACGTGGCAGGCGGTGCCGTCGCACAACCGGATCAGGTGCTGGCCCACCGGCCGCAACCGGAACTGCTGGTAAAAGGTGATGACGCCGTAGATCTCGCTCTCCGGCACGCTGGTGACACCGCTGATGTACTTGATGGCGGTCTCGGAGATGTAGCCGTAGCTCTCCTGCGCCGACTGCAACAGCGGTATCAGCTGGCCGGGCTCGCCACGGTAACGCCACAGATCATAGTTGAGGCGCTTGTAGCGCCGCGCCGCAGCCGGATCGCAGACGACGACCTCGCCCATGTCACATCTCGAAGATGTTGATGATCTTCATCGATCGCGTGCGCGCGATACCGTCGATGAGCTTGACTTCCTCGCTCAGGATGCGCCTGTTCTCGTCAAAGCTGTGGCTCTGGATCAGGACCACCGCATCGTACTCGCCCTTGGTGGCGTCGCACGAGACCACGCCACGCATGAAGTACAGCTTGGGGAACACCTCGCTGAAGCGACCGGGCTCGATGCTGACCAGCAGGTAGGTCGACAGCGCGGTCGAGCTGTGCGCGTTCTTGTAGGCGGCCGGGTTGACGCTGCGCTGCTGGTTGTAGTTGTCGATGAAGTCATGGATCTCGGGGTCGAGCTTGGGCGTCACGATCGGCGTCATCACCACCTCGGCGACGTCTGGGATCGATCGGATCTTGGCTTCGACGAAGTGATCGATCTCGGCCCGGTTTTGGCCGTTGAGCAACAGCACCACGTCGTACACGTCGTGCACGGCGTCGCAGTAGATGACGTGCTCCATGAAGTACAGGCGCTGGAAGATCGCCATCCAGTCGGCACCCTCGCGGAAACGCACCAGCGCGTAGGAGCTGATCGACACCTTCTGCACGTCGGTGGCGGGCAGCTCGACCGGATCGACCTCGCGCCGCGGGATGTGGTCCACCAGTTCGGTCAGCTGATCGACCATGAAGGGCTTGGGCAGGTAGGCATCGCCGTGCTTGGTCTTGACCGCGTCCTGCGTCGCCTCGTTGCCATAGGCCGAGATCACGATCACCGGCAGCGTCGGGTAACTGCTCTTGATCAGCTCGAGCAGTTTGAGGCCGTTGATGTCGGGCAGGTTGATGTCGGCGATGACCGCGCGATAGGGCCGGCCCTCGGTGAAGCTCGACTCGATCAGCTTGAGCGCCGGCAGCCCCTCCTCGACCTCGTCGATGGCGTAGCCGCGCTGGGCAAGACCAAAGTTGAGGCTGCGGCGGAGACCCGCCTCGTCGTCGATGACCAGCAGTTTCGAGGTATCAGCTAGCATGGCTCTCTCCTTGTCGACCGTTTGCGCTCGGCGTGCGTGTTGTCCTCGCGCCCACCCCCGCACTAGAGCAAGGTACGTGCCAGCATTGAGAGTGTGCTAACACATCCTATTTGTTGTGGTTCGGACTCACGCACGGTCCGACGACGGCGGCAGCGATCGCATAGAAAGCTGACAGCTCAGGACCAACCACTTGCCACGACAGGGAAAAACAGACAGCGTACAGAAATTGTACAGCCCGGATACCGACAATCGGCTTTACAGATGCATCACTCGCGGACGGGGACGGCCTTGAGTGCGGCCTTGCCGGCCTTGACGTACACCTGGAACCGAACGGTGCGACAGCCGTACTTGGAGACCAGCTGCTCGCGGTTGCGCTTGAGCTTGACCAGGAAGCGATCGTAGGTCAGGTCGTCGATGCCCTCGCCGCACTCGCGGCGCGTGGCCAGGAACTGGTCGTAGATCTCGCGGAAGTGGGCTGCGTCCGGATCATAGTCGCCGCCCCCCATCGAGGCCTGCATCAGATCGGCGGAAATCGAGGCCACCACCGTCGCCTCGGGATTACCGTCGTCGAAGTCACCGCGCAGCGGCGGCGGCGGCGGCGACAGGATCGGTGACGACGAGGCCGAGGCCGCGATCAGCTCCTCCGGCACCTGCACCATCACCGTGCGCTCCGGGTTCCACTTGGGCGGCGGCGCGGACGATTGCGAGACCGAACGCGAGGCTGCCGGCGGCGGAGTCGGTGCGAAGGCCGAGGGTGCGTTTTCGAATGCAGAGTCGTCGGAGAGTGCAGGAGGACGCGTCCCGAATGCCGAGTCCGGAGCCAGCTCGGGCGGCGCGTCGAAGGCGCCCGCATCGTCGAACAGCGATGCGATGCCCGACTGCATCGACTTGTCGCCCGCCGCCGGTAGCGGAGCGTCGAACGGGGATGAATCCACCGGTTGCAGTGCGCTCAGCGGCAACACCGCCGGCTGCAAGCCGTCGGACCCGACCTTGGTCTCGGGCAGCCCGCTGCCCGAGAAACCGAAACCGGCGTCGGGCTGCTGCATGCCAGCGACGTCGTCGTCAGGTGGCACCATGGCGGCCGCACTCTCTTCGCTCAACCCCGGAATCCCGGAAAACTGGAACTCACCAGTGCCAGGCGGTGTCGACAGCGTCGGCTGCGACCCGAGCAACTGGCTCAACTCGTCGCCCTTGGAGCCAGGCGGCGCGCGCATCGCGCCAGAGCGGTTGGAGATCAGCATGTTGATCAACTTGCCCAGCCGCAGGTACGGTTCCTTGAGCGCAACCTCGGGGAGCAGTTCGACAGCGCTGCCGCGTTGCACGCCGCTCAGATGCTCGACGATCAGCTTGAGCGGTTTGGTGACCGAGCGCGTGATGATCTGGCCCCAGATCACTGTCAACAGAACGAGCAGGAGCGTGAAGCCTCCGACCACGGCTTGCCGGATCGCCAGCTCCTCGAAGACGGCGCTATGCGGCACCGCGACCACCAGCAGCATCGCGCCGGGCCAACCCTCGGTCGTGCGCGCGACACTGATGTACTGGCCGAGCGTTGGCGCCATCAACGGGAACGGCCCGAGCGCGAGCTGGCTCGAACCGAACACGGTCGCGTCAGACGACGCCGGGACGCGTGAGCTCTGCTCGATGGTCAACGTGGTGCCGAGCAGATTGCCGTTCCACAGCAGCGCCAGGCCAACGCTCGGATCGTTGGCCAGTTGGGGCAACCCGATCCCGAGCAGGCCGATGCGCGTGGAGGTCAGCTGGTAGCCGAGCACGACGCCACCGGCCACGGCATCGCTCGACATGGTGGCCGCTCCGACCACCGAGAATACTCCCTGGTCGAATGCCCAGATCCCGTCCAGCGCTGCGCCCGACAGCATGGTCCGCACCAGCGGGATGCCCAGGATCGCCTCGCCCGGCTCGTGCGGGGCGTTGCTGCGCGCGATCACGCGACCCTCGCCGTTGACGATGAGAATCCAGTCAGGGCGCTCACTCTTCTTGATCGCCTCGAGCCAGCCGTTCAGCCGCGGCGTCACCGCGACCTCGGCCTTGTCGAGGTTCTCCTTGAGTTGCTTGGGGTCGGCCGCCTTGGCCTCGGTGAGCGCGCTCCGGATCGCCGGGTCGTTGGCGAGTTCGATGGCGCGGTCGACGTTGCGATTGACCCACCGCTCGACGACGCGCTCGGCCGCGATGCGGCCGGTCGCGAGCCGGGCGTCAAACGTCTTGTCGACGTCGCGCAGCCAGTACACGCCGTCGGCGAAGAATGCGCCCATGCCCAGCGCCAGCAACAATATCGACAATGCGAGGATCTTGAAACGAAACATCGGTTCGCCCTGCTTTCAGAAAGAAAGACCGCGATCAGCCCTCGTCTTCATCCGACGGCGGTGGCGGCGGTGGCGGCGGCGGCGGCGGTGGCTCGCTGCCTCCGGCGGCCGGCTGCGCCGGCTTGGGCTGCGGCTGCGGCTTCGCCTTGGGTTTGGACTTTGGCTTGGGCTCGGCCTTGACCTCGGGCTTGGGCGCCGGCTGCGCTGGCTGCACGTTGCCCTCGGGCTTGGCATTTGCTGGCACCAGGCCACTTCCGCGCACCTCAGGCGTCGCCTTGCCGTCGGCGTCGACCTTGACCTCGACCCAGACGTCGGAATCGCCTGGTACCTGGATGTCGGTCTTGGCGACTTCTTGCCCGTTGACGAACACCCGGGCCGTCTTCACCCCCGACTGAACGTCGGCGATCTTGAAGACCCCGCTGTTGTCCGGCATCGCGTAGAGCTTGTTGTCGAGCACCAGCACATTGGCGCGCATGTGTTCCCACTCGCGCGCCGAGACCTGGTACAGCCCGGGCTTGGTGAATTTCTGGACGTGGCTGTCGCCGTGCCGCAGCGTCGGCGGCCGCGACTCGCCGCTGATCTCGAGGCTGAGCGCAAACCGGTCCTGGTTTTCAAACTTGACCTCGGTGCCCACCGGCACCACCACCCAGTTCGGCTCCAGCATGTAGCCGCTAGAGGTGACGACGACCTGGGCTGTCGGCGCCACCGCTGCCTGCGCATCGATGGTGACCACCACCTGGAACTGCGTCACCGCCGCGGCCGTCGCCTGTGCGACCGGAAGCCGGCGGAAAACCTTGGCCGGCACCGGGCTGGTCTTGGTCTCTGCTGCTGGCGGAAAGAGCACCTTGCCCTGGACCGCCCCGGCCGCCGCGTCCGCCGCTGGTAGCGCACCGCCGATCGCCAGCAACCACACGATCTGGCCTGCGCACCCGGCGCGGCCGTCTTTGTACCGTCGTATCATTGATATACGCTCCGCTGCGGTGATGATACCCGCGAGGGCGACTCAGTCAACTGTCTTGTCTTTACCCAACCAGCATCGCTAGCGCGACGACGCGGGAGCGAGCCGCCAGAGCGGTTGATGGCGCGCCGCCTCGAGCAGCGAAGCGCCACCCACCACTGCGAACCCGATGAAGAACAGCGCGCACCAGGGCAGCGACAGGTAGCGGCCGGCGCTGGCCGCCTGCACCATGGCCAGAGCATAATAGACGGCGAACGCCAACTCGACCACCGGTACCCAGCCCGCGAGCGAACGGTAGCCGGCGCGCGACCGGCCCTGCTGGCTGGCGGCCGGGTCCTGGCCGGTCTTGGGGGTCCGCAGGAACGGGCTCTCGCGGCCAAGCAGCGCCTCGAGTACCGCCCGCCCATTGTTGACGCAGATACCGATGCCGACCGCGAACACCAGTGGCAGCAACAGCGCGCGCCACCACCAGCGACCGCCGATCACCGCCTCGCTGACGACGAAGAAGATGCCGATGCTGAGAGTCGAAAAGACGAAGATCGGCAAGTCGACCGCCAGCGCGACCCCCATGCCGTGGCCAGCGCGCGCCACGATCGCCAGCGGTAGCAGCGCCGCCAGCAACGTCAGCAACAGGTAGGCCGAGTTATTGAGCAGGTGGAAACAGGCCTCGACCCGCACCCGCAGTGGAATCCGCGCGGTCAGCACGCGGCCGAGCAACTTGCGGGCGGTCTGGATCGAGCCCTTGGTCCAGCGAAACTGCTGCGACTTGAAGGCGGTGATGCTGCTTGGCAACTCGGCAGCCGCAATGACGTCGGGGCGATAGACGAACTTCCAGCCCAGCAGTTGCACGCGGTAGCTCAGGTCGAGGTCCTCGGTCAGCGTGTCGTGCTCCCAGCCGCCCGCCTCGGCGATGCAACTCTTGCGGAACATCCCGGCCGTACCGTTGAAGTTGAAGAATCGGCCGCTGGCCCAGCGCGCGGTGTGCTCGACCACGAAGTGGCCGTTGAGCATCATCGCCTGGACCCGGGTCAGGATCGATTCGTTGACGTTGAGGTGGCCCCAGCGCGCCTGCACCATGCCGACGCGCGGGTCGCCGAATTCGCCGACAGTCAACCGCAGAAAGTCGCGATCGGGCACGAAGTCGGCGTCAAAGATCGCCACGATCTCGCCGCTCGCGGTCTTGAGCCCGTTTTCCAGGGCGCCCGCCTTGTAACCGGTGCGGTCGCTGCGCCGGACCTGCACGATATCCACGCCAACGGCGCGCCAGCGCGCCACCGCCGCTGCCACCACGTCGCGGGTGTCGTCGGTAGAGTCGTCGAGCACCTGCACCTGCAGCCGGTCGCGCGGGTAGTCCAGCCTCGCCACGGCGTCGATCAGTCGCTCGGCCACGAACCGTTCATTGTAGAGCGGCAACTGGACGGTGACCGCCGGCAGGTCTTGCTGGATCGGCGCCGGCGGCCGCGGTCGGCGCTGGGCGCGCCAGTAGAGCAACACCAGCCATAGACGATGTAGGCCAAACAGGGCCAGCAGGCCCAGCACCGCGAAATAGAGCACGACGATGGTGGTGTCGAATGTCGCCATAGACAGTAGCTGCGAGGTCACCCGCGACCCCGGTTCATACACCTTGTTGTCAATCCGGGCGAATACTAGACCGACCAGCGTCGGTGTCAAGACCGTGCACAGGTGGTCAGAAAAGACGCTTACGCACTCTGCTGGACGGCCGCCGGGGTTGGCATCTCCTCCATCAGGGCCGATTCGTCCAGCGTGTCTGCGTCGTCGACATTGACCTTGAGGTACTTGTAGTTGGGCAGGCCAGTGCCAGCCGGGATCAGGCGGCCCATGATGACGTTTTCTTTGAGGCCGCGCAGGTAGTCGATCTTGCCCGAGACCGCGGCCTCGGTCAGCACGCGCGTCGTCTCCTGGAACGAAGACGCCGAGATGAACGACTCGGTCGAGAGCGAGGCCTTGGTGATGCCGAGCAGCATCGGCTCGGCCGTGGCCGGCCGCCCGCCCTGCGCGATCACCTGCTGGTTCTCGGCCTCGAAGATCTGCTTCTCGACCGACTCGTCGACCAGGAAGTTGGTGTCGCCGACGTCCTTGATGCGAACGCGCTTGAGCATCTGGCGGACGATGGTCTCGATGTGCTTGTCGTTGATCTTGACGCCCTGCAGACGGTAGACCTCCTGGATCTCGTCGACCAGGTACTTGGCCAGTTCCTTCTCGCCGCGCACGCGCAGGATGTCGTGCGGGTTGGCGGCGCCGTCCATCAGCGGCTCGCCGGCGCGCACGAAGTCGTTCTCGTGCACCGTGATGTGCTTGCCCTTGGGGATCAGGTACTCCTTGCTGTCGCCGACCTCGGGCTGCACCGCCACCTTGCGCTTGCCCTTGGTGTCCTTGCCAAAGTGGACGACGCCGTCGATCTCGGAGATGACTGCGAAGTCCTTGGGCTTGCGCGCCTCGAACAACTCAGCCACGCGCGGCAGGCCACCGGTGATGTCCTTGGTGCGGGTGGTCTCGCGCGGGATCTTGGCGATGATGTCGCCGGCCTCGATGCGATCGCCCTCGTTGACCGTGATGTTGGCGCCCACCGGCAGCAGGTAGCGCGCCATCGCGTCACCGCCGCCGCCGCCGATGTGAGACGTGGCGCCGTGCGCGTCCTTGACCGAGATGCGCGGCCGCGCGTCCGGATCCTTGGCCTCGACCACGACCCGGTGCGACAGGCCGGTGGTCTCGTCGACCTCCTCGGTCATGGTGACGCCCTCGACGATGTCGCCGAACTTCACGATACCGGCGACCTCGGTCAGGATCGGCACCGAGAACGGATCCCACTCGGCCAGCGTGGTGCCAGGGGCGACCTTGAGGCCTTCCTTGACCAGCACGCGCGAGCCGAAGTTGATCGGATAGTGTTCGCGCTCGCGGCCCGACTCATCGGCGACGACGATCTCGCCGTTGCGGTTCATCGCCACCAGCGTGCCGTCCTTGCGCTCGACCACTGCCAGGTTCTGGAACTTGATGTGGCCTTCGGCCCGGTTCTCGTGGCTGGTCGCGGTGTGCTGACCGGACGCGATGCCGCCGATGTGGAACGTGCGCATCGTCAGCTGGGTGCCCGGTTCGCCGATGGACTGGGCGGCGATGACACCCACCGCCTCGCCCAGGTTGACCTTCTGGCCGCGTGCCAGGTCGCGGCCGTAGCACTCGGCGCAGATGCCGCGCTTGGACTGGCAGGTCAGCACCGAGCGGATCTTGACCCGCGTGATGCCGGCGTCTTCGATGCGCTGCACCAGCTTCTCGTCGATCTCGGTGCCGCTCTCGATGATCACCTCGCCGGTGACCGAGTCGTTCACTTCCTCGAGCGAGACGCGACCCAGGATGCGCTCGCCGATGCCCTGCACGATCTCGTTGCCCTCGTACAGCGGCGTGATCTCGATGCCATCGAAGGTGCCGCAGTCGAACTCGGTGATGATGCAGTCCTGCGCCACGTCGACCAGGCGGCGGGTCAGGTAGCCCGAGTTGGCGGTCTTGAGCGCCGTATCGGCCAGGCCCTTGCGCGCGCCGTGGGTCGAGATGAAGTACTGCAACACCGTCAGCCCCTCGCGGAAGTTGCTGATGATCGGGGTCTCGATGATCTCGCCCGACGGCTTGGCCATCAGACCGCGCATGCCGGCCAGCTGCTTGAGCTGCTGCTGGCTGCCGCGCGCGCCCGAGTCGGCCATGATGAAGATCGGGTTCAAGGAGGCGGTCTTGCGCTTTTCGCCA
>Ga0315268_10001193_pt1 | contig 29854 bp, 20 predicted proteins | sample C1_top_MG_FD_204535 | JGI IMG/M metagenome (GOLD analysis project Ga0315268, IMG submission 204535) | Sediment microbial communities from Yellowstone Lake, YNP, Wyoming, USA - C1_top | ecosystem: Environmental > Aquatic > Freshwater > Lake > Sediment | place: USA: Wyoming | collected 2017-08-01
ATGAGCCGTTCCAGCCTGCGCACTATCGTCAATATCCGCAATGCTTATTCTACGATCATGACCAACAATTTGAACCGTGTCATCAAGCTGTTGACCGCTTTGACCATAATCTTAAACGTACCAATGATCATTTCCAGTTTTTATGGCATGAATATCGCCATGCCTCTTGGAAGCTCCTCCCTTGCTCTTGTTTGGGTAATATTTATTACGCTAGGCATTTCCTCAGTCCTTTACTTCGTTTTTGTCAAGAATGAATGGTTTTGAAATCGATTTAAGATATTTTAGACCGAAAGCAGGATCTATAAAAGAGGCGAAAATATTTTATTTATTCTTTATTTTGAACAAAAAAGAGCCCCGTCATCATTTAAAAATGATTTCGGGGCCTTTTGAATTTGTGATTTAATTTAAAGATCGCAGTTTAAATCAATTGATTGATTCAAATTCGGTAAGATAATATTTTTTTTCCATTCTCCTTTATTTTCATTAAAATTATTAAGCAAATCTCTTTTTAAAGAAAGCCCGCTTTTTTCATTACCATGCAAGATGAAGATCGGGCTATTGTTTTTCTTTGAATTGATCAGTCGGCTGATAAATTCCACCAAAAATGGACCGTCCGCGTGAGCTGAAAAGCTATTGAAAGGAACTATTTTAGCTTTTACGCATATTTCCTGTCCGTTCATTTTTACGATCGGCATCCCTTCTTTGAGCTTGCTGCCCAGGCTGCCTTCGGTCATATAGCCAACCAAGCATACCGTTGTATTACTGTTTGCCAAATTTTCGCGCAGATGATTTCTGATACGGCCGGCATCACACATGCCGGAACCAGCAATCAAAAGGTAAGGCCCCGGTCTTTTGCTGATCTCAACGGATTGATAGTCGTCGTCTACGGTTTTCAGGAAAAAATTTTCGTCATTGAAAGGATTGAATTTCAAAATCTCTTGTCCCTTGAACATCCTGGTATCCCAATATTTTGAAAATATTCTTGTGATCTTGGTGGCTAATGGCGAATCCAGGTACATTGGAATGATCGGGATTTTTCCTACACTCATGAAATATGAAAGTAGGTATAAAATCTCCTGAGTTCGCTCCAAGGCGAACGATGGTATGAGGATTTTACCATTTGTTTTTATGGCTTGTTTGACCAACTCAAGCATCATAATAATTTCCTCATCCCTGGGCGGATGTTTTATTCCGCCATATGTCGATTCGGTGAACCAATAATGGATCGGGATTTTAATTTCAGCCGGAGGAGGCAGTATGATGCCGTCTTTTCTGCCCAAGTCACCTGAAAACCCAAGAAAAATTTGCTTCTTTTTCTTTTGGTCAATCCTTATCACGCAGATGGCGCCGCCCAATACATGGCCTGAGGGATAAAATTGTAAATAAATATTATGATCTAATTTTATCCATTTTCGGTAATCAAAACCATTATTTTTTATTAATTCCAAAGTATTGGTTACATCATCGCAGGTGTATAATGGTTCTGGCCTTTTTGGTTTATGACCGGCCCGCCTTTTTTGATTTTGTTTTGGCTGCAAACCGTTGGCATTAATTATTTTTTTTCTCAGGTACCTGGCTTCTGATTCCATGATTTTGGCTGAATCTTCAAGCATACTGCCAAGAATATCGGCTGTCGGTTTGGTGCAAAAAACCCGGCCTCGGAATCCGTGCTTTGCCAAAATCGGCAGCCGGCCGATATGGTCGATATGGGAATGCGTCAGAACGACAGCCGTAATTATTCTGGGATCAACATTTTTCAATATGTTCATATTTTTTTCAGCTGACTGTTCTTGCCTGCCTTGCCATAACCCGGTATCAACCAAGATATTTGTCGTCAATTTGCCTTGCTTGATATTCAGTAAAGTGCACGAACCGGTTAAATTCCCATTATCAGCTGTTCCGCCCAAAAATTTTACCGAAATTTTCATTTAGACTCCTTTGTATTTTTTTCTGTCTATGGATTTACGATCTTGGTCGTACAGACAAAATGCATTTGCCAGACAGTGATAAGCCCATTTGCCGGCGTCCTCCCTTCATAAAATATTTTATTTTTAAAGATCTTGCTATTTATCCACATTATGCTTTAATTATATAATGTCCGAAGCATTTAGTAAAACTTAGTAATTTTCACCTTTTGTTATTGATGGTTTAGTGTTAATAATTATTTTGATCTTTTCAAGGAGGTGATGGGGTTGTGTCAAAAAGAAAACAGCACGTGTTAAATGCGCATCCTTTCAATGGTTTATGCAATAATTGCCAAAATGATCTAATGACAAAAGATTTGGATTTTGACGGCCGTCCAATGCACAATCATCCTTTTTTTGGCATATTATGCACAGATTGCCACGAAGGAATTGCGGCCAAAGAAGAAGATCAGGAAAATGGAGGAATATTTATTTAAAACAAAAAATATTCCTCCATTTTCATCATCTTCTTCATCCCGATCGCACCGGCTACCAAGGCGGCTGCGCCGATAATACCGGCCATAACTTTTTTCTTGGTCCGGTCATCAGCCTTGTCATAATGCTTCTTGGCGGTATCTACCAGGCCCATTAGTTCGTCTGATACGTATTTGATCTCTTGTTTTATCTTGGCGAGGGTATCTTTTTCTTTGATCTGTTTTTTGGTAGTTTTTTTGGTTGGCATAAGATTTAAGATTAGTTAGTTATGTTTTGAGTATAGCAAGATAAAAAGGTAATGACAAATAAATTTGACTTTTAGGCTTTTATTTGTTATTATACTTTTACATAAAAAACAAGATTCTTTGAAAATTAAAATGATTTCAAGGTAAGCGGATGATCGCCCCGCCCCGCAATGTGCGGGGCGGGGAGGAAAGTCCGGACTCTCCTTCGCCCCGCACTTTGCGGGGCGTCGGTTTGGCAGTGGGCAATACCCACCAAGAGTAATTTTAGGGAAAGTGCCACAGAGACAATACTAACCAAAGCTACGCTTTGGAATTTCTAATTTCTAATTTCTAATTTCTAAAAATTATATATAATTTATTTTGTTTAGACTTTAGATATTAGGATTTAGTATTTCCAACGCGTAGCGTTGGTGAAAGGTGAAAAGTTTCGGGGTGTATGAATTAACAGGATATCCATTAATTTGTGCTACTCGATTCCACCTCCGGTGACGGAGAGTGTGTGGTAAACCCTGCCTGGAGCAAGAGCAAACTACCCCGCAAAATGCGGGGTAATGAAAAGTGGCTCGCATGAGTTTCGCGGTAACGCGGAACCTAGACAGATGATCATCTCACGTTCCGCACAGTGCGGGGCGGGAACAGAATCCGGCTTATAGCTTGCCTTGAAATTAGTTTAATTTTCTTCAAATCAATAATTTAATTATGAAACGAAGCGAATTATTTTTTTCTTTTCTACTGGTTCCTTTGGATTTTTTAATGATCGTATTGGCCGCCGTATCAGCTTATAATATCCGGTTTTCGCAGTTTACCCAGGGAATACGGCCGGTGATTTTTAATTTGCAATTTGCCAGCTATCTCAAGATAGCTTTTTTGATTTCAGCCATTTGGATTTTGTTTTTTGCCATGGCCGGCCTGTATAATATTAAAAGCGGCCGGACAATGGTCAAAGAAATTTACCGGATTATTTTGGCATGTTCAACCGGACTGGTTTTGATCGTCATATTGATTTTTATCAGGCGCGAACTCTTTGATTCACGCTTTATAGTTTTGGCCGGCTGGGTAATAGCCATTTTTTATTTAATAATCGCCCGCAGCTTGATACGTTTTATCCAGCGCATGTTGTTCAAAAAGGGCATCGGTGTCCACAAAGTGATATTGGTCGGCTCAAGCAAGACCACGGATATTTTGATTCATGAATTCGCCAGTAAAAAAAACGCCGGGTTTGAGGTGGTTAAAAGATATTTTGATTTTAATATTGAAACCGCTCAGGAAGCGGCACAGCTGGTCAAGGCAAACGAGATAGATGAAATTATCCAAACCGACCCGAATTTAAGCAAGGCGGAAATAATCAGAATATATGATTTTGCCGATGACTATCATATCACTTTCAAATACGCGGCCGATCTACTCGGCGCCAAAGTTTTAAAAACCGAAGTGAATGAAATAGCCGGTATCCCGATCGTGGAAGTCAAAAAAACCAGTCTGGACGGATGGGGCAGGATATATAAACGTTTTTTTGACATCTTGGGCTCGGCAATGTTAATAATTATTTTCAGTCCGATACTTTTGATTGAAACGCTACTCATAAAAATAGATTCGCACGGACCGGTATTTTTTTCCTTGAAAGACGACGGCAGTCCGTTATACCGCGTCGGCGTTGGCGGAAAATTGTTCCGGTATTTCAAATTCCGTTCAATGATCCCGGGCGCGGACAATATGCGCTACAACGAATTAGCCGATCAAAATATTCGTACCGACGGACCGATGGTCAAGATCAAGGACGATCCGCGCGTCACCCGCGTCGGAAAATTTATCCGCCGCTGGAGCTTGGACGAGATGGCTGAATTTTTTATGGTATTCAAAGGGGATATGAGCTTGGTCGGTCCTCGTCCGCATCTGCCGGAGGAAGTGGCCAAATATGAGCATCATCACAAAAAATCACTCACAATAAAACCGGGCATTACCGGACTGGCGCAAATATCCGGGCGCAGCGATTTGAGCTTTGAAGATGAAGTGAAGCTTGATACTTATTATATAGAGAACTGGTCATTATTGCTTGACTTATCAATACTTCTTCGTACGCCGCTGGCAGTATTGAAGTCGCGGAAAGCGGAGTGATTTTATAATGACAAATTTACAATGTCAAATGACAAATCAATGACAAAATCCAAATATCAAAAAATTAATTTGACATTTGAGCTTTGAAATTTGTTTGTCATTGGAAATTTGTCATTTGTCATTTAAGATTAGTTATATTAAATTTCAACTTTACAAATATGCCTCTGGATTTATCAAAACTAAAAATAGCCCTTGTACACGACCATCTGGCGCAGGATGGCGGAGCGGAAAAGGTACTCAAAGTTTTTGCCGAGATGTTTCCGGACGCTCCGATCTACACCTTGCTTTACGAACAGATAAACGCCGATAAATATTACAAAGGGCGCCTAATAGAAACGTCCATTATTCAAAGAATACCGGGCGGAGTAAAACACTATCAATGGTATATGCCATTTATGCCCATGGCGGTGGAATTTTTTGATTTGTCAAATTTTGATATTGTGCTTTCGGACAGCAGTTCATTTGCCAAAGGAGTAATTACCTCCACTCACACTCTGCATATTTGTTATTGCCACACGCCCACCCGTTATCTTTGGAGTGATACGCACCAATATATCAATGAATTAAAGTACAATAAATATTTTAAAAAAATCATATCATTGGTCTTGAATTATGTACGTATTTGGGACAAAGTAGCGGCTGACCGCGTGGACGCTTTTATTGCCAATTCAAAATTCGTGGCCAAAAGGATAAAAAAATATTATCATCGCGATTCATATTTGATTTATCCGCCGGTTGAATTGGAGAAATTTCAGCTGGCTGACCAGATCGGCGACTATTTTTTGATTGGCGGACGGCTGGCTCCTTACAAAAGGGTTGATATTGTAGTTAAGGCGTTTATCCGTCTTGGGCTGAAACTCAAAGTTTTTGGCGATGGAACAGATATAGCACGACTAAAGGACATAGCCAAGGACTATGGCAATATAGAATTTTTTGGCCGAGTGAATGATCAACAAAAGGCCGAGCTTTACAAAAATTGCCTGGCTTTTATCAATCCGCAAGAAGAAGATTTCGGCATTACCGCGGTTGAAGCGATGGCCTCCGGCCGGCCGGTAATCGCCCTTCGCCAAGGCGGAGCGATCGAAACTGTCATTGAAAACAAAACCGGAGTATTTTTTGACGAACAAACGGTTGATTCGTTAATCGAGGCTTTAAATAATTTTGACCATAAAAAATTCAGCCCAATTGAAATAAAAAATTATGCTCAAAAATTTTCTGTAAGAAGATTCAAGGAGGAAATTAACAAATTCATTGAGGAGGAAGTTATTAAATTTAGAAATTTATAGAAATTTGCTTTTTTCGGCCGCGATATTAATAGAAATTAAAAAATTAATATCTATTATTATCAACTAATATCCATTAATTTCTAAATTAAAATGATATGAATATCGGTATTGATACTCGAACGCTGATGGATGAGCATTATAGCGGAGTAAGCGAGTATACTTTTAATTTGGTAAAAGAAATATTAAGGCTGGATCAGGCCAATAATTATAAATTGTTCTACAATTCTTTTCGTGATATTTCAAGTAGAATACCGAAATTTGAATCCGGCAATGTGGAAATAGTCAAGTTAAATTATCCGAATAAAGTTCTAAATTATTTTAATTTCAAATTTTTAAACCGTCCAAAGATCGACAAACTAATTGGTGTCGATCTTTTTTTTATGCCGCATATTAATTTTATTTCTTTATCGGCCAAGTGCCGAAAAATCTTAACCATTCATGATCTTTCTTATATTAGGTATCCGGAATTTTTTTCCGTCAGAAAAAATTTTTGGCATTATTTTATAAATATAAAAAAGTTCGCACAAAGCTTCGACACGATAATCGCTGTGAGCGAAAATACCAAAAATGACATAATGTCGCTTCTTGACATTGCTGAAAATAAAATAAAAGTGATTTATTCCGGCTTAGATAAAAAATACCGGCCATTAAAAAAGGACGATCCCGGATTAATTGATTTTAAGAAAAAGTATAAATTGCCGGATCGGTATATCCTGTCGCTTGGGACACTTGAGCCGAGAAAAAATATTGAAGGGTTGATCATGGCTTTTGATCTGCTGAAAAGCGGTTACCATAATTTAAAAGATCTTAAATTAGTTCTGGCCGGAGCAAAGGGCTGGAAACATAAGAATATATTTAAAAAATGGTCAAGGTCAAAATTCAAAGAAGATATTATTTTTTTGGGGTATATACCCGGTAATGTCAAGCCGTATGTGTATAATTTGGCCGAAATCTTTGCATACCCATCGTTTTATGAAGGTTTCGGTTTTCCACCATTGGAGGCCATGGCTTGCGGAACGCCGGTAATTGCCAGTCAAAACTCCAGCTTGCCTGAAATAACCGGACAGGCCGCAATATTGGTTGATCCATTCAACATAAGCCAAATAGCAGAATCGATTAGAGCTATACTTCTTGACAATAGCTTGAAAAATAATTTAATTATTAATGGATTTAGCCAAATAAAAAAATTTAATTGGACCAAAGCCGCCAAGAGTTATATTGACATTTTTGATATTGAAAAATAATAAAAGTAATGTATAATATAAACATTAAATAAACAATTATTACTAATTAAATATTTTCTAAAATTATGATTGTGCCAAAAACATCAATTGGTTTGAATGATCAAACTGAAATTATTAGGGAGGAAAAATTTTCAAGCAAGTCCGGGCAAGGTTTTCAAAACACTATTGCCACCAAAGGGCTGGATATAATCATCAATGTATCCATAGCGCTGGTATTTTTTTTGGTTCCGCTATTTTTTACTAATCTCACCGCGCAGGGCGTGTCTTTTGACAAGATCGTGCTCTTTTATTTTTTAGCATTGATCGGCATTGTTGCTTGGGTAACCAAGGGCGTGGTTAAGGGCGAGTTGAATATAAAAAGAACTCCTTTGGATATTCCAATAATTGCCGTGTTCGTTATATTCGTGGTGTCAACGCTATTGTCAATAAACGTCAAGGACAGCTTTCTCGGCGCATACGGCAGTTCGGCCAAAAGCTTGATCGCGCTCATTATTTTTATCTTATTTTATTATTTGGTAGCCAATAATATCGACAAGAACAAGATAAAGCTTTATTTTTGGTCTATAGTGTCTTCATCCTCTTTGGTTATTGTTTATTCTATCTTTCAAGTTTTCGGAAAATTTTTACTGCCTTTAAAGCTGACGAAATTTACGTCTTTTAATCCGATCGGTTCCTTGACCGCGCTAACGATGTTCGTTGTTTTTATCTTTCCGCTACTCGTGGTCGGTGTAGCGCAGATCAAACAAATACACCCAAAATTAAACAACCGGTTAGCTCTAATTATTAAGATAATTTTGGGAATCGTCACCGCCGCCGCCTTGGCCTTGCTGGCGCTGCTTAACGGATTTACTTTTTGGCCGGTCTTGATCGTGGGTATCGTGATAGTCCTGATGTTTTTTCTTTCAAAGATCATCCCGATCTCCTCAAACAACCTGATCATCCCGATCGGTGCGTTTTTGATCGGCATCATTCTTTTGATACTCGGTAATTTTAACATCTTCAATTTGAATTTGCCGATTGAAGTAAATATCTCACGGCAACAATCATGGATTATCGCCAAACAAAGCATTAAAAACGATCCGATTTTCGGTTCCGGTCCGTCCACATATTATTATGATTTTTCCAAGTATAAAGGCCAAGACTTCAATGCTTCGCCGCTATGGAATGTCCGTTTTGACAGCGCGTCCGGTTCATTTTTTGAACTTTTATCAACCGTCGGCATACTCGGCTCTTTAGCGGTGCTAATTGTATTTTTGATCTCTATTTCCGTATCCTTTTTAAGCATTATCAAGGCCAATATTAAAGAGATTGATTCTATCTTTTTGGGATTTTTTGCCAGTTTTATGGCTATCCTAATCTTTTCTTTGTTATTTGCCTTGCATAGCAGCATAATTTTAATTTCCCTTTTGATAATTATTTTAACTATCAGCATCGCGGTGGCCGCATATCCCAACGAGTTCAAAGAATTGCGTTTATCGTTTCGCACTTCAGCCAAATACGGCTTGGCCTTGGCGGCAGTATTTTTGACCGTGAGCGCCGGCGTGGTAATATTGTTTACTATCGGCTTAAAAATGTATCTGGCCGATGTTTATGCCAGCAAGTCATTACAGGCGGATGATCCAAATAAAAAAATCGATTACATAAACAAATCAATTGTTTTGGCTCCTTATCAAGATAATTACCTTATGACATTATCCAATTTATTAATGTCCAAGGCAAATCAGGCAGCGACCGCCGACTCAAAAAATCAGGATATCATTCAGCAGGATCTTAGCCGGGCTATTGAAGTAGGCAAGAGGGGCGCGGATTTGAATCCGAATCGGGCCGGCACCAACGAGATGCTCGCCTTGATCTATGAGAACGCTTCATTTTATACCAGGGGAGCGCTCGAGTGGTCGGAAGATTATTACAAAAAAGTCGAGGCTTTAGAGCCAGACAATCCAGTACCGTACTTGCGGATTGCCTTGATAAATCTGGCCAGAGCTAATGCTGAAACCCAGCAAAGTGAAAAAGATTTCAACGTCAATGAAGCTATCAAGAAATTTGACGAAGCCATTGCCAAAAAAAGTGATTTTGCGGCCGCGTTTTATGGCAAGGCTATTGCCGATGAACGATTGAATAAATTGGATGATGCCATTGAACAATTGAAAAAAGCGGTAATAATAGAAAGACAAAATGTAGATTATCGTTTTGAGCTTGGCCGTTTGTTTTTTAACCGCGGTGTAGCCCAGCCGGATCTGACACAGACCGCAGCAAATGATATTGCGAAAGGCCAAGAAAATCAAGACAATTTGAGCGTTAAACCGCAACCCGGCACTAATAAAGCCGCCAATAATGAAGATTTAAAAACCGCTGAACAAATATTTTTGGACCTGGTAAATGCCAATCCGAATCATGCCAATGCGCTGTATAGCTTGGCTTTGATCTATCAAAAAACCGATCAAACCGATAATGCCAAGCTAGTGGTTAAAAAATTATTGGAAATAGTGACAGATGAACCGACCAAGGAATTGGTTAAAAAACAGTTTCCAGGGCTATACTAGATTGTCAATAAATAATTTTGTCAGCCGGTAAAATAAAAACAAGGAGGAAGGACAGTGAAAAAATCAGCCGTTTTTGTCGCCTGTATTTTGATGGTCATAATCATGACTCGTTCAATTTCTATTGCCAAGGAAAATGACTTTACCAAATTAATGAAAAGGGGAGAGTGGTGTGCTATTAAAATTGATTTGTTAAAAGGAGTAGAGTATAAATTTTCAGCGTCAGGAAATTCGCAGTTCTCGACCATATCATTGGCCGTTCAATATGTTTATCAAGAGGATATAAAAAGAGAGACCGGCAGTTCACCAACCATATGTTTTAAACCTGACAGATCCATTACGTACTTGATTATAATATGTCTGACAACAACCGCTGGTAATAATAATTCAGATACGGTCATATTTAATTTGCAAAAAGGATGCGGACGGTAAACATTTCAATTTTATGGCTTGGGCCAAAATATCGCTCAACCCCTGAATAGATTTTCAGGGGTTTTTCTTGTCATGTATCACTGATCACAAAACACACCTCACGTATCACACATCACATAACAATAACATTTACCTGGGAATTTGATACGTGATACATGATATGTGTTATGTGATTGGTGATGTGTGTTACGCGATAGTGATGTTATGCTATAATTTTAATATGAACAATCTATCGGACTCACAACTGATTGACAATTACTTGGCCGGCGATGAAAAATCTTTGGAATTTTTGGTCGGGCGGTATTTGAAAAGCATTTATAATCTTTCGCGCCGATTAACCGGAGACGAGAATTCGGCCGATGACATAACCCAAGATGTATTTATAAAAGTTTGGAAGAATATAAAGAAATACGATAACTCAAAAAGTTTTAAGGCTTGGATCTTCCGCATCGCCAAAAACACCGCCATAGATTTTTTACGCAAGAAAAAAAATTTGTTATTTTATGATTTAGAAAAAGAAGAAAATGATGAAAGCGCAATCAACAACATTCCAGACCCGGCGTCCCTGCCGGATGAAATATTCGACCGCCAAAATTTAAAAGAGGAACTAGACAAAGCGATTGATAAATTGCCGTTAAAATATCAAATTGTTGTAATGCTTCATAATCTGGACGATTGTACTTTTCAAGAAATTTCAGATACACTCAGTGAACCGCTAAACACGATCAAAAGCCGATATCTGAGAGCACTAACTAAGCTCAGAAATATCCTAATAGAAGAATAAATGCACCAAAATTGGCATTCAACGCGTATATATTAATATAAGCGTTTTTTATTTTTAAATAATTTATGGAAAATTATAAAAAACTGTTGACCTATTTATCCGACTTTGAGGTGCCGGACAAACTTTTTGATAAGGTGATAAGCCGATTGCATTGGGAAAAACGGGTAGCGACTGCCAGAAAAAAGATATTATTATACTCAACCGCCACTATTTTTTCTTTGTCCGCGTTGATCGGCGCTTTTTATTATGTGCGTTTGGAAATGATAAGTTCCGGATTTATAAATTATTTTTCGCTTATTTACTCCGATTTAGATGTTGTCTTATTATCTTGGCAGAATTTTTCCATTACCTTACTGGAGTCTTTACCAACCACCAGCTTAATATTATTATTAATGTCAATGGCTGCCCTGATGTTAATGGTGAAAAATTTAACCAAAAACATCCAATTATTCATAAAGTCTTCTATGTTTATTCGCTAAATTAATAATATGGACTTCAACAAAATTATCAAATCAAACAATTTTAAAATAATCACATTTAGCATTATCGGATTGGTTGTTTTATTAATGGTTTTTAGGCTGGGTATGTTCGTCGGCTTTAGAAAGGCCGGTTTTTCTTATAATTGGGGGGATAATTATCATCGCAATTTTGCCGGCCCCCGCGGTGGATTTAATGATATAATGGGTAATGATTTTATTGAAGCCAACGGCGCTTTCGGTCAGATCATCAAGATAGATGGACAAACAATCGTTACCAAAGGCAATAATGATGCGGAAAAAGTAATTTTAACAACTGATAAAACGGTTATAAAAAAGTTGAAAGATATGGTGAAGATCACGGATTTGAAAGTTGATGATAATATTGTCGTTATCGGCGAACCGAATAATGCCGGGCAGATAGTAGCCAAATTGATCAGAATAATGCCTGCGATGCCTGGCGGTGGCCCGGTCAATCCAATGGAATTTAGACAAAGATAAAACCTTTATTTAAAAATAAATATTTAACACTATGTTTCAGAAAATTTATAAATACATCAAAGCGAGAAAAATAACCTTTATTATAATATTAATATTGGCCGTGGTGGGCGGTTATTACGGTTATGGTAGATTCAAAGGGACGAATGTCCAGACCAGTTATGTGCTATCCACGGTTGAGAAGGGAACGCTGATCACTTCTATTTCTGGTACCGGGCAGGTGACAGCCGATAACCAGGTAGAAATTAAACCAAAAATTTCCGCTGACATTTTATCTATCAAGGTAAAAGCCGGAGACAAAGTAAAAGCAGGCCAACTTTTGGCCGAACTGGATAACAAAGATCTGCTCAAAAAGGTCAAAGATGCCAAGAGTTCATTGGATCAGGCTAGGATAAATTTGAGCCTAAAATTGGTCGGACTGACCCCGGAAGAGCTGGCAGTATCAAAAAATTCGGTGGAATCAGCCAAACTCTCTTATGATAATGCGGTGAAAAGCTTGGATACCGCTAAAAAAAACGCGGACGACAATCTCAAGCAAGCACAGCTACAATTGACCAATTCACAGATCAGCTTGGAAAACGCGCAAAGAGCTTATGACACTTCTTTGACTTCGCAAGGCTTTACCACCGATGATAAGACAAGCGGCCTAAGCAGTTCATATGCTACAGCCAAAAACACCTTGAGCTCAGCCCTGATCACGATGCGAACCGCGCTCTCATCCGCTGATAATATTTTAGGCATTGACCATACACCAGTTAATAGTAATTTGAAAAATGTACTGGGTGTTTTGGATTTTCAATCATTGGCAGATGCGCAGAACGCCTATCAAAATTCCAAATATGCGTTCAGCATATTTGAATCGGCCTATAACTCTAACGCGGCCAATATAACCGAAACGGCCATTGACGATCTGCTCAAAAAAGCTATGGATACTTACGAAAATATCAAAATATTGGAACATAACACCTACGGCACCCTGACCAATTCAATCACTTCTTCGGATGTTTCACAAACCACCCTGGACTCCTACAAATCTACCATCTCTGCGCAGGAATCAGCGGCTATTGCCGGAATAAATACCATGCAATCGACAATCTTTGCTATAAAAACCGCCAAATTGAATATTTCAACTTCCGATCTGTCAACGTCGGGAAGCGTCAGTAGTGCTAAAAATTCATTGCTAACTTCAAAAAATTCTTTAATAACCGCAGAGGACAATCTGAATCAGGCAAAACTAGACAACAAAAAAAATATTGAAGCGGCCGAGTCTGATATAAAATCAAAAAAAATTTCTTATGATAACGCCGTTGCCCAACACAATTTGAAAATAGCCAAGCCGCGCGCGATCGATATCGCTTCAAATCAATTGCAGATTTCGCAAGCGCAAGACAATTACAGAACAGCGCTGGATGATTTGAATAATACCAAGATCGTCTCGCCAATTGACGGTATCGTGGGAAAGGTGAGTCAGGAAGTTGGCTTTCAAACATCGCTTTCTACTTCGATCGTGACAATTATCTCAGCCAAAAAACTGCCGGTGATCACCGTCAATGAGGTTGATGTGGCCAAGCTTAAAACCGGCCAAAAAGTTACTTTAACATTCAGCGCGATCGATGGCTTGACTTTGACCGGGCAAGTCGCGGAAATTGACGCCATTGGAACCATTGCTCAAGGAGTAGTGAGTTATTCGGTCAAGATCGGCATGGATACCGATGACAGCCGTATCAAGCCGGAAATGAGCGTTTCGGCTACGATCATCACCGATCAAAAATCGGATGTTTTGACTGTGGCCAATTCAGCGATCAAAACCGACAGTTCAGGCGCTACTTATGTAGAAATACTAAATGGCGCCACGAGCCCATCATCAAGTGGAACAGGCGTGGTATCAGCCACAGCCCCGGTAAATAAATATATCGTGACTGGCTTGGCCAATGATACAAATACCGAGGTAACACAAGGACTCAGTGAGGGCGATAAAGTGGTGACCAGAACTTCAAACGGGAAAACGACAACTACTACCGCTGCATCATCGCAAAACAGTGCGTTTAGAATATTGGGCGGGGGCGGACCAGGCCGATAAAAAGACTACTAAACTACTAATAAGCTACGAATGCAACAAATAAAATAAATTGCGGAAATAATATTAGTAGCATTCGTAGCTTATTAGTTGATTGGTAGTGAAAATATTAATCCTAAATTTCCTATGATTGAACTGCAAAATATCAATAAAATATATACAAACGGAGATGTAGAGACTCAGGTGCTACGGGATGTTTCATTCAAGATAAATAAAGGCGAGTTTGTGGCTATTGCCGGACCGTCCGGATCGGGCAAATCTACTATTATGCACATCATTGGAGCGCTTGATTCTCCGACCAGCGGAAAATATTTTTTGGAAGGACAAGACGTGTCCGAATTGTCCGATGATGAACTGGCGGAGATCCGGATGAACAAGATCGGTTTTGTTTTTCAGTCTTTCAATCTGCTGGCCAGATCAACCGTCATGCGGAACGTCACTTTACCCTTGGTTTATGCGGAAATACCGCAGGATAAACGGGAAGAACTGGGCGGAAATGCCTTGCGCGCCGCTGGACTAGACCAAGATCGCTGGTTTCATTTGTCCAACCAGCTATCCGGCGGACAAATGCAAAGAGTGGCCATCGCCCGCGCCTTGGTGAATAATCCAGCCATCATACTTGCTGATGAGCCGACCGGCAACCTGGATACCAAGACCGGGCTGGTCGTTCTTAATTCTTTTAAGGAATTGAATAAAAAAGAAGGACACACGGTCGTTTTGATCACACACGAAAAAGACGTAGCCGCATTTGCCGACCGGATCATCAATATTCGGGACGGGATGGTTGTTTAATCATGCATCATGGACCACGTAGCACATATCAAAATTGATTATTTCCTAAAAGCTCAAAGCTCAAAGCTAAAAGCTTTAAGCTGTAAGCTTTTAGCTTTGAGGAAAATATTTTAATTTGATTTTATTTTAAAAACATTTAATTATATACCAAAATGCTAATCTACGATCTCTTCCAAGAAACATATTCGGCCATTACGGCCAATAAGGCCAGGTCAAGCTTGACCATACTCGGTATTATTATCGGTATTGGTTCGGTGATCGCCATGGTTTCGGTCGGGCAAGGCGCCCAAAGTTCTATTGAATCAAGCATCCAGTCGATCGGCTCAAATTTGATAATAGTAATGCCCGGTTTTCAGCGCAATGCGGCGGGCGGCTCCGGAGTGAGCGCTGGCCGGGGTTCCGCCCAGACACTGACTTTGGCGGACTCCGAGGCGATAAAAGCGGAAGTGACAGGGGCCAGCGCCGTGGCGCCGGATCTATCCAGACGATATCAAATCACCGCCAAAGGCAAAAATACCAATACCCAGGTGGTTGGCACTGTGCCGGCTTATCCGACAGTCAGGAATATAGAGGTTAGCGATGGATCTTTTTTTACCGAGGAACAAGGGAAGTCACTCAGTAAGGTGGCGGTGATCGGTCCTTCTACCCGCGATGATCTGTTCGGAACAGACGGCAATGCCATCGGCCAAACCATCCGCATCAATAAAGTTGATTTTAAGGTCATCGGTATGACCAAGGCTAAGGGAGGCAGTGGATTTTCCAATCAAGACGATGTAGTTTATGTGCCGATCTCCACTGCTCAACGATTATTAGCAGGAGATAATTATGTCTCCACTATCAGCATTCAGGCCGGAAATCAATCTTCGCTTAGCGCCGTTCAGGAACAAGTCACCTCAATATTATTAACTCGCCACAAAATAAGCGATCCCACTTTGGCTGATTTTCAAGTCTTGAACCAAGCCGATATCGTCGCTACCGCGTCATCAGTCACCGGCACCTTTACAATATTGCTCGCGGCTATCGCCGGAATTTCGCTGATCGTCGGGGGCATCGGGATTATGAATATGATGCTGACCACCGTGACGGAACGGACGCGTGAGATCGGTCTCAGGAAAGCGATCGGCGCGAAAAGAAATGATATTTCAAAACAGTTCCTGTTTGAATCGGTTGCGCTGACCTTCTTGGGCGGCATGGTCGGCATCTTGCTCGGCTGGCTCATTGCTTTGGCCATTTCCAGTTTTGCCGGCATTGCCACCACTGTTTCAATGAATAGCATATTGCTCGCTTTTGGCGTTTCGGCCGCCATTGGAATTGTTTTTGGATATTATCCGGCCAGGCGCGCCGCCAAATTCAATCCGATCGATGCCCTGAGGTATGAATAATGAAAGATTAAAACAAAAAATTTAGTATTATAAAATGAAGGACTTTTTTAAGACAATTCGCTTTAACCACAAAACAAATTGGAACAAAGAAAGCTTGCAGTCCTTATTGTTCGGGACAGTTCTTTTTATTATCGCACTTGTTCTGCAGAAATTCGCCAATGATTATTTATTAAGCTTGAAGGGCGTGGCGGTGGATGATTTGATACTCAAAAATATCCCCAGTATTGATATTGATTTTTTCATCATCCAGGGCGCTCTGATCTTGACCGCCATAATCGTTTTGCTTTTTTTGGCCAAGCCGAAATATCTGTGCTTTGGGCTCAAGGCGGTTTCCATGTTTATAATAATCCGGTCTTTTTTCATTATTTTGACGCACTTGGGCGCCGTACCGACACAGATTGTCCTGGACAAAAACAGCGTTGGATTCTGGTTGTATGATATTTTATTCAATTCCAGCAATGATTACTTTTTTTCTGGACACACCGGCTTGCCGTTTCTGATGGCTTTGATATTCTGGCCGGAAAAATTATGGCGCTATTTTTTTATCTTTGCTTCAGTTGTGCTGGGCGCCAGTGTCCTACTCACCCATATACATTATTCCATTGATGTCTTTGCCGCGCCGTTCATTACGTACAGTTTGTTCGTTTTGACCAGAAAGGTATTTGGCAAAGATTTTGCAGTAACTCAACGAGACTCTGAATAAAAAGTTATATAATTTATAGCAGATTTTTTTATAAATTTTAATTTACAAGTATCAATTTACAATTTACAATAAATTTTAAATTTTATAATTTTCAAATCCTGGTATCCGAGACTTATGTTTGATTAATTGAATCATTGTAAATTTATTGTAAATTGATACTTGAAAATTGAAAATTTAAAGTAGCTAATTAATTTAAAAATTATATGAACAAAAACAGTACAATCATCTTAATCATCGCCATTATCCTGGTCGGGTCGGGCGCGTTTTACGGCGGCATGACATATGCCGGAAGTAAGAGCCCTGGTGGCGGCAATTTTCAAAATATGACGCCCGAGCAAAGAGCGCAGCGTTTTGCCCAAGGTGGCTCGGGCGCCGGTCGGCAGAGCGGCGGTCAGAACGGCGCCGGTTTTGCCAACGGGGAAATCCTATCCAAGGACGACAAGTCAATTACCGTCAAAATGCGCGATGGCAGTTCCAAGATAATTTTTTATTCTCCGACCACGCAGATCATGAAGTCTACCAGCGGGACGCCGGTCGACTTGAAAGTCGGGGACAACGTGGTCGTCAACGGCAAGGCCGATCAAAGCAACACCATCACCGCGGAATCCATCCAATTGCGCCCGGCTATGGCCTCTTCCACTCCTCCTAGGCCCGCGCAATAAAATTATTTCAAATCAAAACACAAAAAACGCCCATCAAAATACCGGGCGTTTTTTATTAGTCGGCATTTTTTAATAATTGAAAATGTAAATATCAAAATGAAAAATGACAATGCAAATTTAAAAATTAATTTTACATTTTAAATTGTCATTTTGCATTTTGATATTTTAAATTTTAATTAACCTTTGATTTTTTATATACTATAGGATATTATTATATTAAAGTTTAATTAAAGCTATTTATGGATTTATCCAATTTCAATTCAGCTTTCGCCTGGGTGATCGCGCACGGATATTTTTTGATGTTTATCATAATGATGGTTGAGGGGCCGATCATTACTGCGGCCGCCGCCTTTGGAGCGGCGCTTGGTTATTTTGATATATTTATCGTATTTTTTTTGTCGGTGATGGCGGATTGGATCACCGATCTGGGGTTTTATGCTCTCGGGTACTTTGGGCGCCAAGGATTGATAAATAAATTCGGACGGTATATCGGACTGCCGGAAGAGCGGATGGCCAAACTGGAAGATTTAACGCGCCGCCACCAAGCAAAAGCGATGGTCATCACCAAATTATCTCCGTTCATCGCCTTTCCGGGCCTAATGCTGATGGGAGCGGTCAAAATGCCAATCAAAAAATTCGCCCTTTATACACTGCTGATAATTTTGCCTTATTGTATTTTTTTCGCCGGGCTAGGTTATTATTTCGGGCGCGCTTACGATACCATTATTAAATATATACAAAACGGCGCTCTGATCTTGGCAGCTATTGCGATAATAATGGCCATCGTTTACCTGGTTTATAAAAAAATCACAGCCCGTATCGCGGAAGATATTGAAAAAATATGAGAATCGCCATTTTTTCCGATAATTTTTATCCGGAATTATCCGGCATTGCCGATTCAATACTCATGACCGGCCGGAATCTGGCCAAGCGCGGCCATTATATTGATTTTTACGCGCCCGAATATTCAAAAAAAAATTACCAGCTGATCAAAGCGCAAGTTAAAGACGCTGATTTGGGTGAGAATATCAATGTCCATCGTTTTTTTTCTATCCCCTTTTCCACGCCAACCAGGCAAGGCCGGATGGTTGTGCCGACATTTTGGCGGTGGATAAAAATGAGAAATAATATTCCGGATGTGATACACACGCATCTTTTTTTTGGATGCGGGCTCGAGGCATTGTCGGCCGCCAAGCATTTGAAGCGGCCGCTGGTCGGCACGAGCCATACGCCCATCACCGAATTTGTCCGCTTGAATTTGTTCGGCATAAATTTACTCGGAAATATCGGTCCAAATTTCGTATCCTGGTATTACAATAAATGCCAGTTCGTGTCCGCGCCTTCGCAGGGGATACTCGATGAAATGAAAATGAGCGGTTTCAACAAACCGTCTGAAATAATTTCCAATCCGATTAATATTAAAAATTACACACCGGCGTCCAGCGAGGATAAAATTAAATTAAAAAAAGAATTTGGCCTCTCCGATAATACCATACTTTGTTCCGGCCGGCTCGCGCCGGAAAAAAATATTGATATTATTTTAAAAGCGCTAGACATCGTCAAAAAAATATTTCCAAGTGTTAGCCTGGCCGTTACCGGACATGGCAGTTTTGAAAATGATTTAAAAGCAATGGTCAAACAGATGAAACTAGATGATAATGTTAAATTTTTCGGCACTGTTGAAGAAAAAACATTGATTAAAATTTATCAAGCTTCCGATGTTTATACAATTGCCAGCACCGCGGAAACGCAGAGCATGAGCTTGATAAAGGCTTTCGCGACGGGATTGCCGGCCATCGGCGTCAATGCCCGCGCCTTGCCGGAGTATATCAATGATAATAATGGATATATTGTGGAAATAGGGGATTCTACAGCTATAGCGGATAAAATCATTTATCTCTTGAAAAATAAACAATTATGCGGTATACTGGGAGCAAATGGTAACAGATTGGCACAGGGTTTTTCCGAAGAAAAGATCGCGGATAAATGGGAAAGAATTTATACAGAAATGATAAAAAGATATTAGGATATTGGGATACTAAGATATTAAGATATTGATGGATAATAATAGAAATTGATAGAAATTAATAGAAATTGAGAAATTAAATATTTGTAAATTTGTATTTTATTTGTAATTTGTAGATTTATGAAAATTAGTTTTGTGATCCCGGCTTATAATGAAGAATTTTATTTGGGAAAATGCTTGAGGTCTGTTTTGTCCCAATTAGATAAACAACCGGACCTCGAAGCCGAAGTTATCGTGGTTAATAACGCGAGCACGGACAAGACCAGGGAGATCGCGCTTTCATTCCAGAAAGTCCGGGTGATAGACGAGATGAAAAAAGGCTTGGTCCCTGCGCGTACAGCCGGCTACAAGGCGACGACCGGCGATTTGATCGCCAATATTGATGCTGATACCGTGATGCCGGACGGCTGGCTTGATAAGGTATTGGAATTATTTTCAAAAAATGAAAAAATGGCCGCACTGAGCGGGCCTTTTATTTATTACGACCTGTCCGATCTTTACAATTTTTGGGTCAAGACTTATTACTGGCTGGCTTATTTTTGGAGTAGAATTTTTGTCTTTATCTTTAAATCCGGATCGATTCTCCAGGGAGGGAATTTTGTTATCAACCGAAAATGTTTTGAATTGATCGGCGGGTTCAACCCAAAATTCGTTTTTTGGGGAGAAGATGCCGATATCGCGCGAAGAATGGAAAAGGTGGGAGAGGTGGTATTTTCTTTTGATCTGCCGATCCACACCTCCGGCCGAAGGCTCAAGGGCGAGGGTATGATTTTGACCGCGGGTAAGTATATTATTAATTATTTCTGGACATTAATTTTCAAAAAACCATACAGCCGGACTTGCGCCGATATCAGATTTAAGAATTAGTTTTATATATTATAATAATTTTAAACTCAAACGTCAAAGATTTGAGTTTTTTTGTTTCCAAAATTCATAAAAAATATATTACGCCAACTTATACAAGTTTTTTCAACCGAATTGTTAACAAGATCCTCGCAGTTTATAAACTTTACTTAAACATAGAATATCTTTAAGATTTATAGGTACTTTGTTTATTTTAATATTAAAATATAAAAAATAGTTATTTATTTATATAAATTTAAGGAAGTTTTTAAAATTTAAACTATATAAAATAAATTATGTATAACACGAATCTAAGCGCAAGTAAAAAATCAACAACCCCTATTTATTTAAGTTTGGTTGTTTTTATTTTGATCTGTTTTGTTCCGGCATTGGCCAATAGCGCGATTAGCAAAGCCGACGCCACGATTACCGTCAACGGATATACCGGCGTTTATGACGCATCTCCCCACGGCGCGACCGGTTCGGCCACTGGTATAGGTGGCGCAGATCTTTCCGCCGGACTCGACCTTGGCGCAACCTTTACCGATGTGCCTGGCGGTACAGCCTACTGGACATTTGATGGCGGAACCAATTACAACGATCAATTTCCCAATGCTGGTTTGAATAAATCTGAGTATGCACTTGATGAGGATATTTTATATACAAATACAAGTTTTTCTAATGGTGTGTTAATGTTGATGAAAGGAAGTTCAATAATTGCTTGTTATTATCCTACACAAATGCAAGAGTATGCAGTGCAAAATGTTATTAGTTATACGTATGAGGTCGGTAATGATTATAGGCTAGCTTTGTATTCGGAATATTGGGGACAAACTTGCGGATGCCTGTGTCCTCCCGGTGTATTTACTACAGATGAATTTTTTGCTATTACCGACAGCCCTATTTACAACGATCAATCAGGTGATGTAGATATTGTGATATCACAAAAAGCAGCTTCCGTTACGCCTGATGAACAATATAAATTCTACGGCGACCCAGATCCGAAACTAACCGGTACACTTGACGGATTTATATCTACGGACGAAGTTACCGCTTCTTACAGTCGCATAAGCGGGGAATCAGTTGCCGGTAGCCCATATAAGATAAGCACTGTCCTCAGCCCGGCCGAAGCACTCGGCAATTATGATATCACTTATAATACTGCTGATCTTGAAATCAGAAAAATAACGCTTACCATAACTGCAGAAAATAAATTAAAACAATATTCCGACCCGCTTCCTGCCTTTACGGTTGTCTATAATGGTTTTATAGATGGTGAAGGACTGGGTGACCTATCAGGCACACTAAACTGTGTGACAACCGCAACGGTGACAAGCGGACAAGGTAATTATCCGATCACTTGCTCCGGTTTGACATCCTCTAATTATTCAATTAATTATATCCCCGGCATTTTAACCGTTGATTTAGAAGATGCGGCCATAAATAATAATGGCGACACTTTTGTCTTTACGGCCGGACCCACGATCACAAAAGCACCGATACGACTTTCAGCCCATATTGATCAGCTTGATACCAATTTAGGAGATTTGGCCCTGGCGAGATTAACGTTTGTTTTGATTCCTGCCGGAGGAGGTTCTAATATCACTTTTGCCGATATTCCCGTTAATTCATCCGGAGACGCCTTAACCACAGCCAATGTTTTGATTGGAGTGTACAGCGTTAATGTTACCATAAGTTCTGGTAACTTATATTGGATGCAAAATCTATATGGCGAAGGTTTATTAGTTGTCGTTTCGGGCAGCCTTGATCAAAGAGTGACTGGTGGAGGATGGATTCCGGACACAGAAAGCTCTAATGGTAAAGATATCTTTGGTTTTACAGTGAATTATAACAAAAACGGCGCCCCAAAAGGAAATTTTCTCTATATATTCCGTGGCACAGACGGATATAATTATCAACTCAAGAGCAATAGTTGGGCAAAAGGCGGTTTATCTTTCACGGCAGATAATAAAGCTTATTTTTCTGCTAAATCCACCCTTCAAAAAATAAATAGAGCCAGCGGAGAGGTGGTATCTTCCGACGGAAGCTATTCATTCGCCGTCGAAGTTACCGATAGTGATATGAGTAGGGTTAAAAAAGCTGATTCGTTTGCGATAACCATCTTCAAGGAAAATGGAACAATTTGGAAACAAATAGGAACAGCTTCGAGTCAGATTTTACTCGGTGGCGGAAACATAGTTATCCACAGTAAATAATTTTGGTTACACTAATTTAGTTGTACACCAAGCAAAAACCCAGCTTATCCAAATGAGAGGTTGTTTGGGCGGGGGTTTATATATAGGGGTTGGAGAGTTTTGATTGCGAAAATAAGAGAAAAAAATATTTGTTTAAGTTTACATATTTATTAATTTGATAAAAAAATTATGAACAAACAATCTACTGTTCCAAACGAAAAACCGTTTACCTTATTTTTTATTGGGATCACTGTTTTTGTTATTTTTACCGCCATATTTTGGTCGGTCTCTTTCGCCTCAGCGGAAGAAACCCCCGCTGGCGATAGTGAAGTTCTTTTTGCACAAAACGCTGACGGAACTACTCAAGAAGACAATCAGGCTCAAGCCGATGTTGAGCAGGTTCAAGCAAACGAACCAGCTGGATCGAATAGCGATATTACGGATCCTGGAGTGCAGGATGTAGCAGAAGTTCCCGCTACCGAGACCGTAGCTCCAGCAGAAGGCCCGATTCAACAGCCCGCCTTAGCAACCGATAAACCGGATTATTCTCCGACCGAGACAGCTTCTATTTTCGGAAAGTTTTTTCAGGCATTGCAGAATATTGTTTTAAAGATTTTCGGCTACGATGAAAATGGTACGAATAGCAGCCAATTCACCGATACCATTACAACCGATCAAAACGGCGAATTTGCTTATAATTATCAACTGGACGGCACTTATCGGCCGAATTATACCATTACTGCCAGCACTCCATCAGACGAACAGCTTGCTCAGACGACTTTTACGGATGCCAATATCGGTTACGATAAATCCGGCTATGACAAAGGAACGGCAACTTGGGGACCTGGTAATCAGGGCGGTTATGAAGAAAATGATTGGGTGCAATATCAATATACTATAACCGGCGTAACCACCTTGGTCCCAAATTTAAATGTAATTTTTGATGAACAAGTAGGCGGTCGAATTTTTATCGATGGATTCAGTAATTTTAGGTATATTATTGATGCGCCATATGTAACAGGAAATTCAGTTTTGCCAAACGGCACTTCAAGGCCTCCTTCTACCGATACTGGGGGTTGGAATGCCTTTAAACCAATGAATATAAACTATACTCACAGCGGAGGAACATGTAATACAATCGATGCCTCCAATACGCCATCGGCAGAGCATTGTTTTCGTATTGATCCGACCGATGGCAGCTGGTCGTCGGGTGATCGCAATGGATTTCCGACCTCTTTTGTCACCGGCACCCACTCAATAACTATTTTTTATGAAGCGCACATGGCCGCCACATTTGTTTGGAGCACCGGACACGAAAGTTTATTGGGGGACAATCTATCGATTTATGGAGTGCACGCGCCTTCGGCAGCGGTGCCATCCGGAGTTTCATTCGGAACAAGCATCTATACCGGTTGGACAACAACAGCATATAATGGCGCAGGTGGAGGTGGATCAAATAAGCATTTTAATATCGCCGATCAATCGGCCGGCAGCCAGGGCGCGATCACATTGCCCATTCCGGCCGTTACCCTGCCAACCGGCAGTGTAACAATCATAAAGGTCACTAACCCGACAACCGCAATGGGGATCACCTTTCTATTTATTAGTGATTTTGGACCATTTATCTTGGATACGGATGCTAGTACCACCCATTCCAATACGATTACCTTCGGCAGTTTACCGGCCGGCACATTCAATTTTGCCGAAGTCCTGCCCGCCCCATCCGGCTGGAGCTTGAAAAGCATATTATGCCAGACCACCGGCGGTATAACGGGCAGTACATTTGCCACCAGTACCGTTACTGGGACATCAACAGTCAGTCTGGTATCGGGAGGTTTGGTAACTTGTACCTATGTCAATAGCATCAATCAAGTCACTCCAACCGTCACTACCGCTATCCACAATGTCGCGCATCAGACCGTCACGTCAGTATCGGTGGGAGCGACCGTGCATGACAGTACGACTGTGACCGGAAGCAACGGCACCGCAACCGGAAATGTGATTTTTGATTGGTATTTAAACGGCACATGCAATGGTTCACCGGTCGCGACATCCACCACTTTTCCGCTTTCCGGCGGTGCGGCGGATGCCACCACCTTTACGCAAGGCCCTTTGAATGCCGGGGATTATTCATTCAAAGCGCATTATGCCGGAGATTCGAATTATTTTGCGGCTGATAGCTTGTGCGAACCATTAAGTGTAACGAAATTGTCACCTTCAATATCGACTACGCCATCATCAGGCGGAGTTGTCGGTATAGCGATCAATGATAGTGCGACGGTCGCCGGTGGCAGCAGCCCGACCGGTACGGTCACCTTCAATCTATACGGACCCACTGATAGCACTTGTAGCAATAGCGCGCTTTTTACAGATACAAAAAATCTCTCAAGCGGTACGGCTGTTTCCGGTAACTATACCACCCTGGCCGCCGGGACTTTTCATTGGAAGGCAACCTATAATGGCGATACCAACAATAATGCCACCACTAGTCCGTGCGCTGATGAAGCGGTAACCATTACAAAAGCTTCGCCATCGATCAGTACCGAGATCCATAATAGCTCCGAGGTGGCAACTACTTCCGCTCCGGCCGGCACAACAGTACATGACAAAGCGACGTTGAGCGGGGGATATAGCCCGACCGGCAATGTGACATTTACTTTTTTCAATAATGGCAACTGCACGCCGACCGGTTCCTCGGCCGGAACAATCGCCCTTTCGGCCGGAGTGGCCCATCCTTCCTCAAGTGAGGGACCCCTGAATGCCGGTTCATATTCATTCAAAGCCCATTACAATGGTGATGGCAATAACAACGAAGCGGAAAGTGATTGCGAACCCTTGGCGATCACCAAGCTCACCCCGACCGTTGTGACCGAAATACACAACGCATCGGAATCGGCCACTACTTCAGTTTCATTAGGCGCGACAGTCCATGACCAAGCCACGGTCAGCGGGAGCTATGGCACGCCGTCCGGTAATATTACTTTTACTTTTTTCAATAATGGAACCTGTTCGCCTACCGGTTCTGCTGCGGGCACAGTCGCCTTGATTAGCGGAGTGGCTCATCCCTCTGCCAGCCAAGGCCCTTTGGCCGTGGGATCTTATTCCTTCAAAGCCCATTACGAAGGTGATTCAAATTATCTGACTGCGGATAGCGATTGCGAGCCACTAACCGTGAATAAAGCCGATACCACTACCGTGACCGAGGTCCACGATCAATCTCACCAGGATATTACCAATACCTCGGTCGCCGTTGGCACATCGATTCATGACAGCGCCAGTGTCGGCACCCAAGTGGACAATATGCCTATTACCGGAAATATTATCTATAGTTTTTTTGCCACCGGCAATTGCATCGGTGAACCTGAGGATCAAACCGTTATACTGGGCCAGGAATCATCCGCCAAAAATCCGGACCCCGGCGCTTATTCGTTCCAAGCATTTTATAGCGGTGACAACAATTATAACGGCTCCACCGGAGCCTGCGAGCCGATCAGCATAGTAAATGCCCGTATCAAGATAGATAATACCGCCACCAATGCCGTTGGCGTTCAGCATACTTTTATTGTAACCGTTGAAAAGAATACAGGTTCCGGATGGGTCGGCATTTCAGGTAACAAGCCTGCCGTGAGCTTTGATCCTGCCACACCGGGAAGCGTAACCGATAATTGTAATTCAACCGGTACGGATGGCAGCGGACAGTGCAGCGTGATCGTCAATTCTACGGTGGCCGGTATCTTTACTGCCAATGCCACTTCAAGCGTGAATGTGAACGACGTGATATTCAATCTGGCAACAAACAATATAGCACCCAATTCCGGGCCGGCGGTAAAAACCTATGTCGATGCAAACATCTCCCTGACACCGGGAGTCGCTACCAATTCAATTGGGGATATCCATACTTTGACGGCGCACGTAAATGTAAATCCAGGTACTGGATTTGTCAACGCGCCGAATGGAACAAGTATTAACGTTAGCGTTGTCAGCGGTCCCGGCAGCTTGACTCCGGCCAATGGCATCTGTACGACAGCAGGCGATACCGGTTCCTGCACGGTGACGCTGAGTTCTTTGACCCCGGGAGATACGGTGTTGAATGCCTCTACCTTAGTAACGGTTGGCGGAATTCCTTTGACCCGCGCCACCGGTGATTCAAATGCCGGGGACGGGGCTGATGCCGTCAAACACTGGGTAGCCGGTTCGCTTGAGGTTACCAAGATAGTCAACTTGGGCTTCGTGGTCAACCCGACCGCAATCAGCAAAGACTTCGTTGTTACCGTTACCGGACCGTCATACTTGACCGGACACGACATTACATTCCACTTGGTTAACGGTGTGCTGCAAGCGCCCGCGTCTACAACCCTCTTTAATCTCATCCCCGGCAATTATACTATCACCGAAGCCGATGCCGGCACGTCCTGGACCGAAACCGTTCCGGCCTCTCCGGTCGCGGTCGTGGCCAATCAAACCGCCCAAGCAGAAGTAACAAATGTATTCGTGCCGGGCAGCTTGGAGATTACAAAGGCGCTGGATCTCAAAGCTTATTATTTTTCCGGCAGCTTGACAACTTCTTTCACGGTTACCGTTAACGGACCATCTTATCCGGCCAGTACGACCCTGACCTTCAATGTGGTCAATGGCGTTTTGACCGACTCGCCGCAGACTTTGTACAACCTGATTCCGGGAACATACAAAGTGGCAGAGTCAGATCCGGGCATCGCCTGGACCGTGTCCAATATGACCGGAAACGTAAATGTCGAACCATATACGCCCACCCTTAGGACCATTACGAATACCATTAAATTGCCGAACACTCTGGCATCGCTGAGCTCAAATGTGCAGGAAACCACAGCCAACGGAAATGTGATATTAACGATATCAGATATCAATAACGGCGAGGTGCCTTTGACAGCTGAACATATGCATGTTTATCTAAATAACATAGAAGCGACCGGTTCGCCCGTTTTCAGCCCTCTTACCAAAACATCGCTTTCGTTTGTTGGTGGCGATACCGGCAATGATGGAATTATGGGTGTTGGCGAAACCTGGACCTGGGTCGTAACGATCAGCATCAATACCGAAACAACTTTCCGGATAGTCGGCCATTCCACTGATCCGCTGGGCAATCCGGTAGATGGGGACAATGGTTATCCGAGCGAAGTGAAATTATTGACGATCAAGGTGATCGGAGCAACTAGGACCCTCGGCTTCTGGCAAACGCATACCGGCTTTACAACTTATATTTTCAACTTGCCGGTTATGCAAAAATTTGTCGGAGTGAATATATGGCCCACATCAACTTCGCATAAAGGAATTATTACCGCAACTTCAACACCGGGTGGGAGCCAGCTTTTCGGCGGGTTCTATGCGCCAATCGCCAAAAAAACCACCGGAGTGAAGCGCGAACAAACGGACCAGGCCCGTATTCAAATGTTGCAACAGCTCCTGGCCGCAAAATTGAACTGCGCCGCATTCGGATGTTCGTCTTCTATCGTAACTTTGATCAGCAACGCTGATGCGGCATTCGCTTCCGGGAACAAGAGCCAGATCAACTCTCTCGCCGGACAGCTTGATGCCTACAATAATAGCAATGACTCGATCGCCATACCCTCCTCCTTGCTTCCGACCGGCAAAGCTACGCCAAAAACCTCGCAAAGCTATGCCAACCTGGTTTTTTGGGATCTGCCGTAATATTCTGATGTTGGACAAAACCCCCGCCAATCGGCGGGGGTTTTGTCCATTTGGCCAATGATTTTTATGCAATTTAAAGTTTATTAATTATATCTTGACAAATTTGTCAACATTAGATAGTATTAATCAGATAAAAAATATTTAAATATCGCCAAATTTCAAAATAAAAGTAAAATTATTATTTATTAAAAAAATATTCAATATTAGCCTTTTTTATATAAGCCTATTAAAAAAATTATTAAATAATATAAAATATATCTTTTCAAGAGATGTTTTATAAAAAATTATGTTTAATTCTAATCTAAACGTAAGCAAAAATCCAACAACCCTTATTTATTTATGCCTGGTTGTTTTTTTTATTTTGATTTGTTTCGTACCGGCTTTCGCTCATGATGCGCCAGCCGATTCAGAAACAACAATTGATGCCCCGGCCGATCAGCCGGTTGCAGTCGTTGAACCGGAAACTACGGCACCGGAAGTTACTGTCACTGAAGCCGCTCCGGCAGATCCGGCTCTGACCCAATCGGCTCCGGAAGCCGCTCCGGAAGATCCGGCAGAAATCCAACCAGCGCCGGAAATTGCTCCAGTTATTACAACACAAGATCCAGCCCCTGCTCCAGAATCCCAGGTGAACACACCGGAATTAACAACCGACAAAGCGGATTACGCGCCCGGCGAAACAGCCACGATCTTTGGCCGTTTCTTTAATTCTTTTCAAAATATCGTATTGAAGATCTTTGGCGGGGAAGAGACTGATAACTATACGGAAACGACAGCCGAAGTAACGACCGACGACCAAGGATCGTTTATTTATAATTATGTTTTGGAAAATGTCTTTCGTCCGCTTTATCATGTGATTGCGTCAGTGGTTACCGGTACGACGGAAGAGAAAGTGGCGGAAATGAGTTTTACGGATTCACCAAAAGTTGGAACAGTAACCGTTGGTTCACAAACTGGTAGTCTGGCCCAAGGAATAATAGGATCGTCCACTTATCTTATTACTGTAAACAGAGGTAGCGGAGGGGGCTCATCAGGATCTTTTACTACAAGTTTATCTGTAACAACTTCACTTCCAACAGGCGTGACTGCTTCATTTAATCCAGGCACTATTTCATTTACATCTAGCGCGAATACCGGAACGGCAATAATGACATTAGCTTCTTCAATTTCTTCACCCTCTGGAAGTAGCGGCTTTACAGTAAAGGCAAATACCAGCGCAACTGACTTAGCAACAAACACAGGTTTGATTACCATTGGAGCGCCAATAGTATCTAACCAAGCAATCACGGTAAATACATACGCTCCAGCTTCCGCAACTTACGGTTCGAGCTTCTCAGTGGCGGCAACCTCAAATTCAGGATTGGATGTCGCTATTACGACATCCGGAGGTTGTTCAGGAAGTGGAAGCGGGTCAGCATCTATTACCATGACTAGCGGTACTACTGCTTGCGTTGTCCGTTATAATCAGGC
>Ga0315268_10001194_pt1 | contig 29851 bp, 25 predicted proteins | sample C1_top_MG_FD_204535 | JGI IMG/M metagenome (GOLD analysis project Ga0315268, IMG submission 204535) | Sediment microbial communities from Yellowstone Lake, YNP, Wyoming, USA - C1_top | ecosystem: Environmental > Aquatic > Freshwater > Lake > Sediment | place: USA: Wyoming | collected 2017-08-01
CCGACGTACTCATCGCGATCGTGCACGTCGCCTTCATCTTGGAATGAAACCTGATCATCTCACCAAGATCCATGTCGGTGAGCACATCCCCGTAGTAGGCAACGCATCGATCTCCCAGAACATCTGCGGCAGCCCCAAGCGCGCCAGCGGTTCCAATGCGCTCCGCAACTGAATATTCAACGCGTACCCCATACCGACCACCATCGCCCAAATGATTGCGAACGAGCTCAAACTCGTCTTCGGAAAGCAACATGACGAGGTTGGTGATACCATGCTGCTTCAGGTAATCAATCACGTACTCTATGACGTATCTGTTGCCCAACGGGAGGAGCGTCTTCGGTACATACGTAGTGATGGGGTAGAGTCTTGTCCCCGCTCCTCCGGCGAGGATGGCTGCCTTCACTGCATCATCCCATTTTCGGCTCAGGGACACGAGTATCGTATTAACCCTTTGAAGGGCCCAAGTTCCTCTGCTGCTCCTAAACCCACTTATAGAACACGAAACCTGTGCGTTCGCAATTGCGTCGGCCCAAGCATCGGGCTTCGGAGACAGAGCGCTCACTTGAAGAGTCAGACGGCGGTCGCGAGAGGCGCCACATCACTTTATCTGGCCAACGTGGCCAATCTCGTCGCGAACACGCTCTACTTCCTGATTCTCACGAATCTTCTCCGCTCAACGCTAGACGTCGGCGTAATCACCGCACTGAACATCACGATATGGTTGCTTGTCACAGTCTGCGTCCTCGCCCAACCCGTGACGCTGCAATCTCCCATCCCCGCTCCACTCGCCGTGCTCAAATTTCTCCCCGAGCTCAGGGCCAGGAAGGGCCTTGCAGACGCGGCAAAGGTCTTCAAGGCATCAGTTGGAACCACTGGAATCATAGGAGCAGTCATCGCGGGGACACTGATACTCATCCCAAATGCCGTCGGCTCACTCATCGGTGGGGAGGCAGTTCAACCAGACCTAGTGAGATTGACTGGTCTAGACATCTTGGTGCTATCTGTAGGGCAAGTTGCAATGGGCTCACTCGTGGCGTTGGGCGACACGAAGACCGCGAGCATTTACATCGTTGCCTGGAGCATTGCACGCTACGCGGCCGCCTCAGTCCTCTTGGTCATCTTTTCCCTCACGGGGGTTCTTATCGGTTGGATGATCGGCGATGCCATACTTTTGACTCTGGCCCTTTGGAGTTGTAATCGCCAAATCCGATCACGCGAGGAGCCCACTACGTTCAAGCTCGCGGATTTGGCAAAATACTCCATGTACACTGTGTTCAGTGCGCTAATCGGATTTGCTGTGAACCAAGCGGACAAGATCTTCACGCTCGCGAATCAAGGCCTGCGTGAACTCGCGATCTATAACGTGGCTATCGTCGCCGCCACATTCACAGGCTTTGCCCCGTACGCTTTGCTTACCGTGCTCCTCCCAGCCTTCTCCGCACTCTATTCAATGAAGAAGGAGAAAGAGATGCGTGACATGATACGCGTCTACGGCCGTTACGTATCAATCATAGTTCTGCCGATCGCGATGGGATTCGCCGCGATTACCGAAGTCGCGCTTCGTATCTTTGGTCAAGATTACGTTGCCGGTTTCGTGCCTTCCGCAATTGTGTCCGTCGCTACAGGGTTGACAGCAATAGGCGTCGTGTACGCAGCCGTCTTGCTGGCAACTGGGGCACTGGGATGGTACACCACCGCCAACGTAATCGGTCTAGGCGCCCTTCTCACGGTATCTGCAACGTTTGGCGGAACTCTCGGGCTCAGCGCGCCCGCCCTTGGCCGAGCAGCCTTGATGGGAGTTACCGTGTTCACTTATACTATTGCAGTACGAAGGCAAGGGTTTCTGTACCTAGATCTCAAAGCCTTCCTTGTAGCTGCCGCGTCTTCCACCGTAATGGGTCTCATCATCTTCTTCGCGTTGAGCTTTGCGGGCTCGTTTTTGATGAAGCTGGCTCTGCTGGTTCCGTTGGTCGCCTTGGGAGCGGGAATCTACCTAGGATCCTTGCGCATGGTCCGTTTGCTGACTTCAGACGATGTTCAGTTCGTCTCTGAAATTGCTCCCGAGAGGGTTCAGCAGATAATCCTTTGGGTCGGGAAGTTGCTCGCTGTCAACCCTAGAGAGAAATGACCGGCACGAAACCCATTCGCAGACTCGATAATTTGGCTGCACAGCGATGCCGAGGGACACTCGTCTCGCGCCAACGCGCGCCTTTCAAGGTGGAGCTAGCGGAAGGCCCTTGCAGCCGACCTTTCCCTTAACTCTTCGATTGAAGTTCGGGCAGGTGAAACATTCAACGAACGACACTACCTTCAACTTGACCGGGCAATCAACGGCCTCCTTCTTCATTCGGGCCAGCATCTTGCCCTTCACGGCGCCCTTGATCGCTTCCAAAGATTCCTTGGACGACGGTACGGCTCTTGATGGAGTGATGATGTCGACTAGATACTTGTCATCTTCACCCAAGCGAACCGGGGGCGAATCGTCGGCGGGCGCAGTGATTGAGTTCATTAGCGAATCGGTGATGGGCCTTCATCTGTGTCGTTAAATGCTTTTCTCCTCGCGTCTGCGTAAATTTCGTCCCCCCACCGAATGCTGATTTGATTCAGCTTGGCGCGCACTCAGCATCTCGATTCTGCATGCATGACAGCCCTAAATTCAAGTACGCTTGCGCATCGGAACTGTTTGCAAAATGTGGGAGAACAAGTCTGCTTTCTTGTCCATGAGAAGTTTCTTGGAGAGTCCTTTAGATTCATTTCTTACGACCCGCGGAAGACCGCGAACGATCGCAACGGGAATTTGCTCTGTCCCCTGACCCATGACCAGCTCTGCCGCAGCCGCAATCTCATCAGCCAACCCCACGTACTTGAACCGCAGCTTGTAACCAAACATGTCTTCTTGTCCGCGATAGTCCACGATCGGCTCTATGCCCGAAACCCCGATAGCGAACTCAACTTGCCCAACTCTGAATGGGCGGCTGTACGTGTCTCCCACCACGACTGCCAATCTCTTCCCTGACGAACGCTCGAGACTAAGCCGCAGATCGCGAGCAGCAGCATCTGCATCCTCCGGAAGCCGTGAATAGGTTACTCGGCCATCCACGTTTGATTTGTCGACTCCGGCATTGAGGCAGATGAATTCGTCTCGCCTCTGAACAATGATCGCCTCGCGATCAGCGCGTAACACACGAGCTGAGTCCCTGAGAATCAGTTCCATGAGACGCGGATCCTTTCCGGTGCGCTTGGCTAGCGCGACCGCTCTACGACTGGGCTTCACGGATGCAAGGTTGACAAGTAGACCATCTGCTTTGGAAATGATCTTGTGAGAGACGACGATGATGTCATCGTCCATCAGATCATGCCCTTCAGATTTCGCATCATTGAAAATCAACTGGGCAACATCGTCGCCCGGTCTCACATGTCCGAGATTCTCGAGACCGATCACGACAATTTTCTTGACCAAAAAACTGTCAGCCCTTTCAAGTGACTTCCAGCTGCGACAGCTATCCTTGTTGCTTAAATAACGTGTAGGGCTTGCGCGGCGACGCGACTCGAACAGGCAGCATCGCTACTCAGGAGTTGGCGAGAATTTCTGCGGAACTGAGTCTCGGTACGTTCGAAGGCACGGTTCCTTGGGCGATAATTGGAGTAGCGATCATCAGCCTGCTCTACGCTTGGTGGTTGAGATCGGGTGTTCTGAAGAAAGACAAAGGCACCGAAAAGATGCAAGAAGTGTGGAACGCCATCCGCATCGGTGCCGATGCCTACCTCAACCGACAGCTGCGAACAATTCTACCTTTCATCGTCCTACTTTCGATAGCGCTCTTTCTGAGCGTATATGTGGTTGCACCCACGCCCGAGGCCACCGAGGTATTCGGCGGTGACGCGCAGATTGTGATCGCGGTGGGCAGAATGGCCGCGTTCGTGCTGGGAGCCTCGTTCAGCCTGATAGTTGGGCAGTACGGGATGAGGATTGCCGTCCAAGCCAACGTGCGCGTCGCCGCAGCGTCCAAACGAAGCTTCAACGAGTCACTGTCAATCGCGTACTACGCGGGCACAGTAACGGGAATGCTTACGGACGGTCTCGGCCTTCTGGGCGGAACCACGATTTTCATAATTTTTGGACGTGCAGCGCCAGACGCACTGTTGGGATTCGGCTTCGGCGGCACTCTGCTTGCGCTCTTCATGCGTGTTGGAGGAGGGATCTATACCAAGGCCGCCGATGTTGGCGCCGACCTCGTCGGCAAAGTTGAGAAAGATATCCCTGAGGATGACCCGCGCAACGCGGCCGTCGTAGCGGACCTTGTGGGCGACAATGTTGGAGATTGCGCAGGAATGGCGGCGGACATTTTCGAATCTTACGAGGTCACCATAGTCTCCGCACTGATTCTCGGTCTCGCGCTGATGACGATCGATCCCGAACATCGTCTTATGTGGATTCTATTCCCGCTCATTATCCGTGCGATTGGCGTGATCTCATCCATTCTAGGCACGTTCATGGTTCCAGTCTGGACGCACTTTCCAATCAAAGCCCTCAGAGCGAGAAACGCGGAGGACGCGATGTTTCGTTCTTACGAGATAGCGAGCGTCAACACGATCTTCTGGTCTTTCGTGGTGGCGATAGTGTACGCGGGGGACTGGAAGTTGGGTGCTCTGATTGCGGTTGGGGCGGGGCTGGCCGTTAGCTTCAACCCACTCACATCATACTTCACCGCCACAAACAAGACCCCCGTCAAAGAAATCGTTAAATCAACCCGAGCAGGCCCAGCGACCACAATCCTGTCCGGTCTAGCCAGCGGTTACGAATCGTCGGTGTGGGCGCTCTTCTACATCGTCATCAGCATCGTTCTCGCCATGGCGCTGTATCCGCCGGAGACGGGAGTTCATACGCTCTACGCCGTGGCTATGATTGGTATCGGAATGCTCAGCCTGACCGGCAACAATGTCGCGATGGACTCCTACGGCCCGATCAGCGACAACGCCAACGGAATAGGTGAGATGGCATGGCATGACCTAGACGATGAAGAAACAAAGAAAGGCCGCCAGATCATGGCAGATCTGGATGCAGTCGGCAACACGACCAAGGCGATTACGAAAGGGATTGCGATCGCATCGGCGGTCATCGCTGCTGTGTCCCTTTTCGCGTCATACATCACCTCAACCGGACTGCACAGCATAAGCATCTCTGGAACTGCTGTATTCATCGGGCTACTTCTCGGAGGAGCCATGCCTTGGCTATTCAGCTCACTCTCGATACGAGCCGTCTCCCGCGCTGCAAAATTGATCGTCGAAGAAGTGCGCCGACAATTCCGCATCCCAGGAGTAATGGAAGGACAGGTCAAACCCGACTATCGCAATGTTGTCACTATTTCGACAATGGCCGCACAGAAGGAACTCGTCCCGCTCGCAGTGATCGCGTTGACTGTGCCGATGATTGTAGGGCTCTTACTTCAGGTGGAAGCGTTGGGCGGATTCCTCGCTGGAATAATCGTATCGGGGCAACTACTCGCCGTCTTTATGGCTAACGCGGGCGGAGCGTGGGACAACGCTAAGAAGACAATCGAAGACGAGCCGCGCGATCTTCAGGCAAATACTGGTAAGGGCAGCGAGCGCCACAAGGCCAGTGTCGTCGGTGACACGGTGGGCGACCCCCTCAAGGACACTGCGGGTCCAGCGCTGAATCCAATGATCAAGGTAGTTAACCTAGTCTCATTGATTATCGCTCCCATCCTAGTCGCAGTCAAGTCGTATCTGATTGCTGGAACAGTTGCCATCGTACTAATCGGCCTCGCGTCTTGGGCGCTGTGGCGAAGCAAACACGAGATGGCTCTGGAGAAAGATCGAAGCGTCCCGATCTGATCGATTAGATAGAATCCGCTTGCGCCGGTCACAATCGCGGACAAGCTCGCGCGATTTAGTTTCGCTTAAATACAAACGAGTATTCCCAATGCGAAGTCGCATTTACTTTCCGAGGAACATGCTTTGCTCGAGTATGTCTTTGCAGTGAGCGCGGTCTCACTCGGCGTGGCTGGGTATATTGTCCGATGGATCCTGAATCAGGACTCGGGCACTGACCGCATGAGAGAGATCGCCAACGCGATCAAGGTCGGGGCCGAAGCATATCTAATGCGCCAATATCGCACGATTAGCATTATCGCCGTCATCACAGCGATCTTGCTGGCGATCGGTATTCGAGACCCCGCAAATGAATGGGCGGGCGCATACACCGCTGGAGGCTTCATGCTCGGAGCCCTCATGTCGAATCTAGCAGGCTACATAGCCATGTACATCTCAGTTCGCACGAACTTGAGAGCCGCCCGAGGCGCGATGACAAGTCTCGATCGCGCACTCAAACTGGCTTTCCGAGGAGGAATCGTTTTCGGGCTGGCGGTCGTCTCCATGAGCCTACTCGGCTTGGCCACTCTCTATCAGATCTCACCTTTGACTCTTGGCAGCGATCCTCGGTTGATCGTTGGATTCGGTTTTGGTGCGAGTTTCGCTGCCCTCTTCGCCCAGCTGGGCGGGGGAATTTACACGAAGGCGGCGGACATGAGTGCTGATCTCGTCGGGAAAGTCGAGGCTGGGATACCTGAAGATGACCCGCGCAACCCGGCCGTAATCGCTGATCTCGTCGGCGACAATGTTGGAGATATCGCAGGCCGTGGCGCCGACTTATTTGAGTCAATCACTGGTGAGAACATCGGCGCCATGATTCTCGCCATAACGCCTGCGGTGTGGGCACAGTTCGGCGTCAACGGCGTCCTCTTTCCTCTCCTCGCGCGCGCGTTCGGTTTGGTGGGGGCGATCGTAGGCACATTCTTCGTGTACTCACGCAAGAGGGAAGACCCTTTCATGTCGCTGACTAGAGGTCTTATTGTGACTGGCGTGATCTGCGCCTTTGGGTTCTTTGTGCTCACAGAGTTACTCCTTGGGGGACAGTTGAACTTCTTCTTCGCAGCGATTGTAGGAGTGGTGGGAGCAATTTTGGTCGCATGGATCACCGACTACTACACATCCTACCGAAGACGCCCAACCCTCCAGATCGCAAACGCTTCCGAAAGCGGTCCTGCTCCCGGGATCGCCACGGGACTTGCGGTGGGCATGGAATCCTCGGGCCTGTTCATCATCGTAATCGGAGCAGCCATATTAGTCGCCTTCGGCCTCGGAAACGGCTTTCATTCCTTGGGTTCAGGCTTGGACATCGCTGACCCGGCCTTCCAACTGGGGATTTACGGCACAGCGATTGCGACGATGGGCATGCTTTCGGTCACTCCGATGATTCTGGCAATGGATGGATTCGGCCCGATAACCGACAATGCCGGTGGCATTCTGGAGATGTCCGGTATATCGGAAGAGGCCAGAGTAACCTCTGATCGCCTGGACTCTGTGGGAAACACAACGAAGGCCTTGACGAAAGGCTATGGGGTCGCGTCAGCCGCGCTATCCGCGTTCCTTCTTTTCAGCGCCTTTCTGGAGGTTGCAGGCTTGCGAGGTGTTGACCTTGCAAGGCCAGAGGTTTTCACAGGCGCCCTCATTGGCGCGATGCTGATCTTTCTTTTCAGCTCGCTCGCGATCAGGGCAGTGGGAAGAACTGCGGCCGTGATGATTCTGGATATACGAAAGCAGTTCAAGGAAATGCCCGGGATCATCGAGGGCACTGCGAAACCGGACTATTCACGTTGTATTGACATCAGCACGAAGGCGGCTCTCAAGAACATGATCTTGCCGAGCCTCCTAGTGGTACTCGGACCTGTGGCAATCGGCTTGCTGCTGGGATCCGAGGCCGTCGGCGGTCTTCTAATGGTAGGGACAATGGTCGGCGTTTTGATGGCTCTCTTCATGAACAACGTCGGGGCAGCGCTCGACAACGCCAAGAAGTACATTGAAGCTGGACATCTGGGCGGCAAGGGCTCACAAGTTCACGCAGCGACCGTGATCGGCGACACTTTGGGCGATCCGTTGAAAGACACGGCAGGGCCTTCTCTTCACGTGGTCGTGAAGCTTCTGAACACTATCACTCTCGCTCTGGCGCCACTGTTCATAATCGCACTATTAGTTTAGCAGTGTTAATCTCCGCTACAACGGTTGTTCAAGGTTCTGCAAAGACTTTATTTCAGGCGCGAAGTGAGAGGAAGCGGTTTTCAAAATGGCGGGCGAGACTGCTGAACAACGGCCTGCAGGGATAATGTATGAGTGCATCAGTTGTGGTCAGCTGCTGACGGCCGATCAGCTGGCCATGACGCCGGAAGTTAAATGCCCGTTCTGCGGGTATCGCGTGCTCCGTAAGGCGCGGCCACCGATAGTGAAACGCGTTAAGGCTCGTTGAGTCGCCTTCTAGACCTGAGCCCTTCCGCAACTGGCACAGAAACCGGCCCGGTTGGAGATTAGCCCACCACAGAATCGGCACTTGAGGCCAACCGGCCCAATTGGTCTAGCAAAGACTTGACCTTTCTTCTCATATCTCCTCCCAAACAGGACGGCCACCTCGAGTAGCAGAACCATCGGTGCGAAGAGCGCGAGGTCGGCCAAGGGCCCGCCGTCTGGCGTCACGATGGCCGTAACCACGTACATGGCTGCGTAGATGTATCTTCGCCGTGCAGTGACATAACTTGTCCTAACGATTCCAAACCTAACGAGCAGAACAAAGAAGACAGGCATGGTGAAAGAGAATCCTGTCGCGAGCGCCGTCACGAATACAAGGTTGTAGAAGTCCATGACATAGATGAATGGCGTCGCTCCGGCTATGTTGAAGAATGGTATCATTGCCCATATTGTGAACGGCGCGATTATCTTGTACCCAAAGGCGGCTCCGATCACGAAGAGCACGCTGAAGGACGCGATGAACGGATAGACGGCCCGTCTTTCCTCCGGGTAGAGTGCGGGGTCAACATATCTGTAGATCTCGTAGGCGATAACTGGGGAACTGACAGCGATACCGAGGACTGCGGAGCCGATCAAGTAGATTTCAAGCGGAGCAGTCAGCTCCCCAGCGATCAGTTGAACGCCAGGCGGCAAAGCGTCCGTGACTACCTGACGCAGCACGACCGCGATCAGCGGGTCATAGAAGGCGAATGGATCCCGCAGGAAGGATGCGTTGGTCGGAAAGACCATGAAGAAGATCGTCGGAAGGACCACAGCGTACAAAATCACTCTAAGCCGCTGGCTTAGTTCATGCAAATGGTCCCAAATAGTGCCGACAGCTTTTCGATCTCCGTTTCCCGACTCGCTCAACACTGAATGCTCTCCCGTGTCTGATTCTCGCGTGGGCTTGCTTGACTTGGGCATATGTGTCCAAGACAACGGCTTATTTGTGCTTGGACTCTGAGTCCTACAAATGGAGCAATAGCTGGCCGGACTCCGGAGTTAGCGGCGCCTTCGCTCGAAAGCGTCGATAGGTTACTTGCTGGCTGTCTTCTCAGCGATCTCTTTCGCTATTTCTTCTTTCGTCTTGCCCTCAGTGCTAATCCCGAGTTCCTTCGCGGCAACGATCAGAGCATCTGGCGACCCCTTCGTTGCAGGTTGCGTTACGGAACTAGCTGTGGTAGTGGCTTCTTTAGCGGCCTTATCGAACTCCTTCTTGGCAAGTCCAATCGACCTCGCCAGTTCCGGCAGTTTTTGAGGCCCCCACAGGAATATCACAACGAGTATCCCCAGTACGATGAGCCACTCATATCCAACTACGGCCAAGCCTTCTCACATCGAATTCATCGGCTTCTCTCGATATAAGAATACTGACCCTGAAATCTACGTGTGAGTTCGATCGCCGTTGCGCCGCTTAAAAAGCGCGAGTCCCGACTTAGTCTCCCTACGACGACTCTGCCAATTCTTAGGGCATTCGTATCTGCGTAAGGAATCCGTACACGACCAGGGCAAGGAGAATGATCAGGTATACCCTCAGAAAGAGAAGAGCGACTCTGACTGTTCGTGTTGTCTGAACTCTTGGCATCGATATCAGATCCTGATCAGGGTCACTCCTCTTGTAGGAACACGTCCTTCTCCCGTATCACTCCAACGATCCGCTTCGACTTGTCAACGACCGGTATGGCACGAAAGTGGTATTTCATGAACATGGATTCAATGTCACCACGCATAGTTGCCGGCTTAACACTCACAATCTTCCTAGTCATGATCTGACTGAGCTTGCTCTTGGGATCTGCCTGCAGAAGTTCTTTGATGTCGACGACTCCTTTGAGATGTTGCTTTTCGTCAATGACGTAGATGTACATGGTCACATCCGCTCGTCGCGCCTCGTCCCGGAATCGGTTGAACGCATCCTCGATCTCGAGCTCGGCCGGAAATGCCAAGTAGCTAGAGACGGCCAAAGCCGTGGCTGGGACATCATGCGCGCTCAGGAGAACTCTGACTTTGGAAGCCGCATCTTCCTTGAGCAGTTTCAGAAACTCTTCTGAGTCGTCTCGCGGCAGAATTGCGAGGATGTCAGCAATTTGGGCGTTGGAAAGATGGTGGAGTATCTCGCTTGCTCTGTCGGAAGTCGTGGAAGCGAGAATTTGCCTTTGAACGCGTGGTTCAGTTTCTTCAAGGGCATCTGCTGCAACCTTCTCGTCTAGAGCATTGAACAGTTTGATACGTTCATCGCTGCTGAGTTCTTCAAGGATGTCGGCCAAGTCTGCAGGATGGATGTCCTTGAGCCCATCTTTGGTGATGCTGAGTTTCACATCACCCTTTGTGCTCGTTAGATCCGCCGGGAGTGGCTGCACATATCGCCACGGAATAATGTCCTTCGTTTCGTCTCTTTCAATGATGGCGTCGGCAACCCGGCCAAGTTTCAGACGCCTCATGAAGGCGTGTTTGCCAACATCTGCTCCGACGACAAACATCCTGCCTTCGACGAGCAACAGCTGAATGTCGTATACGACTTCAACATCGAAACCTTCGATGTCTAGGATTCGCTTGTCGAGCACCTTATCCCGGAGCAGCAGGAAGTCTGCGCTGTGTTTGAAGACAGGGTAACCTTCATTCGGCGGCGTGGTTATGATCGTGCGCGCCCGTGATACGTCGACGACGCTGCTCCACGGCACATTCCAAGAGGGCCTTCCCAGTGGGCGTTCTACAATTATGCCCGTGACCTCCGGGTATTGGCCTTCATCTTTTATCACAAGGTCCCTTAGCTTCCCGACACAGGCCCCGTCTCTCGTCTCGACGTTCTTGTGTGCGACTTCAGTCAGGAAGATGTAACGCATCTTCCCGTTAGCGCTAGTGAATTTTCGAAGGTACTCCTTGACTTGGTTCGTTGTCATGTTGACACCGGCGGGTCACTCGATTCGCGCAATAGCCTCAATCTATCCTCTTAATAGGTGTGGGAAGATGGTGGTAACTCCGTAGACTGTGGAGAGCGAGATTAGTGCCACTACGATACTCCAGTCGATCACGTTCTGCAATCTCGTGTTCACGTAGGATCCCATCAAGGACTTGTCGTTCAACAACAGGATGAGGAATACCAGAGCCGCCGGCAACAAGGTTACGGCCACAACCTGCACAAACAACGTGATAAGGACGAAAGGGGCTGCTGGGATCAGTACAACTGCCCCGGCAAGCGTGACATTCAGAAAGTAGAATAGGTAAAACCAAGGAGCACTCTTCACGTTGACGTTCAGCGTGTGCGCCCATCCGAAGACCTCACCAAATGCCCAAGATGACGCAAGAGAGATGCAGATCGCGCCGAGGAGACCCGCATCAAACAACCCGATGGCAAACAACGCTCCCGCGTATCTTCCTGCGAATGGCACCAGCGCCAACGCAGCTTGTGCTGCATCGGTAATATTCACCCCGACTTTGTAGAGGGTTGAGCCCGTTGCTACCATTATGAAGGCTGCTCCCAACCCGGTCAGAACAGAGCCTAGGGCCGTGTCAAGCTTCGAATATGGGATGTCCTTCTCGTCAAGCTCCTTATCGACGACCGCGCTCTGCTGGAAGAATAACATCCAAGGAGCGATTGTCGTTCCGATGTTCGCCAGCATCAATGTGAGCAGTGTGATAGTTAGTCCGTGGGGGTAGGTCGGAAACATTATGCTACGCGTCACCTGAGTCCAGTCAGGGTTCGCCAAGAACGCGGCTGGAATGTACACTAGATTCAGTAGGCAGAAGATGAGTGTTATCCGTTCGAAAGTCCAATAGTTTCCAGACCCCACGAGTATAGTGAGAAACGCAACTGCGAAAACGACCGTCAGCCATGCCGGGATCCCGAAAATCGCTGAGGCTGCTACCATGCCAATGAATTCTGTTATCAGGGTCAGGAAGTTAACAACAGTCAGGTCGATCAAGGAGAACCACCCCCAGAAGGGGCCGAATCCATCGAAGATGGCCTCGGCGTGGCCTCTCTTGGTCACTGCCCCCAGCCTGACCGTCATCTCCTGAACGAAATATGCCAACACGGAAAACAAGACGACTAACCACACTAGGTTGAAACCGTAGTGAGCCCCGCTGACAGCATAAGTTGTAATTCCTCCCGCATCATTGTCCGCCACCATGACGATGATGCCCGGCCCTGCTATGGCTGAGAATATCGTTAGCCGTTTCCAGAGACGCCGGGATGCGTAGTAGAATCGCGGAACGAGTTTCATCTCTCTTGCACCGACGCGGCTCTTGCAGAGTTATGTTGGAAGCTGCGCTTTCTCATTTAATTCTATGGCGCAATTTCAAAGTTGATTGAGTTCTGTGGAGAGAGGTATTTTTTGACTATTGAAGCGATGGCACACGGCCGCTTAGCAATTTGAAACCGTAATGGTACGCTGCGAGGCCTGTGACTGGCAAGTCGAGCCAGAATGTGATTATGCGCATCAGGAGCGCAGCAGAGGCAGCGACGGCGACGGGAACTGCGAAAAGAGAAAGGGAGGTTGTCAATGCCGCTTCGTAAACGCCCAACATGCCGGGAACCGCGATCGGAGTCATTTGAATCATTTTCCCAATAGCCATGCTAATGATGACCGCCCACAGGGAAACATTCGTGCCTAAGGATACTAGGACCACCCAAAGGATCACCACGGAACAGCCCCAATCGCCGAGGCTCGCCACGAACGAGAGAGCAATGTGCGTTCTTGACGAAATCATTCTGCGAAAGCCTGAATGGTAATCATTCGCAAATTCATCTGCTCTGCCATCGGTGCTGGATTCCCTGCGCACGAGTTTCACTATGGGTTGAACCAGCTTCAGAAGGTAATCTAGGATCGGCCTGACTACCCTCGGGCGCAGCGAGAGGTAGAGAAGGACGACAAGGCCGACGATCGCCAAGGCCGGTAGTATAGAGAGCTCCACCATCGTCGACGAGGATATTCCGGCGCTCAAGAGCAGTGCCAGCATCGCGACGGCGGTACTGACGAGGAAACCTATGATGTAGAGGATGCGATGGAGGATGACGGTGGCTGTGGATACTCCAAGCTTCATCCCTGACTCCTTGGACCCGAGAACAATTCGCATGGCTTCCAAGAAAATGCCGCTAGGCATCGTGTAAGCGGCAAAGATGCTGGCGAAGGAAATTCCCTGACAGGTCAAGAATGGTAGCTTGTGCCCCGTGGCGCGAATAAGCATAAACCATGCAGACGCATAGAACACGAATCCGAGCAGTTGGATGCCGGTCATGAAAACGATGATGGCGGGGTCCACTTGGAGGATGACGCTTTCTAATTCGTCGATTCCGACGTAGGCGATGAACGCTGCCAGAGCACTGATGCCAATGATCAGGCCGACCACTTGCGTTACTATTCTCTTGTTTATCCGTGGCTCCTCCGCAGTGTTCGTCCGCAGTGCCACACCTCGGTCTGTCCGGATTTCTAGCTTTCGAGTGACTTACGCGTCTGCTTCTTCAGGCTTATATTATGGAATGCCGCGGATGGCGAATTGCAGGGTCAAGCCGAGGTCAACCTTGTGACAGAGACTCTCAACTTCGATGTTGTAGTCGTCGGATCGGGAATTGCAGGACTTCGAGCAGCCTTGGAAGCTGCGAGAGTCTCGAAAGGGAAATGCAACCTGGCTGTAGTCACGAAGGTTCAGGCCATGAGATCTCACTCCGTGTCCGCGGAAGGAGGGACTGCCGCAGTCCTATACCCTGACAAGGGCGATTCTATTGAGTCACACATCTTCGTGAAAGCCATGCCGGCCGAAATCTACCTGCTTGAACATTGGGGAATGCCATGGTCTCGTACAGACGACGGGAGAATCGCACAGCGCAACTTCGGCGGCTGCAGCTTCCCCCGAGCGACTTTTGCAGGCGACAGGGTAGGGTTCTTTCAGATGCAAACACTTTACGACACAACTCGGAAGTACGATAACATTCACTTCTTCCAAGAATGGTACGTAACCTCCCTTCTCGTTGAGCACGGAGCCTTTCGGGGAGTAGCTCATTACAGAAGGAGCTCGAGGTGACGGAGGGATTCTGATCAACAAGGACGGCGAGCGTTTCATGAAGAGGTACGCTCCTGAGAAACTCGACTTGGCCTCGAGGGATGTCACCTCACGTGCCATGATAACGGAAATTCAAGAAGGCCGAGGACTGAAGGATGAAGCAAGCGGCATGGACCATCTACTTCTTGATCTGCGTCACCTAGGAGCGGAGGAGATCAAAGAACGTCTCTCAGCCATTCGCGAGATATCGATAAAATTCAAAGGGATCGACCCGATTGACGAACCGTTACCTGTTCGGCCAGTCTGTCACTACACCATGGGCGGAATAAGGACTGACCTCCGAGCTGAGACTCCCATCAAAGGTTTGTGGTCGGCGGGAGAAGCAGCTTGCGTTAGCATCAACGGATCAAACAGGCTGGGAGCTAACCCCACAGCTGAGTGCCTCGTCTTCGGCGCTCAAGCCGGGGCCGGAGCCGCTGCGCATGCGATGTCCCAGCCCGGCAATGATCTGGATCAGCAAGCCGTCGCGGTCGAAGAGAAGCGGCTATTTGACGACATCTTTCATGGGAAAGGAACTGAGAACCCCTACGAAGTTCACAATCAAGTCCAGACTCTGATGGACACATTCGCCTACGTCTACAGAAATGGCAATTGTCTCAAAGAAGGTCTCGCCGCGCTACGAGAACTACACAAGAAGGCATACCGGCACGTGAACGATCAGTCCAAGGAGTATAACACGAATTTCGTGAACGTGCTTGAACTTGAGTCCATGTTCGAAATAGCGGAGATCGTACTCGTGGGTGGACTCGCAAGGGCTGAGTCCAGAGGGGCTCACGCAAGAACCGACGACCCGAAGAGGAACGATCAAGAGTGGCTGAAACACACGCTTACCTATCGTACAACGGATGGCCCCCGCCTCGAATACGTCCCAGTAACGATCACAAGCTACCAATCAGCAGAGCGCCATTATTGAGGAGATGGCGCAGACGCAAATTCCTCGAAAGATTCCGGCTGTGACTCTCAGAGTTCTTCGCAAGAATCCGGCTGAGCAGTCGAAGCGGCGATTTGACAGCTTTCAGGTCCCGGTGGAGCCGGGGATGACTGTCTTGAGCGCTCTTCTGTACGCGAAGGAGCAATTCGACCATTCGATTGCAATCCGGTACTCTTGCAGGATGGCGTGCTGCGGCTCGTGCGGAATGAAGATTAATGGTCTGCCGCAGTTGGCGTGCTACACTCCCATCGCCGAGCTGGGGAAGACGACGGTTACGGTCGAGCCTCTGGATCACTACCCGTTGGTTCGCGATCTCGTGACCGACTTCGAAGGTTTCTTCGCGAAGCATGACTCTATCAAACCGTACACGATAAGGAGAAACCAGACCGAGCAAGAAACAGCTACATCGGAATTTGCCCAGAGCTCACGTGAGCTTGAGGATTATCTGCAGTTCTCTTATTGCATCAAGTGCGGCTTGTGCAATGCAGCCTGCCCGACTTTCGCAGCTGACGCAGATTTCATTGGACCACAGGCCTTAGGGCAGGCGTATCGGTATGTTGCAGACTCGAGAGACGAAGGAGCGCGAGAAAGGCTGTCCCTCCTGGACAGTTCGCAAGGGATTTGGCGATGCCACTTCGCAGGTGCTTGCAGCTTCGTCTGTCCAAAAGGAGTAGATCCGGCCCTTGCTATCCAACGCCTTCGCAGAATGGTGGTGTCGCAACCTAAGCGAAAGAGTGCGCCCCTGCTGACTAGGCCTAATGACATGAAGGCATGATGTGCATTGGGCGTCGATTCCGCCTTTCTCCGAAAGGAGAACAAGGTGCTGCAGATGCGCATCAAATGCGCGGTCTGCGGCGAGAGGGTTAGACTCTTCGTCAATCACATGGCGTCACCCGGGGAGGTCTGGCCGTTTTGCGAGAAATGCGATACTTACGTTGATGTCATCCCTAGCGACTAAAGCTCTTCTCGGAGCGCGTCCGAGGAAAAGATGTCGGTCTGATCTTGGGTGCGCATCTCGACTGAGTAGCTTTAAGGAAGAACGCGAAGAGGACATGAGGAGCTGCCAGACTGGAGCGAAAAAAAGCGATCAGAGCATTGGACGCAGATGATCTTGGCCGGTATCGACAAGTATGACCTATTGTCCGATTTGGCAAAGCGACGCGGGTTTTTCTGGCCGTCGTTCGAGATATACGGCGGCGTTAGCGGATATCTGGACCTAGGCCCGCTCGGTGCACGGATGAGACGGCGGATTGAAGACAGCTGGCTGAAACTCTTCGTTTACCAACACGGATTCCCAATGATATCAAGCCCCGTAATAACGCCCGAGAAAGTTTTCGCGGCGTCTGGGCACTTAGAACACTTCAAGGACTTGATGGTAACCTGCAAGGATTGTAACCGACACTTCAAAGCCGACCATGTGATCTCGGAAGCGATGCCCGCCCGAACCGACATAGCGACAGAGGCCATGTCGCCTGCCGAGATAGATTCCTTCATCGCCGAGAACACGATTCGATGTCCGGTATGCGGTGGCCCACTAACCCAAGCTGAATACTTCTCTACGATGTTCAAGACCAACATCGGTCCTTACAGTGACGTTAGCGGCTACGCTAGGCCCGAGGCTGCTCAGGGTATGTTTCTGGATTTCAAACGGGTCTACGAGTCCAGCCGCGAACGGCTGCCATTGGGGATCGCGCAGGTTGGAACGGTGATGAGGAACGAGATCTCCCCGAGGCAGGGGCCCATAAGGCTCCGCGAATTCACCATCATGGAGCTGGAGTTCTTCTTCGATCCTGAAGAACCGAGATGTGACTACATGGACCGAGTCAAGGACGTCGAACTCCCACTTCTGTTGGTGAGGGATCGCGCGAGAGGTAGATCCGACCTCACGAAAGTGCAAGCAAACGAAGCTTCAGAGCAGGGCCTAGTGAAGGCTGAATGGATGACGTATTTCATGGCACTATCGGTGAAGTTCGCGAATTCGCTGGGTATTCCATCTGAGAAGCAAAGATTCGAGGAGAAGCTTGCAGCAGAACGATCCCACTACTCCGCTCAGACCTTTGACCACCAAGTCTGGCTGGATCGATGGGGATGGGTCGAGATAGCTGGACACGCGTACAGAACAGACTTCGATTTGAACGCTCACATCAAAGGGTCGCGAGTGGATCTCTCGGTGTTCAAGCCGCACCCAACGACCGTGGAAAGGCAAGCCACTGTCGTTGTTCCTATCGATTCTGTTCTCGGACCCGCGCTCCGGCAGAAAGCGGGCGTTGTCCTGAAGGCCTTGAAGGCAGTGAATCCTGAGGATTTGAAGAGTGCGTTCGAGAAGTCGGGATTCTTCGAGATTCAAGGGTTCAAGGTTCTTCCGTCGCACGTTCGATTCGAGGACCGGACGATAAGGGAGACAGGTCGGCGCGTTGTTCCGCATGTGGTTGAGCCAAGCTACGGCGCCGAGCGGATAGTGTATTCCACATTGGAATATGCTTACACCCGTGTCAAGGACCGTGTGGTTCTGAAGATCCCCTACGAATTCGTTCCGTTGCAGATCATGGTGTTCCCTCTCATGACGAAAGATGGTCTACCAGAAGTTGCGACGAAGGTCGCGGAGTATCTGGTGGAGCATCAGTTCAGCGTCGAGTATGACGATTCAGGAGCAATTGGACGAAGGTACGCAAGGGCTGACGAAATAGGCGTCCCTCTATCCATAACAGTAGATTATCAATCATTGTCAGATGACACTGTCACCGTTCGTGACAGAGATTCTTGGCAACAAGTCCGCGTCAAGTGGAAGCAGATACCTTCGACAGTGCCAACTTTCCTGCAGGGAGCCTTACCCTTCTCGAAGCTGGGAGAGCCGGTCCAAACGCTCTACGAATGACTGAAACTGATCAAGAAGCCGTGACGGACGGGCTATGCTTTAAGTTCTGATCCCGATTAACTACGTCACACAAGCACTGGGGTTCGCACGAGTGACCTTTCCGATCGAAACTGAAGCCAACATAAGGCGAAGGATGCTCGATCTCTGCCAAACGCATGCGAGGAATGTTGTCGAGATAACGCGACAACTCGCCGTTCTGATGGATAATCTTGCGGACAAAAAGCCGAAGCTTGCGAAAGAGAACTACGAGGGCATACTGAAAACGCTTGAGGAGAATGATAAGAACAAGTCGACATTTCTCAGCGAGGTCGCTTCCGTAGGTAGCTTGCTGATCAGCCGAGAGGATTTCTTGCGGCTTCTGTTCAGACTTGGCGAAGTGGCAGAGTATTGCGAGGCCATGGCCTTTCGGTTGATGGGAATCGTGGATTTGAAGTGGAAGCTCGACACGAAGCGGCTCCAGCTCATCTCGCATCTGATGGGGATGGTGCTCAAGGAGATATCGAAGGTAAGAGAAACTCTGCATTCATTGTCCTTCGACCCAGAGAAGGCCATAGAGACGGCGAGAGCGGTTGAGGAACTCGAACGCCAAATTGATGCAGAGTCCCGGAAACTGGACATGGACTTGATCTCAAGCAGGATGCCCCTTCAAGACCTGCTATTCTACAGAGACTTGGTAGATCGGGCCGAAAGAATTGCGGATATCGGGGTCGATGTCGTTGATCATATTCGCGTCCTCGCGCTCACCGCCTGAAGTGACAGCTCGATGGGTGAGCGCGTAGTTGCAGAGTTGATCGGTACCCGATTGGTTGTCTGGGATTATCAAGACGGCGTGAAACTCTACCGACTAGGCTTCTTCGGCAAGCCTGTTGGTATTCCGAAACCCAAGCCCGATCAGGATTTTAGAGCGCCCCTTATGCTCGACTTGATGGAGGCGCTGTACCTACTCGACAAGAAAGTCATCAGAGTCATCGACGCGAAGACAAATGGCGCGGTGAGCAAATCCAAGATTCTTGCCGTGGCCAAGCGCACATACAAGCAATTTGAGCTAGGGTATGAGGCGTACGAGGACCTGCGTAACCGGGGCCTCATCGTGACGCCGGGGATCAGATTCGGTTCTGACTTTGCGATTTACGAACATGGGCCGGGCATAGACCATGCACCGTTCATCGTCTCGGTGAAGCCTGAGCAGGAGACGATGGGACCTTTCGAGGTTGTGCTGGCAGGAAGGCTCGCCACGACAGTGCGCAAGCAGTTCACAATAGCCGTACCACGAAAACACAAGAAGAAAGTGGAATACTTAGTGTTTCGTTGGTTCAAAGCCTGAATCTCAGCGAACTTTCGCGCGACCGGGAATCCGCAAAAGCACATATTGCCCGCATCGTCAGCCTCTCGCTGATCTGAATGTACAGAGGCCTAGCGACCTCCGGAACACTCTTGGTCCTCTTCGGAGCGTTCCTGTTTCTAACAGATTGGTTCGTTCCGTTAGGACTTTCCGTTTTCGGCTTACCAATCTTGATCGTAGGAGTGATCATGGTTGCAATTGGCTTCTTTTGCACCGAACCGCAACTTGTGGAGCCCAAGCCCGGCAGGAAGTTCTGTTGGTATTGCATGGCTCAGATACCGAAGGGCGCGGTCGAGTGCCCATCTTGCAGCCTTCCTCAACACGAAGCCAACTTGTGATGCCAGGCTGCTTAAAGCGAAGTCGTCGCTCAGGCTACTGACTCTTACCCTGATCCGTGTTCTTCGTGGATTGGGGTTCTCGAAGCTGGATGTGTGCTTCACCTTCCATAATGTTTCTCTGAAGGGCCGTGATCAGTTCGTCGATGTCTTCATGGTTCAGACCAATCTCCCCAAGCGCTTTTCGCGTCTCTTCTGACAGAGTGGCAGCGATGTTCGGACCTCCATAACCCTCCATGCCAATAGCATCGAATTTGAGACTCTTCTTCTTGTAGTTGAAATGGCCAGAGATGTATGTCGCGCGCCCCTGTTCGTCAAGAGACTCGATGTAGACCTCCAAATCTTTTCGCAAGTCAGGTCTGATCAAAGCGTCATTCAACCTTCGACCTAGTTTCGAGCGAAGAAACATCTAGTCAATATACTTGTTTCGGATAAGCCCAGCGGAATGGTGAGTTGAGCTGCTCGAAAGCGTCTGTGAGTCTATCTCGATCATCGACACTGAATCGCTCGGCGTGAGAGGAGTTGTGGCGGCCTACTTGGTTTCAGGAAAGGAGACTGCCTTGGTAGATATGGGACACCGTTCCTCGGCTGAGGTCGTAATCCGAGATCTCGCTGCTCATGGAGTTGACAATGTGGACTACCTTATGCCAACTCATGTCCACTTGGATCATTGTGGTTCGTGCGGGACATTGGCACGAAGATACCCGGACGCTTCGGTCCTCGTTCATCCGCGGGGCGAGCCTCATCTGCGCGATCCCGAGAGGTTGGTGAAAGGGGCGGGAGAGCTATTCGGCCAAGATATGATGAAGCGGTTCGGTCTCCCTGATCCGATAGACAATAAGCGCGTGCGAGGCATGGCCGACGATGAATTGGTCCATCTGGGAAATGATTTGACCTTGAGAGCGATATGGACCCCAGGCCATGCTCCCCACCACATGAGTTACCTGTTGGAAGGAACTGGCTCACTATTTACTGGCGACGCGGTCGGAGTGCTCCATCCATCGTTTCCAGTCTTGATGCCGACGACGCCACCTCCAAGTTTCAATTTGGAGAAGGCGATTGAATCTTTGCAGCGCCTTGGGCAGCTTCCAGTCAAGAAGCTGTTCACACCTCACTTCGGACCGGACGGCACTGTTGATTGGGTTCAGTTGAATTCTTCCGCGTTGATGAGATGGAGGGCAAAGCTCGAACGGCTCGTGGCCGAAGGTGCATCTGTGGACCACATCGTCGAGGGATTTCTAGATGACGCGAGTAAACGGATCAGTCGTCCCGTCACACAGGTACCTGAGCATCTGCGCCTCACAACAAGGGTTAGCGTTCTCGGTTTCACGGGGTATCTGAAATGGAGATCCACCCAATCTCCATAACCTGCAACTTGAAGAGGCGCATTTGCTGTTTATCGCAAGTTTGATACAAATACCCACACGTACGTGTCAAGAAATTGCGACGAACAAGGTCGCCTGTTCCATCCGTTCGCCCATTCAAGGAGATTGTCTAATAAGTAGTCATCTCGGACTAATGGGACTCAAGTCTTAAGTAAGCAACGGCCCGGATAGCTAGTTGCTGAACTGAAAAATCTGAAATCGCCCAATTATGGTGGCAAATTGAGGCACTCATCGATGAAAAAGTATACACAGCTACTCGTGTGCCTCACTCTGGCACTAACTCTTCTTCTGCCGGTTTTCGACGCGTTCGCGTTGCCCCCCCTGGCGGCTGGCACGTTCCCCACGGGGACTCTGGTCGTCCCGATGGACGATAAGCAGACCGATCGGGTTCGCGTCTACGGTTTCATTCACGAATTCCTTCGAAGTGGATCCGATGTGGGATTGGCGAGAGTCATTGAGCCCCCTGACGTAACGATGCGAACATCTCTAACGCCGGGGGGAGCAGTGTATCAGGGCGGGCCTTTTCTAATTGACCAGAAATATCTGACGAACGTCAACACTCTTCTAGCGACTCCCGCATTCAACAAAGTTCTCGTCACGCGGCTCACCGCACCATTTACGTCCAACCAGATCTTCTTCGTACGACAACCCACTACTATCTTAGTGATCAAGGGAATTTGGGGCCGAACGGACTTCACTCTGAACCAGATGGCTATCAATTACACAATTGTCACACCCGACACTGTGCTCAACGACCCATCAATGATCAGGAAGTATTCGCTGATCGTCGTGGACTGCCCTGGTTGGTTCGGAAACCCAGACACGTATCCTGCGAGCAAGAGAGCAAAGATTCAAGCTGTCTACGATGTTCTGCGCACGCACGCCCAAGCAGGCAACGAAATCATATTCACAGACATTGCATTGAAGGACTTGGATCAGACTTTCCCCGGCTACGTTCAATTGATGGGTCCGAACGGACCTGGAGATTGGGATTCCACCGTTTACAACCCCCCTGCTCCGACGGGCGCGTATCCTGGCGAGTTTCCGAGTCAATACTACAATGCCGGCCCAGATCCTAACAGCGTCAAGATCTACACGGAAGGCAGCGGGTATGCCGTTGCAGCCGTTGAACCAGCCCATCGGAACGATGTCAGAATCCTAGTTGACAGCAAGAAGTTCGGACTTCCGTACCGTTACGCGATTTTGGCTTTCTACTTCGAGTTCGGCGCTGGCATCGTGGAAGGACTTGGTTTCCATCCTCAACAGCAACTGCCCGTGGGGAGCAAAGGATACTTTGCTGTGTTGCAGATCTACGGGAACAAGTTCATTCATGGTCCCCAGCTAGATTTCCTGATTCAAGTCAGACCACCATCAGTTACGATTGAACAGAATCAGGTAGCCACGTACAGTGTGGACATTCTCTCGCTCGGAAGCTTCAATTCACCTGTCGGTCTCCAGGTCTCAGGAATCCCACCAGCCTCCACGCCTACTCTGAATCCCGTGTCGGTGACGCCTCCAGCTGGTGGAACTGCGAGGTCGACTTTGACCATTGCTACGACGTTTAACACGCCACCTGGAAGTTACAATATCACAGTTACCGGAACATCGACTCTTCCGGCCATAACTCGTAGCCAGACTGTGCAACTCAACGTCACTTTAGCACGTCCGGATTTCGTCCTAAGCGCTTCGCCGCAGCTGCTAATTATCAACCAGTCCGCCTGCGGCAACGTGTCCGTGACAGTGCGCGGCATAGGCGCTTTCAACCAGCCTGTAAACCTAACAGTGTCTGGGCTGCCAGAACATGTGACGCAACAAGTTGTTCCGAACCCTGTGACTCCGCCTGTGGGCGGAACCGTCTCTTCAGTCATCATAATCTGCGCGGAATCGAACGCAGCGATTGGCAACTACACATACACGATCACCGGAACGGGAAGAACAGCCAACGGTACGACGATAGTTCACACGTTGACTCGGGATCTTGGGATAATCACGCCCCCATACCCGCCGATCAACTGGTTAGTTCTCCTACTCATTCTGTTGATGCTGCTATTGGCCCTCTTTCTAGGCTTACTCGCATTCTGGCTGTCGCGTAAGCGTGGGCCTCCGTCACCGCGTGCGATAATCCCAGTGCCAGTTGCTAGGCCGCGTCCGCGCGTGCAGTATGTGCTACCACTTCCGACGGTTCGTTGCAGACACTGCGGCCGAATAATTCCGCTCCACGCGGTTTACTGCCCATACTGCGGTAGACCGCAAGTCATCATGGCGAGACCGCCCCCTAGATTCGTAAGTCCACGGCAGATGGGCAGGGCAGGCATTTTCGGTTTCGCTCTATCGCTCGTATCAGGACTGTTGGTCATTCTCAACTCGGTAGCATTCCTCTCCCCTGGCTTCTGGAGTCTGTGGTCAGGAGTATTCTGGTGGCTTCCAAGCCTTGGACAGAGCTACGCGTTTGCAATTGGTGTCATAATCGGCTTAGTCATAGTCTTCGCAGCAGTCATGATGATTGTGAAGCACGGCGTGCTCGCGGACATAATCATATTCCCATTCGCAGTCTTCAGCTTGATAATTGGCGGGGGATTCATCGCGGGAATGGTTCTGGGAATCCTCGGTGGCATACTATGCGCTTTGCGACGATAGGCTGACGAGATAATTCGACAATTTCGCTAACGTTTCTAATCTTCAGTCGGATCCACGGCTTTCGGTAACAATTTTGTTCGCGTTGGCACTTGATAGGCATCAGAATTGACTGGCTGACTTCAAGGAAATTTGCCACGACGAGCATTCGCGGGGATTAAGCTCTCTTCGTCATAGCAACTTCCGAGCAGGTGGTAATCGTGTTTTGCAATGAAGTTGCAATTCAATACCTTGTTTCAGCGATTGGAAATTGGCAATTGCGGTGTGTGTCTATGATGAAAGTCCTAAGACACGTGGAATGCATAGGGACTGGGTTAGGTGTTGAAGAACATGGAGCTCATGGAATATTATCGTGATTCAAGTGGGTTCTGGCGGATCAAGAATTTCCGCAGGCGCCGTCGAGCCAGAATCTAGACTTCCACTCAGTCGCCATCGGGCGGCTGAAAACTATCTAACTCGTATGAATCTCAACTATGTCGTGGTCGCCCAGTACGTGATCTGGACCAACTCGTTCCCCGGCAAACTTGCTTGTGGGTCCCCAAATGCGCGAATAGCGGTACCTCTCCGCCAAATCTGAGTGAATGCTTCGAGCGAGCTCTCGCACGGTCGTTCCTGAATGCACAACGAATGGGAAGTCAGAGGGTCTCGGTTCGCCCGGTTCCTTTGTGTATACGCGTATAATTCCCAGCGTATCAAAAAGCCGCGGCCCCACGAGTTTCAACCCTTCGCCCGTGAGGCATGACGTACAGATCAGTGGCATGGATGAGGGGAGGTTTCGCTCTAATGTCAGCATTGAGGCTCGCGCGTTGGGTAGGTCGAGCTTGTTCGCGACGACCAATGAAGGCTTGTAGACCATAACGTTCTCGAAGATCGCGTCTTCCACATCACTTATTGTCGCGTCGCCGTAGATTCTCACGAGCGCGCTCTTGATACCGTAGCTTTGGAAAAGCTCTCTGATCTGGTCAGGATCATACGACAATCTGCTACTTGATGAAGCGATTCTGATCTCGCCCGTGCCTTTTTCTCGTACGATTTCCACGCGCGTTGCCTGCCGCTGGGTCGAGATGTGCGCTTCTTCAAGCGCCGCGGTCATTGCCCTGAACTTTTGCAGCGGATCAGCGGTTAGGTCCAGAAGCAGTATCAACCCGTCAGCAGTGCGGATAAGGTCGATCATCTCAGCTTGAATTTCAAAACTACCATCTGATTTGGGTTGAGGCGCAGGCATCTCCACCAGCTGAAACTGAATGTCTTCATACTGCAACATTCCTGGGGTTGGTCGTTGCGTCGTATATTCGAAGGGTGCAACGGTCACCTGAGCGTTCGTCAGCGCACGGAGAAGGCTACTCCGGCCCGAATTGGTTGGGCCGACAATCATAACTTGGCTGGCGCCCTCGCGCTCAACGTACCACAATGGGCGACCGCTGCCTCTCCTGCCCCGCTCTGCAGCAATTTGTTCCCGAAGACCTGCCATCTTCGTTTTGATCTGGGCCCTGAGGCGTTCGTTACCCTTGTGCTTTGGAATTTCGGAGAGAAACTCCTGGAACAATCGTAGCTTTTCTTTCGGGTTCTTCGCGTCCAGAGCCTCGTTCCATTTGGCTTTCGCTTCCGGCGGAAGATTGGCAGGCAAACCCGGCTCACACGGAGGCGCATACCTTCAGTGGAAAAGGAACGGCGCTGGGGGAGGATTAATGTCCTTCTCCTGGACTGGGCTGACTACAGTCTTCGCGATCCTGTCTCCTATTCGCTGTCGCTTGCGCGACCTCAAGACAGCTACAGCACCAAGCATATAGAGAAGGGGTAGCCAATCGATAAGGCGAAGTACGTTTCGCACCACGGCAGCTCTGAATGAGCATGGGTCTCCGTCAAGTTCGAGCACATGGATCTTCATGATCATCTTGCCGAATGTCGCGCCAAACCAAGCTTCCGTGAGTGAGTAATAGATGAAGGTCAGAATCGCCAAGTGGAGCGGCAACATCGGATCAAAGGGACCTGTCGGGCCAGTAAGAAGGTAGGTTTTTGTCACAAGACTTGCCCCAGCAAGGTATTCTGCGATCGACCAAGCCGCGAGGAGAATGAGCGAGTCAATCGTCGCGGCAGTAGCTCTCTTCCCGAGTGGTGCGGACTTCACATCGATGGGTGGCGCAGAAAGGGTCTCGATGGTTATTTCCTGATTCTCCTTGTGATCATTGTGTGGATCATTGATCGGCAATTGGCTCAACTCTGTTTCTGGTTGACTGGGTTCCGTTTCAGCTTGTTTTGGCTGGTGAAATTTCTCAGTTTTCAGACATACGCTTAAATACTGTTCGAAGGCGATATGCGAATCACTAAGAAGAGGAGTAATAGAACAAAGTTATGGCGGAAGTATGCCCGACCTGCGGGCTTCCTAAGGATCTGTGCGTCTGCGGCACTATTAGCATGGAACAGCAGCTTGTCAAAGTCCGCCTCGAGACACGGAAATGGGGCAAGGCTACTACGATTATTGAGGGTATCAATTCGAAGAGCGTGAACCTCGGTGACCTTGGGGCCAAGCTCAAGACTTACTGTGCCTGTGGAGGCACTGCCAAAGATGGCTTGATTATGCTTCAGGGCGATCACCGCAATAAGGTCAAGTCATTGCTGGTTCAGTTCGGATTTCCTGAGAGCTCAATCGAGATCCATTAAGCGCGTTTGAGGGGAACTCGCACGAATCGTTTTCTGGAGACTTTGCGCAATCTGAAACATTCCGGCGTAGCGCCGCAAGTATGTCCTTCCTGTGGAAGTCCGCTTCTCCAGTCTCATGGATCGTTGGATGGTTGGCTCGTCCCGCCGACTTACGCATGCGCGAAGTGTGGCTATGTCGGCAAGTTTGTCTTGGAGCTGGAAGAATCGTCAGAAGAGCGACGTTGAAACGGCAGTGTTCCATTAAAGGAACATTAATATAGCTCCCGCTTGGTCAGCCGCACTCGACTAGAAGAGGCGGCTGAAAAACACTGACCCAGCATTCGCTACGCTACGGTATCCTCGCCGGCGCGCTCACACTTATCCTCATAACTTCAGTCACGATATCTTTGTCCTCGGCGTATGGCCAAAACCAACAGATCGTAACACGGAGTCAACGGATTGACTTGGAAACCGGAGACTCGCTGATCGTTCATAGCGATCGGAACAGTCTTCAACGTGTCCTCCTTGAGGGGAACATCACCAACACCACAATTTCCAAACCAAGGGAATATCCAGCTGACAATTTGGCGATCAAATTCAACGCCGGGGGAACCATCACACTCAGGGCGTTTTTCGATTACGCGAACGACTATGAAGTAACCGTAGCAACACAATCATCGAATTCAAACCTTCAGCACGCAAACTCTACCTACTACATCTCACAAGGATCATTTGAGCTAGATATCACGGTCTTCGTCAACGAGAGCAACGCTCCTACACAGGTACCCACGCTTTCTCCTTCAGAGAGCTTCCTAAGCTGGATGAGCAAGTTCGGCGAAGCATTTCCTTTTTGGGTCAAGGCGCTCTACCTCGTTCTGGGGATCCAGTTCTTTACAGTGGGGGGTCTTTGGATCAGACGGCAAACCGCGAGAAAAGAGGAAGGACCGCAGCCACTGGACTATGGCGACAAGGCGTTTCTCTGGATTGATCTCGCCTACAAGTTCCTCTTAGTCTCGTTCCTTGCGATCATTCTGATCATGGGAGGAGAGTTGTTGGGATTGTTCATCTTACGCTTCATGTTTCTAGTATCACTGGATCTGCTTTCTCTCTGGGATCTTTTCGTTGTTGGCTTCGCCGCTGGGGCGCTCATTATCGTGTATCTCGCTCGGTTCACACTCGAGAGAGCCTTCGACCTCAAACCGATAGAAGATGAATGACCATGTCGACGCGACTTGACGACATCGAGAGCTTCATCGAGACCGAGTTCGAGTCGGACAAAGGCAAAGAATGGTGGAGACGATACAAGGCTCTAAGGTGGATCAACTACGTTCCGCTGCGCATGACCGACAGGGACTTCGCCAAATGGCACAGATCCAGAATCTCTCCACGAAGATTTCGCAGGACCCAGCAGCGCCTCGACCGGGTCTACCCCCCTTCGAAATTCTCGTCGAACAAACTAATCGGCCGAGAAAAGGAGTACAATCTACTGCTCGATTCGTTCAGGCTACATGTCCTGCGACATCCAATGTTGAGGAAATGGTTCGAAAAAGACGAATTGCCGAAAGCGATTTGCCTGACTGGGGAGAGCGGGACGGGCAAGACGTTCCTTACGATGGTGTCGCTGAAGCAGATGCTCCTTGAAGCAGACAAGAACGGCGTCATGGTATCCCCTGTCATCATCAAAGGGTCCGATGTTTTCTCCGAATACTACGGAAGGAGCACTAAACAGATCGGACGCCTTCTGGAGAAAGCATCTTCAGCACCGTCGGTCGTGTACATCGACGAGTTCCAGAGTTTCGGCAGGAAAGTGAGAGGCGACACGGGCACGGAACTGGAAGACACGCGTGTCCAGGACGAGATCAACCGCTGGCTAGACAAGATTCTCAGCAACGACTCACGGACCCTTGTGATCGTGGCAACGAACACCTACGAGCAAACCCGAGAAGATATCCGCAGGCGCCTAACTCGAGTCGACTTGGATTCTGGAGTCACTCGCGATATGCTCTTGGCCATAGTAAGGGACAAACTGGAAAAAGAAAGCTGGCGAGGCATCTCAGGGGAAGAGATACTGGAGATCTTGGAACGCGAGGCCGCACTTCGACGACATGGCACGATCACTCCGAATGATGTACTAAGTGTTTTCAGGGAGGTCAAACGATCCAAGGAAGTTCCACTCCTTGAGACGATTAGGAGATCAATGCCCAAGCCGTTGTCAAGCTGGACCAAACCCATCTACAAAGTCAGCCTCGAAGATTTCGCAGAGGCAGCTCACTCGATGAAGTTCTACGCAGAACGGGAGAAATCGAGAGAGGTAATGGACGCCGTGTACATTGTCACACCAAAAGTGTCGAGAGAAGAAATCGGGGGACTCCATGACGTCAAGGACAAGGTGCTGAACCACATATCGTTGGCATTCAATCGAACTATGTCGCGGCTCGGGTACGCTTCGAACTGCCGATTTCTGTTGTACGGTCCGCCGGGCACGGGCAAAACGTTGCTTGCCCTCGTCGCTGCTGCAGAAAACAAAGTGGCGTTCATCAAAGTGAGGGGAGGCGAACTAATGAGCGGGGCGAGTTACATGGGGGAACCAGAGAAACGCATCAAAGACCTCTTTAGCCTCGCGAGGCAGCGTACACCATGCATTCTGTTTCTCGACGAAGCCGATGCGATCTTCTGGGGGGGTTGACCCCACTGGCAACAAGATCCTCGCCCAAGTAAAGGCAGAGCTCGGCGAAATCAAACCCGAGGAAGGGATCGTGGTTATCGCAGCCTCTAACAAGGAGAATCTGATCGATCAAGCCACGAAAGACCGTTTTGAGCCCAACGTGTTCTGCATCCATCCGCCACTCAACGATCGCGAATGGAATGAGGTCGTCGCAATTCACCTTCGAAAATTCAAGCGCTACCTGCATGCGGAGGTAGATGCCTCGAAGATAACGCGACTGTTCCGGATGCAACGAATCCTAAGCCCCCGAGCCGCAGCGGAGACTATTGCGGAGGCACACAGACTGTGGGCATCGGAATTGGGCGCGTTGTATGAACTTCGCGCGTCTAGGACAGAGACTGAGAAGTTCACGACGAAACAACGGTACACTGCAGATCTAAAGAGATTGGAGGACATGATTCAGGTCTGCGGCAGCGAAGGAATCAGTCTGTCGATCGATAGCTTGGATGAGACACAGTATCCAATACGGCTCTATCATTTCGAGAAGGCGATCCAGGCGCTGGAGTCTACACAGGACAAACAGCGACGTCAACTTGAGGAGGCATTGATCCCCGCCGAACCATTGTGCG
>Ga0315268_10001195_pt1 | contig 29849 bp, 31 predicted proteins | sample C1_top_MG_FD_204535 | JGI IMG/M metagenome (GOLD analysis project Ga0315268, IMG submission 204535) | Sediment microbial communities from Yellowstone Lake, YNP, Wyoming, USA - C1_top | ecosystem: Environmental > Aquatic > Freshwater > Lake > Sediment | place: USA: Wyoming | collected 2017-08-01
GTTTGCGTTCAATTTCCCATGGAGCAGCACTTCTAGGCATGAATAGTTTTCTCTCCTAGATGAATAGAAAAAGCGTTGAAGTATAATAGGCTTAAACTCTAGGCTGAAGCAGGCTTAACTATCTGAGTCATTAGGTCCAGTTTGTCAGCGGCTTTAAGCACTTCTGAAACTTCTTCGTCAGAAGCCCCGCGTTTAAGATCAACCTTGTCCTGCAAAGGTTCAATGTGGGTGACGTTGACTCTTCGTCTCTTAACTCCTGAAACGTTTTTGGGACCAGTTATGAGCACGAAGCTTTTGTCAACTGTATCAACTATCACGCATTTTCTTCCTGCCTCTCGTCCAGTAAGTTTAATGCAGATTCTTCCAACGTCTATTGCGGTCACTTGTCGTGTCCCCTGTTAAAATACAGGTAAGAAGACCGTTTGAACAAGTATTTATAGATTCACCGTTTACGTCATGAATCTCTCAATGATGTTGTTCAGGATGCTTGTTCCCAATACAAGGTTTTCTATGGATATGCGTTCATCTATGCCGTGGATAGTTTTCTGCATTTCTGAGTAAGATGTTTCTGGTCGAACAGGGTGAAATCCATAGCAAGCATTGCCTATGTTGCGGAAGAAACGTGAATCAGTGCCTCCAGTAAGCATCACAGGAGCCACGCTGCAAGTAGGTTCAAACTCCTTCATGACCTTCACAATCAGTTCATAAAGCGGCGTCTTCAGTGAAGACTCACTAGGATCGTTCGCTTGAATCGTTTCGAACTCCAACTTGTCCAAACCTACATCTCTCAACAATGCTTTAATCTCATTCATTGCCTGAGACGGGCTATGCCCCGGTAACACTCGGCAGTCAAAAACAGCTTCACATTCAGAGGGAATTATGTTTTCTTTGACTCCTCCGTGAATCATCGTGGGCGTAGCGGTCATTCTAAGTCTTGCCCGAATCTCCTCGGCAAGATAATTGTCGCGTTGAGCGAGCTTGTCCAGCTGTTCATCGGCTTCTTCTGGATTCTGGAGGATCTGTGCTAGGTATGGGCGCAATTGTTTGTCGGCTTCTGCCATTTGCGTCAGGTACTGTTTCACGGTCGGTATCAACATGATTTTCGCACGATAATTCCCAAGTCTATCAACAACCTTGTTCATACGCATTATCGCGTTGTCTGCCCCGCCTGGAACAGAACCGTGCCCCGGTTTGCCTTTTGCCCTGACTCTGAACCAGTAGATGCCCTTTTCTGCCGTCTGAACCGTATAAACCATATTTCCGTTGGCGGAGATTGCCATGCCTCCGCCCTCGTTCAACACGTAGTCAGCTTTAACTTTGTCAAGATGATTTTTGACAAGCCAGCCTGCTCCCGCATCTCCGCCCTTTTCTTCATCGGCTGTTGCAGCCAATATCACGTCGCCTTTCAGCTTCACGTTATTCCTCTTCAGAAGCTTCAACGCCATGACTTCTATGGCGGTCATGCCCTTCATGTCCAAAGCGCCTCGACCCCAAATAAAACCGTCTTTTACTACGCCGCCAAAGGGCTCTTCGCTCCATTCCTTCGGATTCGCAGCCACAACGTCCAAATGTGAAAGCAAAAGCAAACTCGGCTTCTTGCCTGACCCCTTCAAGCGTGTGACAACACTTCCTCTGCCTGGCGCAGATTCGAACAACTCACATTTGAAGTCATCTTTTTCCAGGTTTTTCGCAACGTATTTCGCGGCTGCCGTTTCGTTTCCTGGTGGATTTGTTGTGTTTATACGAATTAGATTGCTTAGGAAATCTGTGACTTCTTCTCGAACTTCGTGCAGTAGTTTGGCACACATTTCAGGTCTTCACCTTGAGCTAAGCGTATAGCGCCTATTTTGCTTAAGACTTTATTCCTATGAGGGGTGCGAAATCTTAAGTCTAGAATTGACGGAAGTTGAAATGGGCACAGGGCCTTGAAGACAAGTTCAGAAGCTCAAAAACTCACAGTAGAAGTCAAGGAAACTGCAATGAAGGCAGGCGCCAACTTGGTCGGGATCGTTTCTGCAGAGGTTTTTGACGCATCTCCGAAAATTTGGATTGGCTGGACAATCAACGAATACACGAAGAAAGCGGCAGAAGTATTGCCAGACGCGAAATCCATCGTTGTGATCGGCTATCATGTTTGGGATGACATGCTTGAACTGGCAATAAAAAAGATTGACAGATGGGTCTATCCAGGCTATTTTCCATTAGACTATTTGGAACAGAAAGTAGCCAACTTTCTGACAAAAAGAAGCTATGAGGCTTGTGCCTTCTATGGAGGATCATGCAAACGGTTGGCGCAGTTAGCAGGATTAGGCAACTACGGCAAAAACGCCTTGATAATCAACCCAGTCTATGGTCCATGGATACGATTAACCCCCGTGCTAACGAATGCCGAATTGATCCCAGATGAACCTTTCGAGCGGGATCTTTGTGGCGACTGCGAGGAGTGTTTGAAGGCTTGTCCAGTCCGGGCATTGACGCCCTACAAAGTTGATGATGGCAAGTGCCTCGTGGGGCGCCACATAAGGGACAAAGAGAGTTTCGAACGTTCGGAAAAGCTGAGAAGGCTTGAGCCTTCCATGACGGAACATGCACATTTGATGTGCACAAGATGCCAAAAAGCATGCAAATACGGAAAAGACAAACACCAATCCAGTTTCCACGTCAGTATTTGAAATGCTTATCTTGCCTTCTACCCTCTTGTCTCAGTAATACAGAAAACATAACGAAGAGAGGCTTTGAATGACCAGCGAGCAGTCTCAAGTTCTTTCAAAACTTCCCCAATACGGCTCGTCTAAGACTGTGGGTCTGATATCTGACACCCACATACCTGTCCGTGCCAGAAGCCTGCCCAAACAGATTTTCAAAATCTTCGAGAACGCCGATTTCATCGTGCACGCAGGCGACCTGGTAAATCTGTCAGTCATTGATGAATTGGAGCAAATTGCGCCTGTCTTGGCTGTTTACGGAAACATGGATGGATCTGACGTTAAAGAAAGCCTACCAAGGCTGAATTCTCTCAAGATATTCGACTGGAAAATCGGCGTCATGCACAATTCAGGCGTTTATTTCGGCATTGGGAAAATGCGTGCGATTGCCGAGCAGAACGGTTTTGACGTGCTGGTTCACGGGCACACGCATAACTCGAATGTTAAATGGGATGGTAACATTCTTTACATAAATCCGGGAAGCCCCACGAACCCTGTTCCCCCATTCATTGTCAGACCAAGCGTAGCTGTGCTAAAAGTAACAAAACACAACGTCACTCCTGAAATAATCCAAATCTAATCGGCAAAGAAGAAAATAGGTTACTTGTGAGGCTTTGGCAGAATTTTGCGAAGCGCAAGTGCAGCAATAGAAGCGATGAATGTCAATATTAACATCAGGATAGGTATAGTGAACTCAGGAACCTGTCCAGTCCAGTTCGTAATGCTCGGTCCATCGATAATGCAGTGAGCTTTCACCGTGATTGTTGGAGTTCCTGAAATCGGACCCAGATCATAAGAAACAGTGAAAGTGCCGTCTGGCGCCAGAGTTTGAACGCCTGTCGTCAGATCTGTCGTGTTCGACCCAAGAACGACTTCGATTGTGTTTACATAGTGAGAAGGAATTTCGATGCTATGTAAGACAGTGATGTCTAGATACGTACTGCCACCGACATCATGAGGAACGACGTTTTGAACAACGGGAACTGGGGCAAACACTGGCTTTGCCAAGCTAATGCTCATGATTGAAATCACCAGAATGGCTGGTAACAAAAATCTGTTCAAACTGATTTTCACTCCAGAAACTTTGCGTAAAGACCAAGTATATCTGTTTTGTGTTGTTAAGCACTCCTAAGAACTCGCGTCAAGCTTTGACGTCACCTGTTCTAAGAGAGTGCCTTCACCAATAGAATCCATAAAGATAGTAGTAGAGGACAAATCCCAGTAGCAGTACGGTCGACCATAGAATCAAGGTTGTCCGCATCATCTTCTTCCTTCGTGCACAGTTCTGTACGGAGGATTTGAAGTGCCATGAACCGACAAGCCAGACTGAGAAAATGATCGTTATCATACCTAAACTCGCATGCGCAATGGTAACTATCGATATTATGTTGTAGGGATTTGTTCTTAGTATCTCCATTCTAAGTAGAGAAGGCAACATGATAAAGAGAAAAGATGCCAGATTCAAAAAAGTGGCAACTGACATCGTGATTCCATGCGCAAGGCGTCTACGCATCTTTCTAAGAGCCGTACTCACAGAAAGCAAAACCAGAATCGCAATCTGTAGCCCAAGATTGATTTGAGCAAGGACAAATGGATCCATGTATTCAAAACCAGAATTTCAATAGTGCAGGTATCGTATAAAAGACTTCACTTTAACCCATCTCTCTACGTGGCTGTTCTGTTGTTTCGGAGAGCATTTTAAAAGCAAAAATCGCTAAGTGCATTGGCACTGGAGGTTCATGTTCATGGAACGTTGCAGAAATCCTTGGCACGATGACTGCAAAAGTAACGATATCGAAGTCTACATTGAGTTCAAAGGCGAAAAACGCCCGATTTGTCGGCAGTGTTGGAGCCGCATAGCCCAAATGGACTTGGAATGGTGATCGTGATGGAAGGATTTAATGCAAACACAGCCAGATCATTTCTCGGCAAGAATGTTAATCTTCACCTAAAAGACGGTTCCGTAATTGTCAACGTAAAGTTGGCGGAGATTCAGAAAGACGAGTTTGAAAGGCGCTCTTTCCTCAAGTGTGCGCCTTGTGTTGATGGCAACGTGCTCACGGTTCCACTGAAAAGCGTGGCTTGGGCAGAAATGCTGAACGTGAACATTCTTCTGACCAGCGGCTTGGAATAGCATACGAGCCACTCAGACTCTGCTGAAACACATACAAAAAACGCAACTATTTCAAAGTGCCTTGCGGAATTCTAGCCTCTTCCAGTGGTCATGTATTTTACATGAAGTCGACAATCATCCTTAAATAAACTCGTGCAGACTGATGCAGCGGTGAACAAGAATGCCCTGCACAGTAATAGCTGGAGCCTTCTGGGGAGACGAAGGCAAGGGCAAAATAATCTCCTACTTAGCCCTGAAAGACAGACTGGATTTCTGCGTAAGAACTGGTTCAGTAAATGCTGCGCACACGATTTGGCATCAAGGCAAACGGTACGCATTGCACATGGTTCCAGGCGGCTTCGTCCACGACAAATGCCGTCTGCTCATCGGTGCAGGCTCAAACGTACACGTTGCACAGTTTCTGAAAGAAGTTGAAGAAACAGGAGTTAAAAACCGCATAGGCGTAGACAGTCAAGCCTCAATAATCGAAGAGAAGCATTCCATGCAAGACAAATCAAGCGCGCATCTGAAAGGTCTGGGCACTACTGGCTGGGGTGTAGGACCCGCAGTCGAGGAACGCGTCCGCAGAACGGCAAAAGTCGCAAAAGACATTCCAGAGTTAAAGCCCTATATCGTGGACGTAGCAGAGGAAGTCAACAATGGTTTAGACACAGGCAAGAAAGTACTGTTAGAAGGAACTCAGGGCCTGCTGCTTTCGCTTTTCCACGGAACCTACCCATACGTAACGAGCAGAGACACAAGCGCATCCGCAATATGCTCAGAAGCAGGCGTAGGTCCAACACGCATCGACGACGTGATCGTGGTTTTCAAATCATTCATCACACGAGTGGGCACAGGACCGTTACCAGGAGAAATTTCGAAAGAAGAAGCAATCAAACGCGGATGGTTTGAAACCGCAGCAGGAACAGGCCGCGACAGGCGCTCAGCACCCTTCAATCTCGCCTTGGCCAAGAAGGCAGCCAGACTCAATGGCGCAACACAGGCAGCTGTCACTAAACTTGACTGCGTGTATCCAGAATGCAAGGGCGCAAGAACATATGACAAACTGTCGATTGAAGCAATTGAGTTTATCAGGAAAGTCGAGAAAGAGACAGGCATTCCAGCTACACTTATTGGCACTGGGCCGGAAGCGTTGGATCTGATAGACAGAAGAAAGGAATAGTCCGAATCTGCGGAACTCTTATTTCTGTCGAAGCCCTGATTTTCGTTCAACATGGTTGAGAACATGACCGATTATAGTAGACATTCCTTCAGATCCTCTTCCATATTCATCGCGCTTGTGTTCGTGGCTGGCTTGGTTGTCGGTGGATTAGTCACTGCGTACATAGCTTACACGCAGATCACGGCTTTAGAAAGTGACGTTGCTAGTCTCCAGAATCAGGTTTCGAGATTGTCAGGCAACCAAACTATCTACAATGAAAACATTACAATATATCAGAATGGCACGAGCTTGAAAGATCTATATGACGAGGTCAAGGATTCGGTGGTTCTGATTCGAGCTGAAAACAGCACTTCAGCCAGTGAAGGGTCTGGTTTCATTTTCAACTATACTGGCACTATGGTTGTTATCACAAACAATCACGTTGTCTATGGCGCAACAAGCGTGAGTGTAACATTTTCAGATGGAAACGGCTACGCTGCCGCAGTCAAAGGGTCAGATCCGTACTCAGACTTGGCTGTCGTAACTGCAGACGCTCCTTCAAGCGAATTCAAGCCTCTTGAAATCGTTAGCTCCTCAACACTCAAGGTAGGCGACATGGTAATTGCTATAGGAAACCCGTATGGATTGGTTGGTTCAATGACAACTGGCGTCGTCAGTGCACTCGGAAGATCAATCACTGAGGAAGAGTACATTGGAAGATACAGAATATCGAACATTATACAGACAAGCGTGCTCATAAATCCGGGAAACTCAGGCGGTCCTCTGCTGAATGCTTACGGGAAAGTCGTTGGAATCACCACGGCCATAGTTCAAGACTCTCAAGGCTTAGCCTTCGCCATTCCGTCAGACGCGATACTCAAGGAAATAGCTGCACTTGTCGAGAACGGTAGCTATATAGATCATTCTTATTTGGGAGTGGCTGGAGTTGACATGGATTACGATTGGGCTACGCAAAACGGCGTGAATGTTACTTATGGTTGGAGAATAGCTGAAGTAACCCAAAACGGTCCTGCATATGACGCTGGCATTCAAGTTAACGATATAATAATCGGTATCAACGGCTCTCGCATGAGAAATGGCGACGAGATAACAAGCTATCTTGAAGAAAACACTGTGCCCAACGAAACCGTGATATTGAGCATTGTAAGAGGAACCGAGACCATAGAAAAATCGGTGAAACTCGGAACAAGACCGCCTCCTTAAGTCTCAGTTCAAAAAGCTTAGCGAAGTTGCCTGCCTCCGCATCTAGAAGGGAATATCCCGTCGTAGGTGAAAAAAGTAATTCACCGCCAGAACTTTCATTGCTAGCTATGTTATGGATACAGGGAAGACTCTCAACTGTGAAGTATGCATCTAGTGCATGTTTTTTGCCAAGTGCTTTTCTATTTCTATTTCTGCATTGTCTGCTTTGATGAATATAGGCACGTTTTCCATGCCTGTGGCTATGTAGCTGGAAAGCATCCATTCTCCAGGAGCGAATTCTAAAGTTTTTTCAAGTATGCCTTTATCTACCATGAAGGTTTCGCTGATGAGGTTTCGGTCATATGGACGTGGCAGCGTTCCGACAAAATAAGTATGCAATTGCTGTAACGCGTTTGTGTTGAGATAAGCAACTCTTTGCGTGGCTATGCAAACCCCCAACCCGTATTTCCTTCCCTGCCTAAGCAACCTCTCAATCTGTGCTGAACACTGCCCTTCGATGCCACCAAGTACATTTGGAATGAACTCCTGCGCTTCGTCAAAGACCAGCAGAACGTATGGTTTGACTGTGAAACGCCGTTTTCTGCGTATGAGTAGATCTTGCGTTAGTTCAATAGCTAACTCTTTTATGGTGAAAGGATCTGATATGGAAACGCAGAGAAGATTCGTGGTTTTGTCTTCGAGTAGCTCTCGAATCTTCTCAACAGTTAAGCCTCCAGTCTCTTTAGCAACTTCTTCCTCGCCTTTCTTGAGGATATCTAGTATCGAGCTTCGCGTCGTTGCCCAAGCATAAAGCCCACTCTTGTCATGCACCTTAAACTGTGTCACGGTTTCAGTGGCTAGTTGATCAATGTAGTTGACAAAATCCTCTGTCACCTTCTGATTCTCGCTCAAGCCATGCTCTTCAACGTACTCGAGTATGGCGTCATGAATCTTATCAATGGCATTCAAATAATGCGGCTTGTCCACATTGCCTCCTCTCTGGCTGTCAACCTCCTCCATGAACTGACCATAAGTAGGAACTTGCTGTCTAGGCTTCGTGTAGTACCCGAGCTTGCCTTGATCCATAATACATTGCAGCCCACGCTTAGTGCGTTCATCAGTCTCATATTCTCTTGGCTTAACAACAGAGTTGAAAAACTGCTGAACCGAATCAATCCGATGTTCAAGAATCACTTTAGCCTTCACGTTCGGATCAGCAAGCATATCAAGCAAAAGGAAAATGTATTCGCAACTTATGTCAAAAACGATGATCTTCGTGTTGTCATTGTGCAGCAACAACCTGCGCAGAATGTTTGACATCAAATTGCTCTTTCCGCCACCAGTAAAAGCAAAAACTCCAAAATGATAACGCACAAGCTTTTCGAAATCTACATAGATAGGAATTGCGGTTTCACTTGCCTCAAACATCTTTATCAAGCCAAGTCTCGGATCTGCCCTAGCGTCTTCCACAGTTTTGCTCGTGTCAATGCCATACTTCTCAGCGATCTTCTGGTTATACATGCGGTTAATCATCTGGCTGTTCAAAATGTAGCCTGAGCTACCAACAACCGGATAAGAAAAGCCCTTAACAAACTTGAACTCGCAGTTTTTGTTCAAGATCAAATCATAATTGATCGGAATGGCATCGATCTGAATCATCATCGTAGAAGTGTCATCAGTCTGCCAATCCTCCTCAGACTGCTCGATAATCTCAAACTGCATCGGATAATAACCATGATCTGACAATCCTCGCAACCCAAAATGCTCAGGCCAAACGCGACTGACCTCCATAAGCGTGTACCTGTCACAATCCTTGTCAACTTGCTTGAAATTCTTCACAGCCAAAAGCATGCCTTCCTCAAGTAACCCCATCAGATCTTTCTGGTATTCAACTTTCACTCGGCATTGATAGCGGGCGCTGGTTCCTGCAACCTTTGTCTCCTCAGTTGCCGCGAAGAATCTGGGCATGACTGCTGCGAGGCGTGCGTTGAATTTGCCTGCGAAATCCGTGAAGCATTCAGTGTTAAACTTGTTCTCTTCTTGCGGCTTCAAACGTGGCTCTCCTCTCTCTAAACGTGCTCATGTAGAATACAAACCTTCTCAATTTATGATTATTGACTATCCATCCCGCCGTCGTGTCAACCATGCATTTAAACTGACTGTAATTCCACTTCGCAACCTTGTCCGCAATAAACAAAGGCTTGTTGTGCCCAAATGCTTCAGGAATGCTGGACGGAGCCATAGCAACCAGAACACTCATCACCAAATCCTGAAGCCTATTCACCTGATCCCTGTTCCTGAACAAAATAACCTCCACAGGCTCCTCCGCCCCGCCAAACTCGTTCAAAAACTTCGTCACGTTCTCAGCCGTATAATCATATTCGGGGTAAACCAAACGATCTATGAGCAAGACATTGCTGCGCAACATCGGATCAGACTTGGCTTCACTCAACTGCACATAAGTTTTCAGAAACGTCTTCTCAAGACTCATCCGATTCTTTATCGCTCCAGAAACATAGCCTCGGCGGTTTTGTCGATCAGGTATCATCGTTCTGAACGCGGAATCATATTCTATCAGGCTCCATGGCGGATGAATTTTCGAAGTGTTGAGTATGCTTGTTGACTGCAGGATCATGCGGTCGGTGTTTGGCAACTTGTCAAACTCCAACGGTGAAAAAGCTTTGTTTAACATGCCCTCACCATACATGATGGGGATAAGTTGGCGTTTGAAGTCTCTTGCAGCCGTATCCTTCGTTATACCCACAAGCAAAATTCGTCTTTTCCAGCATTCCTCCATAAGCATGTGCAGCGCGAAAAGCGTTAAGAATGCAATGTCAATTGTTGTGAGCCAATGCTCTTTACCATCCTTTACGATTTTCATGATGCTACTGTTTCTGGCATCTGCAGTTTTGGTGAAGAAGAATTTGTCCCCGATCATGGTAACAAGTTTCTTGATGCGTGCAGATGTTGTTGCATATTTCTGATTGAGATTGTAGTTTCCATCTTCTTCGCAGATGATGCCTTCTTGGACGGATTTGGCAATATATCTCCTCGCCCTTTTGGCTCTCTTCTCATCAGATATGCCAAGCTCAGCTAGGACTTGCTTCTCCGTCAACGGTCCTTTCCGCCTAGCCAACTCGATTACCGCATAACGCAAGTAGTCTGCGCGCGGCGGCGGCAATACAAGCTGTTCGTTGCAGACGCATTGTCGGGCAGTCGTCAAATCGTTGACGTCTATGGGTTCATCGTTCACTTTGTATCCGATTAGGCTGCTTTTCGCTTTCCACACATCACGTTTTGCCGTGTCATAAATCAACCCGGCTCTTTCGATGGATAAACTTCTGTCTAAGAGGATGATACCAATGTTCTGGTTTGGATCAATGGCAAGCTTGTAGGCAAGATAAAACTCGGCGAAAGTCATTATCCAATTCGCAATCGTGGAATTATTCACTATCGACTCATCAGTCAAAGGCTTGTTCGGATCAATGTCTCCAGCCTGAACCGACTCCGAAAACGTCTGATCAATTTCCGGAATATCATTAACGTAAATTGGCACAACGCTGGAAATGCCGGCACTTTGGCGAAGCGTCTTCTCATCATACTTGACCTTGCAGCTACCATCATCACAAAACGTGACCGAACCTGTCGACGCGTAGGCTCCTCCGAAGAAGATTACCAGATCAAACAGTTGCCGCGAATACATTGTGCCGTCTACGCCAGCAAAACGAACACAATCTGCACCGAAAAACTCTTTCGCAGTCTTAGAAGCCTCTTTCTTGTCGAAGTTCATTCGTATGAAGCTTGCTAGCCAATCATCATACAGGTTTCTTAACGAAGAAAAATGCTGCTCGTAATCGAGGATCTGCGTCGATGCTCCAGATTTCAGCACTTCACTGCTTCGTTTGAGCGCGTCTGTTAATGAAGACAAGTTCGAATTCCCCTCTGCTTCATGTAAAGCTGTTCAAGGATAAAATCTTGCCTTCGTTATTGTCAACCTGTTCAGCGTTGTAGGCAGATACGTAAGAGAGATGTTGGTATATCTGGGCAAGGATGAATCCGTTGCATGAGAGCGCTGGGAACCTGAAGGTAGACGCTTTATGTCGGAAAGTCAGTAAGCCAATAAGCCGTCGTTAACAGCAAGGAAATGATGAAGTTGCTTGCGGAAGCTGAAGATTGTTAAGTATCAGAGGCACACTTGCTAACGATGCTTTTGAAAGAGACGTAAGCGGGTGGGACAAGTTTTAAAGGATTGATAGTCAACACGATTAGTCTGGGAATCGCAGGCAAGAGTTGAGCCTCGGTTCTCGAACGTTTGCGGGGTTACCCTATTTTCACTGCTAATGACAAAAAGGAACGAATGAAAGGTGTCGAATAATGAGTGAAGAAGAGAAAATCAGGACTTTGAAATATACGGAAGTTAAATTGATCGCTGAACTTATGAAGAATAGCCGTAGAAGTGATAGGCAGCTTGCGAGGGCGTTGAAAATATCGCAGCCGACTGTGAGCAGAATGATAAAGAGGCTTGAGAAGGAACGAGTAATCCAAGAGTATACAATCATACCAAATTTCAACAAGCTTGGCTATCACATCTGTGCTTTGACTTTTGCCGATTTCGCAACTCCTAAAGACTTGCTGACTATGAGGAAAATGATTGAGGAATACAGGAAAAGATTGTCGGAAATTCCTGAGGCAGTTTTGATCGAAAGAGGCATTGGTGAAAGTGCTAACGGAGTAGTGATTTCCCTTCACGAGGACTATTCGGAATACAAGAAGTTCCTTGTGTGGTTGAATCAGTTCTCTTCTTCCACCAACTATGCGCTGCACCATTTCGTCATTGATCTCGATGACAAAATACACTATCGATACTTAACCTTCTCTACCATCGCAGAGCACTTTCTGGGAAAAGAGAAGACAAAACGGCATGAACGAAGTAGCGAATCAATATTCCATACGGAAAAAACAATAAAACAGTCTCGAAGACAACCGTAAGCCTCTATCTGAACAAGAATCTAGTCGAGAATACAAGAAGACACTGCTTAAACCATCCAAAACTGGAGAACACGCTCTGGAAATCAATCCTAGAATATGTTCAACCACAAACCGAAACGGAAAGCTCTATATCTTTTCTTGGTAAAGCTTCTTTTCAGAAAGAAGGTCGGCGGGGTTGCCCTAGCCTGGTAGGGGGCAGGCCTGCTAAGTCTGTGGTCAGAAATGGCCGCGTGGGTTCAAATCCCACACCCCGCGCCATAAGACTTTGAAGGAATCCAGATGGATGATCAGCCCACTGGATACTGTTAGCCTGTTTATTATGAAGAATAATGCAAAGAAAGGGTGGGGCGTGTAACCTTTCTTAGAACCACTATCTGCTTTCTAGAAGTGGCTCAATTCTTGTTCTGCACCCTTTTTCAGTGTATTCGGAATCAGCAACTTTCACTTTGCGTTTTGAAACTTCCTCAAATATGGACATAGCCACCAAGGCGTACGGGCAAATCACGTCCTTAGGTTTCAGTTCGCTGTGTATGTGAGGTGCCCAAAAGCATTCGTCAATGTGCAGAATGTATGTGTCGAGAGAAAGCTTCTCAAATCGAAAGCCCTTAACCAAGCCCGTGGTTGGCATAACGTTTGACAGGTTCTCGAATACCTCATCAATGTTGCCTCCCTTAATCAGGTTAACTCCCGACCTCTTGCTGATCTCCCTGATAATGTTCAACACGGGATGAACAAAAATCGCAGCCCCTGTTCCTAGCATGTCTTTCGTAGTCTTTTGATAAGCAAACAGAATCCCATGCAGCAAGGTCCCAACATCCGATGGATCAAAGCACTCTTTCATCTTACACACCGCACCCTCTAATTTCCCTCTGAAACTTTTGTCTTCATGCTAAAATGCATTTTGAGGCTGTCAGGTTCAAAGTCGAAATTCACATACATGTGCAGAACCTCGAAAAATCTTGGTGCACACATTGGATGACGCACAGAATACTTGCAACCCTCCGGCGAGTTCTCAGTCATTTGCATTCGCAAACGATCTAGGAGCAAGGTTAAATTAGTTGATTTTCATTGAAGCCTAACCGTGAATCTCAAAACAATCATAGGCATAATCGCAATTATCGTGTTCTTCTTTTTCGGTATCATATTCGCTTTTGCTACGAACTATTGGCCAACAGGACTAGTCGTCTCCGCCATGCTTTTTGTCGTGGGATTCGGAATAGCCTATTACATAAGCAAAAAGCCCACGACAATAGTGCAGAAACTTGAGGTTTCTGGAGACATGAAGGCTGTCCAGCTAAAATGCCCGAACTGCGGTGCCTCTGTGGATGCGAATCGTGTCAAGATCGTTTCTGGGGTGCCTTATGCAACTTGCCCGTACTGCGGGCACTCGTTTGAGGTTGCTGAGGAACCAAAATGGTGAAAAACAGTCACAAAATCCTTACACTTGGTCTTGCATTATACTTCATAGCTCTGGCAAACCCTGCTGCACTTGCTTGGAGCGGAACCTATCATCTTGGACAAGAATGGGCAAAAATATGGATAAACCAAGACGGTTCCATCGACCTATTCTATAACATTAGCATAACGCTGGATTCCGGCGACAACATCAACTTCGTAACAGTCGGACAACCTCAACAAGACTTCACAATCGGAAACGCCACGGACCAATACGGGCACGTACTGTTACCCTCTGATGCAAGTCAAGGATCGCAATATCAAGTCAGAGTCAACCTTTACGAGCCTCTAAATGCAGGAAACACGATTTGGTTCACACTCACCACAAACGTTGCCCACATGATATACAATGACACGCAAACCAACTTCGGCATGCTATTCAAACCAACGTGGTGGCAAGTCACCGTTCAAGACCTCAGAGTCTCAATTGTCTTGCCTCCAAACGTCACAGAAAGCATGGTCACAACAACCCAGCTCTTATGGACAAGCACTTCTCACGAACCCGACGGCAGACTCGCAATCTTCTGGGAAAAACAAAACTGGACGCAAGGCGAAGATTACGAGGTTGGCATCTCATTTCCAAAACAGTACCTTCCAGATTACACGCCGCCCGGAGGACAACCCACAGTCGGAACCAACCCCCTCAGCTTTTTACCTTACGTTCTGATTTTCCTCGGCATCATATTTGTCGTGGCAATAGTTGCAGTTGGCGCCAGCAAGAAAAAGTACTTCGCGCCCGTGCTCAGCATGGAGACTCTCGGAATAAGACACGGCTTAACAGCCATCGAAGCCTCTTACTTGTTAGACTTGAAACCTGGCAAGATAGTCACCGAAATGCTCTACAGCCTTCTCAAGAAGAGAGCAGTGTGGGTCGAAGCTACCAAGCCCTCACTCAAACTGCGAACCATGCCCCACTTTGAAAGAAACGTGAAAGCCCATGAATCAAATCTTAGATATTACGAAATTGATTTTCTAGGAGCCATAAGACCAGATGGAACGCTCGATGAAGAAAGACTTGCGGAAACAGTCATTGCGCTCAGAGACAATGTGGAAGAGAAGATGCGCGGATACTGCAGACGCGACACTGTAGACTACTACAAGAACGTTGTGACTAAGGCTTGGCAACAAGTTGAGCAGGCAGGAACCCCAGAATTAGCATCAAACGCCTACGACGAACAACTGCTGTGGCTTCTGCTTGATCCAAATGTCAAGACCAGAACACAAACGGTGTTCCACGACCGCCTCTTCACGCCAAACCCAGCATGGCTATGGTACTGGTACGGCTACCAACACTATCAACCACACCCAACGTACACGCCCAACATAGAAACTCCAACACAAGCCGCCAAACCCCCCACAATACCTGGAGCAGATTTTGCAAACAACATCGCAACCTCACTGGAGCAGACGTCAAACAACATCGTGGTCAACATAGAGAAATTCGCAAACGCCATCGTTGCAGCACCACAACCAGCCAAAGCATCACACGAACCAGCCCATCAAAACGCCACTTGCGTCTGTGCATGCCATGCCTGTGCCTGCGCTTGTGCATGCGTGTCCTGTGCTTGCGCCTGTGCAGGCGGCGGAGTAGGTTGACAGGAGGATCACAAATCATGAGCTTTCTGAAAAGAATGTTTCGCCCCCCAAAAATCTCTCATGGTCGCTACACCTACCGAGGGAAAGGCAAGTTCGCACACATGGCGCTTCAACTCAGAGTTGAGCCAGACGGAAAAGGATTGCTAGTTATCAATGCAAACACTGTGCTTTACCTAAACGAAACGGCAACTGCACACGCATATTTCCTCATGCAAGGAATGACCACCAAGGCTGCTGTCAAAAAGCTCAAGCAAATGTACCGAGTAGACGCAAAAACTGCGTCGAAAGAACATGAAAGACTCGTATATGCCATAAGCACTTTGGCACAGACAGAGAAGGTTTGTCCGATATCTTTTCTGGACGTGAAGAGCGTAGAGCCTTTCACACAACAGTATTCGGCACCGCTCCGCATGGATTTAGCCCTGACTTTTCGCTGCCAAAACAACTGCGTCCACTGCTACGCTGGCGGTCCGCACGAAACTGAAGAGATTACAACTGAACAATGGAAAGAAGTAATCAATCGTCTGCACGAAATAGGCGTGTTTATCGCGACTTTCACGGGCGGCGAACCTACCCTCCGCGATGATCTGCCTGAGCTATTGCTGTATGCGCAGAACAAGGGAATCGTGACTGGCTTAATTACAAATGGCAGACGGCTTAAGGACTTGGACTACGTGAAAACGCTTGAAAAGGCAGGTTTAGACTTTGTCCAGGTCACACTTGAGTCGCATAAGGCTGCGATTCACGACAAGATTACAGGGGCGAAGGGTAGTTGGAAAGAGACTGTTCAAGGCATTAGGAATGCAGTTTCGACTCAAATTTACGTCACCACAAACACTACCTTAAACAAGTACAACATTAATGATTTCCCAGAAACGATTGATTTCGTCAAAGAAATTGGTGTTGTTGGCTTCGGATGCAACAGCCTTATCTATTCAGGCAAAGCCAGCGAACTGAGCGAGGAGTTCGCAGTATCATTGGAAACTTTGAAGGAGTTGCTGCCAAAGGTAAATGAGAAAGCCAATCGCCTCGGCTTGAAATTCCTGTGGTATACGCCCACGCAATATTGCCGTTTTGATCCTGTCAGTTTGGGCTTAGGCATCAAGTCTTGTTCTGCAGCGCTGATAAACATGTGCGTTGGACCGAATGGCGCCGTCTATCCGTGCCAGAGTTACTTCGAAAGTCTGGGCAACATTCTGAAGGATGAGTGGCATAAAATCTGGAACAATCCGCTTGCCGTAAGCATAAGAAAGAGAGAGTATGTTGAGCCAAAATGTAAGGATTGTCCGCAATTGCAGATTTGTGGTGGTGGGTGTCCTTTGGAGCTTCAGAAATCAGGTTTCGTGTGCGCTGAAACTCAGTAGCGTTTATTTTCTCGCTGAGCCTTCAATGCTCAAGTGCTGCTTTGACTTCTTTCTGGAAATTCTCCTTGTCCATGAAGAAGCTTGCGATCGCCTTTCCATTGACCGCGCAATACGGAGTCTGCCCGCGTTTTTCTACTTCGTCTTGCTCTTCGAACTTGTTTATCATTCTGATTGGGATTTTTGGGGACACCTGTCTTATTGAGTCTTTGATTTTCTCTGAGAAGTATATGCAGAAGGGGCATGACGGGTCGTAGAAGATCAGTGCTTTTCCTCTGTCTTCTTTCTGAGGCATGAACGATTTCGTTCCAGGACTATAGACGTATCCTTTCTCCAACGGATAATACAGAAGATGAGGGTCTCGGTCGTTCGCTTGTTTGAAACCCATTTTCCTGTAAAATTCACTTTGCGTGTACCTGCCTAGGACCTCAAAAGCCCACGTTACAAGTGCAAGAGGAGAACTATCGTTGAATATGGGTTGTGGTCTGTTGGCATGTTGCATGAGTGCTTTCAGCAGGTTTTTTCCTATTCCTTTTCTCATGTTCTGTTGTTCTGGCACGAAGATGCAGGCTATCTCGGTCACTTTCTCTTCTTGTTTGGGCTGGTATTGTATTAGTCCTGCGGGTTTTGAGTCTGAATATGCGATTTTGCCTATGCTTTCATATCGCTCTAACGCCTGCTTTGCCCACTTCTTTTTGATCTTCATTCCGCCAATGAAAAGTGGGTCGCTCTTGCTTTCCGGCGGAACGCATAAGCTAACTAGGGTGTCTAAGTTTTCGAGGGTAACGTCTCTTATTTCGAGATTTTTCATTTCAGAAGTCGCCCTCTAATCAGCATTAGCTTTCAGAAACATATATGGCTTTTCCCCACTGGATGCAATCGCGAATTCTAATATAAGAAGATAATAAGCATACGCTCATTCATTATGTATACCGAGATCGTGTAAGGAAGGTGACCTTCATGAAGGTTTTAGCTTTCAATGGGAGTCCGCTCTTAGACAAAGGCAACACTGCTTTAATCCTGAACCCATTTCTCGAAGGGCTCAAAGAAGAAAAAGTCGAGGCGGAGCTGTTCTATACTTCCAAACTTAAGGTGAATCCTTGTCTTGGCGAGAAAGGTTGTTGGACTAGAACTCCTGGTAAATGCGTTCAGGATGACGATGTGAGCATGCTTTTGCCAAAGTTTCGGCAAGCTGACATTATCATTTTCGCTGCGCCAGTTTATGTTGATGGCATGCCTGGACCGATGAAAACTGTTATCGATCGTCTGATCCCAATTATGGAGCAGTATTTTGAAGTGGAGGAAAATCACTGCAGACATCCACCACGCCAAGGACATAAGCAGTCGAAAGTTGTGCTAGTTTCTAATTGCGGTTTTTGGGAGATGGACAATTTTGACTTGCTTGTTGCTCATGTGAAAGCCATTTGCAGGAATGCGCATTGGGATTATGCGGGAGCACTGCTGAGACCTCATGGTCCTGCTTTTGGTTACATGCTGAGAAAAGGGTATACTGTTCAAGACGTGCTGGAAGCGGCAAAGAATGCTGGAAAGGAGCTTGTGCAAACTGGCAAGATGAGTGAAGAGACGCTTAGGATTGTTAGTCGAGAACTGCTTCCTTTGGACATGTATGTGAGGATTACGAATGAAGGTTTCAAAAAGGCGTTGGACAAACTTGAAGTGTTGACAGGAAAGGGAAACACGCCAGTCTGAATTTGTCGGCATTCTCCTTATTCGACTTGCTGGTGAATTCTATCCAGTTTCAGGCTTGCTCTTTTTCCAGCTACTTTCATCAGAACAAAATGTAAAGTTTCATGCGCTATTATGTTTTCGATTTCGCTTTCGTGGAGTTCGCCGAAGATGTAAACTACTCCGTATCCTGTGTCGAAGACTCCCTGTATTGGAGGGAATCGGAAAACGAAATTGAGTGGTTTAGCCATTTGTTTTTCCCACGGTTAGATAGTTTTTGACTTAAGCTGAGGGCTTCCTCAAGGTTAGCTAGTGTGGGTTTTGTTATAAGTGGGATATTCCAGTCCTCAAAATATATCATGATAGAAGAGAGGCTTTACTAATGCGCGTGTTCAAATTTTAACCCCCCTATAAATAGGTTCAACATAAGTTGAGGAGGCGGTGTTTGCTGTTTGTTTCGGAATTCTTGGTGATTTTGATTTTAGCAATTCTAGCGTTTAAGAGGGTTACGTCCTTCTATGACGAAGATAAACCCTTCGACGTTTCGGTAAAGCACTAAGAAAGTTAGGTCGATGGTTTCATGGAGGTATATGTCGGTTTTCCAGTCATCACTTAAAGCGAAAAAAGAAATCGTTTCAACTGGACTCACCCGCTAGATTCACAGACAGATGATAGAGTCCTCCTCCACCGGCACGTACTTTCACGATTTGAATGTACCAGTATCCAGACATGCCCGCAGTATAATTGAGCGTTTCTGGAATGTAGTCGATTTCTGGTTCGGCGGCACTTGCGACAAGTTCCCTATTCGGGTTGTAGAGATATACTTCTAGGTCTTGCCACGTACCAGGTGGATAATCAGCGGGTGTTGCGTTGAGTTGGATTGCCTGTCCATTTTTCACTTCTATTTTGTACCAATCTTCTGGATCCTCAACTACCCACAGATAACCATCTTGATCGCTCGTCGTGATCTCTCTAGCAGTCTCAAAACTGTCACCAGCATCACCCCAAACAGTGGTCTCAACAGGCAAAACCACTTTCGTATAGTGTGTGCCATTATAGTAGACCAGTTCACTCCTGAAACGAAGAATATGAGTCTCATTGTGCACATGCTGAAACACCCAACTGGCAAAACCTAAGAAACGAATGGTTTTAGGTTGATTGACGCCTGAAAGCTCAAGACGAGCTTTTACACCAGCATCCCACGTTATGTGAACATGATTCTCATAACGAAGATTCTCTAGAAGATACGGGCCTTGAGGGTAGGGAATATAAGGTTCACTATAAAGCGAGTTAACCCCAAACCACACAATCTCCGAACAATTGCAGTCTTCTTCAAATATCATGCGAAGGTTCTCAACGAAACCGTTTGAGACGCTCGCTGAGATGTTGATGCCTATGTTTAGTGCGTTTGTGTCGGATCCAAACACGGCGTCATCGTAATCATCAATTATGAAATCGGAAATGACAGACGCTTCATCTCCTATTAAGCTAGTTCTGTGAAGTGACTTGTCCAGATCTATCGTCCCGCAAGGCCTCTCAAAGCCCAAATTGAGTACCGGATATTCGACAGTTGACAATTCGTTAGGCCCACGAAACATATCTGAAAATTTGAAGGCCACTAACATACCGACAGGAACTACAACCGAAAGAAGGGCAAAACCCATCCATTTCCTCTCAATGACACTCTTCATTTCCTCTACCACAGATCAACATAAATATAATATACCATTCAACATTTATGTTTTTCGCCGAGAAATTTGACAAAAAACAGAAAGACATTTAGTTTTCCACTACTCTAGAAATCGGGATTTCTTTCCTACCTCCTTTGGCTACATTCTCTCGTAGCGAAAAATTAATCACCATAGCTCCTAATATTAATAGTCAAAAGACATGGAGAAAGTGCGATGGGCAGATTGTCATCGTATGTTGCTGTGCTCTCAAACCGAGGCAAGCTTCTAGTTTTCATGAACCTATTGTTCTTTGGCAGTGTCTTTATAACTGTAGTAGTGTTGAATTGGTATCTTCCACCTCCGTTTTATGGAGAGCACAGTTCACCGTTTCCCCATTTGCTGCAATATGACCCCTTCTGGCAGTTCTGGATAATCTTCATCAACAACTTAATCGTCAGCTCGTTTCTCATTATTACATTGCCTGGTTTTGCGTTCTTTCCGCTGTCTGGTGCCCTTTTGGCGTTTAGAGCATACATCTGGGGCGAGCTCATCTACAATCAGCCCCCATTTGTTCTGTTGGCAGCTTTGCCTGTAATTGTCCTTGAAGGACTAGCCTACACAATTGCCGCCGTAAGTGGCATCGTTGTTGGCATGTCTTGGATAAAGCCTAGGTGGTTATACACCGAAAGTGTTGGACGTAAGACAGCGTTAAAGAAGTCAGCAAAGGAATTCTTAATCCTGTATCTCTTCATCATCTTTTTCCTGTTTATTGCAGCAATTGCAGAAGTTATGTTTCTATTCTTGTATTGAAATGAACCAAAACTGCTAAAAAACCCGTAATTAACAAGACAAAAAACTTGCGCTTGATTAGCGGAAAAGAAAGCATTGGTCGTTATTCCTTCTGCAACGGCCTGTTTTCGTGTTCGCAGCGATATCTGAGATGCACTTTTAGTTTTAAATAGGTTCAACATAGGTTTTGGTTTGCCATATCTTCTACCTGAGAAAGGAGAAGATGAGAAATTCGAGCTGGCGTGCGGAGCCTAGTCTAACACAGAAGAAAAAATGAGGAAGAGGGAAGGTTATCGCCCGATGAGAATGCATTTTCCATTATGCGACATTACAACATGTTCTGGGCTTTTCAGAATGCTTTTGCCTTTGTGCGATATGAAGACGATGCTTCTTGATTTGTAGATCAGGTTTGAATCGTGAAGTATCAGCACATCCGACCTGCCTGTTTCGTTGGGAAACATGAACATCGATCCTTCAAAGTGACCGCAACACATGCCTCTATGTATTCTTCCTCTCGTTAACGATTTGTCAAGAAGACTTTTCGCCTTGTCGACAAACTCACTCACGGTTTGGTAGCTCATCTTAGTCAAGTCGTCAGCGCTTGCTTCGTCCAAGCGTTGCTCGATCTGTTCAGTATCTCCGAGCATCAGGAAAGGGGCGCTTAGTTCCTTCTCAAGAGGCTCTCCGACGGCTCCTGAGTCGGTCTCAACAATCGCGTCGAGAACCAGCTTGCCATGTCCATGAAACACGTATCCTTCTCGTCTCTCGCCTCGTCTGACAAGCACAGCTAAAGTATTCTTGTCAACTTCAACAAAGCCCTGATCTGTCTTACACAGAGTTACGGGTTCCTTTGTCTTTAAAACTGCTTCAGAAACCTCGTAACCTTCCAACATTACTCACCATTCCTCCTTCCAAGAAGTTTCGTGACCTGCATGCTCATCTTGTAGGCGGTTCTTCCGGGGATCGTTATCAGATATCTTCCTCTAACCTTCTCCTGAACCACCAATCCTGCTTCCTCGAGCACATTAAGGTGGCTTGACAACGTGCTTGTAGTGATCTCAGAGAGTTTCTCCTGCAACTCGTTGATGTATTTGCCGCCGCTCATCAGCTCATTCAGGATTCTTAATCTGTGCTCATGCCCAAGAGCACTCATTGCCTCAGCAACTTTCCCGAAATCAGGCTTCTCCCCTTCAGCTTCTCGCACTGGCTCATGGCTGTGGATAATTCTACATCCTCTAGGTCCAACAAATATGGATCTTTCAAGCTCGCCATGCACGCCTTCAGCGACGCCCTGCATAATGTCCTCAGCGTAGTCGTGAATTGGACCGCCGACGTCAATGTATATGCCCCGACTTCTGCGCTGTTCAGGTTCCACCATGTTCTTGAGTTGCTCTTTTAACCCTGCTATTTCCTCTTTGAGTTTCTTCATTTCTTCTTTTAATTCATCAGACATTCGATCTGCACCATCTTTGATTTCAGCTTTTACGTTTTTAATTCGATATAAATGAAATAGAAAACGGCGCCTATAAACTTTGCGTTCTGCGGGAATCTTTCCTTGTTAATCTGCTATAGGCGAACTAGTCATAGGGGTTGAAACCAATTAAGAAAAACTATTATTCCAGAGTCAGCTTTTTCACCTAACGCAGGAGACCGCGAGTGCATGCATATTGGAATCTTTGAAGTCGCAGTACGTGTGGGTCTTGTTTTAGCAACCACTTTCCTCTTTGGAATAGTATTCCTAGCCTATCTTCGAGTGAAAAGCCGCAAAATGCTACTGATCTCCATTGGCTTTGGAATCTTCTTTGCTCACGCTATTATTACGTTGCCTGAACTGTTCAATGATGCGTATGCAATCGCACTAAGCAACGATATGCATCTTCTCATTCCGCTGATAGGGTTGATCTTCATAATACTGGGCATACTGAAGGATTAGCGGCAATGTTCAAGGAAGAAATTCTAGAGAACGAAAGCCGAAGAAAAATCTATGCACTTATAGAAACAAATCCAAGCATCCACCTGAGAGAACTCCAAAGACAATTGAACATGCCGCTGGCCACTCTGGAATATCACCTCAGCTACATGACTCGCAGAAAAATCATCTTCGGCGAAGCAGATGGACATTACAAACGATATTATACGAAGCCTCTTGATCCTGAAGACAAGAAAGTTCTGTCTGCCTTAAGAAACAAAAGAATGAGAGAAATTGTCCTCATAATTCTTTCAAACAAGAAGGCAAAATACCAATATCTAGCAGACTATTTCAAGCTGCCACATTCAACGCTTTCCCTCTACCTCAAGTACCTGGTCGATAACAACGTTCTTGCAAGGGACAAAATCAGCTACGAAAACATATACACGGTTCAAAACGAAGACAGAGTCGCCAAAGTATTGATAGCCTACAGATCCAGCTTCTTAGACACGCTTGTCGACAAAGCATTGAAGACATGGTTGGAGACAAATTTTCGCAAAGAAGACAACAAATCACCATGATCTAATCCAAGTTTTGTTCGAATCCAGTTCAGAAATCGTCCGACGCCCCTTATAAAGCCGAAATCAGACGCTTAGTAATTGGAGGTCTGAGAACAAGGCAACAAATCACTCTCAGAAAAACCTCGTTAAGGTCTGGAGATAATCAAATCTCCAAAAACTTCTCCTCCTTTCTCCCCTCGGCCTCCAGACCTTTACGAGCAATGAGAGTACGTTGCTCAGACCCACAGCTTCACGGGTGAAGGACACATGAGTGAACTAATGTCATTGGAAAAGGAACAGCGTCTCTTGAGAGAAGTGATTCGCGAGAATCTAGAGAAGAGGGATTCTGTGGAAATAAGCATTAGAAGAGAGCTTGACGAACTGAAGAAGCTGGAGATTTCTTTGGAGAAAATGCGGGCAACTCAGAAAGAGTGCTCACGTGACTTTTCATGCTTACGAGGACAATGAGGAAGGCAAGGTCGTGGATTTCGACAGAAGAATAGCATCAATCCTGCTAGTATCTGTGCTAGTCGGTGTTTTCGTTCTTTCCGCATTCTTCTTGACACAGGCATATCCCGCGTGGAACATTAGTTCACGCATGAGCGGGTTGCAAGGTTCATTGACGATGGAAAACGCTTCGAGCCTCGCTGAAAACTACCTAAGATCCACAGGGAACGATGACCTGGCGATTGACGAGATAATGGAGTTTGAGTTCAACTTCTATGTCATCTACTACGAGAAAAGCACAGGCGTCGGCGCCTTCGAGGCGATCATTGATAAGGCAAGTTCTGGAGGAATGATGAGAATGATGGGTTTTGGTTACGTCCGTCCAGAACAAGGACCAAACATGATGTGGAACACCAAATACGGAATGCATACGATTATGCAAACGAAAAACACCGTAAATGTTCTTCACAAGAATGCCGATGACGCGAAAAGATGTGCACAAGAGTATCTTGATATCCATTTTCCCAATGCGGTTGCAGATGACGTGCATCCCTTCTATGGATACTATACGATTCACATGCTCAGAGAAGGAAGGGTCGCGGGTATGCTTAGCGTGAACGGATACACTGGACAAGTGTGGTTTCACGGCTGGCACGGACAATACGTTCAGACTCGAGAAATGCATACGAATTGAAAGAACCTGCACCCACATTTCCGAAGTAAGCATGGCGCATCAAGTATCAAAAACATGGCTGAAGAAGGGAAACTCACAAACCCCAAAATCCTTACGCCAAATAGTATGAATGTGACGCTTAAGCAAAGTGACCAAACATGCAGACTTGTTGCTTATCTGCGAAAACTGTTCGAATCGCGAAACTCAGAAACTGAATCAATCTTCAGAGCAGTTGTTCCGGCAACGATTGGACGCATTTGCACGTGCTTGTAGCCGCATTCGCATTCAAAGCCAATCATCATCCCTTTGAACTCGATTTCCCGCCATCTTTTCGCGTGGCAATTGATGCTGTGCTTGTGAATCCGCCAAAGCAGCTGCGCCTCACGCGGAGTCAAGAGCGCATAATACTTCGCCTTCGTAAAATACCAAGTTAAATAGACAACGAAAACTGTCCACAAACTGAAGGCGGCAATTTCATATATGTTTCCAAACATTCATCTTTCACCCGATACCCAATCTCCACGTAGATGCAATCAGTCGTGGTCTCGGGCATTTATCAAACTAGAGAAACAGCGTATCTTACGATATAAGCGTTACCTCAGATTCCGAACAGAAACACAAAACCCTAGAACTGCTCAAGCACATCCTTCTTCTCCATAACATGACCACAATAATGGCATTTCAACAGCAGAGGCTCATTGCTCTCAACATAAAACTTCGCCTGCACAGGCTCATTACTATTGCTTATACAAGCTGGGTTAGCGCACTTAATAATGTCATCCAGCATCTTCGGCAACTGAACTGTCTGCTTATTCGCAACCTTATAATTGCGTATAATGTTAATAGTCGCATGCGGGGCCAACAAAGCAATCTTGTGCACTTCTTGCGGATTCAATTCTCTCCCCTCAATTTTCACAATATCCTTCACCTTATAGCTCTTGCTCGGCACGTTCATGGCAATCGTAATCGTCCCATTCTCACGTCCGCTTATGCCCAAAATCCTCACGACATCCAACGCATGCCCACCAGTAATATGGTCAATGACAGTGCCATCCTTAATCTTGGAAACATACAACGCAGTTTCACTCACACGAAACCCTCCGATCAAAGAAGCTTATGCATTAGACCAAGATAAAAAACTTCACTCTTCAGCCAAGTCAACGTTAAAACAGTCTTTCATAAAAAAGTTATTTAGTAGATGCATAGACTTGTTCTGGGTGCAAGTTTGCAGTTCGAAGAGAGAGACATAATATCCATCAAAGACTTCTCAAGAGAAGAGATCAATTACATATTTAAAACTGCCAAAACTATGGAACCTCTAGCCGTAAAAGGTTCAGAAATGCTCAAAGGCAAAATCCTCGCAACGTTATTTTTCGAACCGAGTACACGGACACGCTTGAGCTTCGAAGCATCAATGCATAAACTTGGTGGCTCAACGATTGGCTTTGCAGAAGCCGAAATCGCCTCAGTCAAAAAAGGCGAAAACCTTGCAGACACAATACGCACAGTAGAAAGCTACGCAGACGTAATAGCCCTGAGACACCCGCTCGAAGGAGCCGCTAGATTAGCAGCAGAATTCGCCAAAGTTCCAATAATCAACGGAGGAAGCGGAGCAGAAGAACATCCGACCCAAGCCTTACTGGACATGTACACAATGATGAAAGAAAAGCGCAAAATCGATGGATTAAAAATCGCGCTCGTCGGCGATTTGCGATACGGCAGAACCGTCCACTCACTGGCTTACGCACTTTCACTATACGATGTTGAACTGTACTTAGTGTCGCCTGAAACGCTGAAAATGCGCCGCGAAGTAACTCAAACCATAAGAGAAAAAATACGCATAACCGAAAGAACCGACCTTGGAAAGATCATGCCGTTAATAGATGTTCTTTACGTTACAAGAATACAGAAAGAACGCTTCCCAGATGCTGCGGAATATGCCAAAGTCAAAGGTTCATACAGAATAGATCTTGAAGCTCTCAAAGAAGTCAAAAAAGATCTGATAATTCTCCATCCACTGCCGAGAGTTGACGAAATAGCTCCAGAAGTCGACAATACCCCATATGCACGATATTTCCAGCAAGTCTTGAACGGGATAGTAGTACGAATGGCGCTCTTGGCACTTATTTTGGGTGCAGTAAAGTAGGCTAGTCATGATTGAGCAAAACGATCAAGGAAAGCCAAAGTACCCACAGCACTGCATGAAGGACACTTGTGTAACAAACCAAACCAGCTTTTTTTACAAGAAGCACAGTATGTCAATTTGCGATCATAAGTGAAGAGCCCGAGTGCAGAACCTTCAGCAAGCTGTTTTGATACAGCTACGAGCGCATCAGTTGTCCTCTCGCCTTCGCCAAGTTCGACGACCGCCAGACTTCCTCCACCACACAACTTTTGCAGCCTTTGCTGAGCAATTAGATGATCTGAAGCAAGTCCAGCATCTGAAAGCTCAATTCTATTTATCATGGAATAGAACGGTTTCTCTCGTGTTCCTGAGAAGCGAACTTTTGCAACTCCGTACCTCTCAATGTCGAGCTGAGCCAACCTTTCCGAAGCTTCAAGGTCGGGCAACATTGCGGGAAGCAACCTTCTCCCATGTCTTCTACCACTTTTCTGGACGAAATCAGAAACGTACTGCACTATCTCTTCGCCAAACTTCAAACTTTCCTCATTTTCGAAAATACTCTTACCTCGAAAAGTCAGCACAGCCTCTCTCAAGCCAGCCAAGTTTATCAGCCGTGAAGAGTTCTCAAGCCTGAAGTACGGGTCGCTATTGACGCCTTGCATGAGAAACGGCAGAAGCCCTTCCGCATGATTTTGGAGCCCTCTGTACTTGATTTCCAGAGCCCTGCTAGCCATTTCTAGTCTTTCCCTCAGAAGCTCAAAGAACTTTGAGCCATCACCTTCTGACTCGTGAACGATTCGCGGAAGATTCACAGCTACAGATCCTAAGCAGCCAGTGCGCAAAGTGTCAACTTCCCAATCCCCGCTGAGGTTAGCCTTGAGGCTGGCTCCAGAAGAAGACAGAGATTCAAAATTGTGTTCCTCATCAACGAGATAAGCAAAATACAGAAGCGTCTTATCAGCTGCCGCATGATACGCCTTAAGCAGCATCGCTCTAGCCCTTTCATCTGTCAGCGCTTCTCGCCTCATCTTCAGAATAATCCGCGGATTCAGCAGCGGCTTTATGCCAGATTCCTCGTGGAATACTTCAATAAGAAGAGACGCTAGAAGCTGGGCTTCCTCCCCGAAATCACCATATTTTCCCCTTTCACTTCCATTCGGTCCAAGAGCTGCCTTATCTGCAAGAAAACCAGGAACCACAAGCTCCAACCCAAAAGTCACAGTGGCATATTGACTCAGATTCAAAACGAACAGTCGCAGAAGCTCCTTGATTCTTGGCGACTCAATGTTTCTGGCATAGGGCGCTAGGAAAACGTTGAAATAATCAAGGGTTTGCGATTCGCCGATCTCCTTGGCAGAACTGAGACAGACATTAAACGTCAGCGACAGAGCTGACTCTAGGTTTTGCGGCGGAGATAACGAGGCTTGGAAAGCGCTCGTCCTGTTCAAGTTTGTTCCATTTCTGAAGAAGAATCGCAGGTCATGCATGATTTCCGTTGGCTTCAAAATCCATTGGCTCAAGCCGCTGATATGAAGCGCTCCTGACAGGTGAGCATCCGCAATATCTCGCGGCAGCACGTTCAGAAGCACATACTCCATGAGAACGCTATCGCCCGCCAACTCTATAGTTGAAGCAGGTCTTTCGTAGGTCTTGCTGGTCCTGTTGAACAACGAGGTGACCTCATGCACGGGAAGCCCCAAACGCGTAAGCTTGTGTCGATATTCTTCCAAACCTTTCTCGATCAAAACGGCATTTACAACTTCCCTGACAAGAGGAGCCGTCAGATATTTGGTCCTCGACTTGAGTAGTCGCTTCTCAGTTTCTTTGACCACTTTTTGCGCCAATTCTGCAGGCATCTTTGCCTCCTTGATGAGCGAGTCTGCAATCCTGTTGGCGTCAAAGGTTTCCAACGCAAAACGAGAAGTGCGCACAAGTATCCCTTTCGGTCTTACAGCCTTTTTTTCCACGCGGTCTGCAACGTCAATAACCATCTTGCCCAAGTCAGTCAAACAGTATTTGCGCGCTTCAACGTCAGCCTCAACCAAATCAGCTCCCAACAGAAATTTCAAGTGATAAGCAAACCTTCCTGCGTCCCTGCTTGGATTCAACTTTAAAGAACTCATCAATTCAGTGTAGGAAAGAGCACCTCTATCGAAAAGCAAACCTAGAATCTGCAGCCTCAAAGATGAAGAAACCGCTTTAAGCACTCTTATTCCACGAGACCGAGCAGCAACAGACAAGCCTAGCCAAGCCTCCCCCAACTGGTAAGCCTACTAATATTGCGGGACAAGAGTTTAAAGGTTAAGGAACACATATTTTCAGGGCTTCTGAAACATGTCGTGAAGCCAGCGAGGGGCTGTCGGCTAGCTTGGTCTAGGCTATGAGCCTCGGGCGCTCGTGACCCCGGTTCAAATCCGGGCAGCCCCATTCCTAGGACTAGAAATGTCTGATAGTGTGGCTTGTCTTTTTAGAAAACATTGGGAACTTCAGTTGCTTTGTGTTTTAGTCGCGTTCGACAAAGTCGCCAAATGTCACGTGGATGTGTGGTTGGTCTGATGTGTAGTAAGTGAATAAGTAGAATGCTTGCGTGGCTAGGTGTTTTTCTCCGAATACGTCTTTGCATTCTATTTTGAGGATGCCCTCAATTCTTGTGATTTTTTTATTGTAGTCTTTGTCGATGAATGTTGGTAGGCGTGCTAGTCCTGCGTCTTTGCCGGGTAGGATATGGCTTGGAACTGATGGCATACAGTTAAGCACTTGTTGATACTGTGGTTCCAGTGGTTTTTTGTTGTCAGGAGAGGTTTTTTCGGATCCTGTCCATATTTCTTCTGGCACCCAAGTGACTGTCGTGGACAATGCGGGGCCAAGTCCGTAGTTTCTTAGTTGGCCATAAAATAGTGTCATGGGGTTTCCGTGTTCGCTCTTTTTTTGTTTTATTCTGATAGATTCTGTGTCTTCTGGGATGTTTGGGAACATTTTCTGGATGAAGTCAGGATCGATGCCGGGTATGGTTTTTCCTGCTTTCTGGAATTCTATGGGTATTTCGTATCCGCCTATTTCAAATCCTAGGTAGGGTCTTTGGCGTAGTTTTCTGTCGGTTTGGACTTCTCTCAGGGTTCTTGTGGAGAGCCATATTGAGGTGACGATGCCGATGAATGAGATGATTGCGACTAGGATTTGTGCTATCATAGCGTATTCGGTTAGATCCATCTGTGTTCACTTTGGCTGCGATAGGATAGTCGTCATATCATTTTCGACTGGCGTATATAAAACCACATCTTTAGCCAGTATTGAGCTGTACTGCACCAGTGAAGGTTTGGATAAGAATTTGGGTGTTTCTCCAAAACCTTAAAGAACAGAGATGTGCGAATTATTTTTCGGTGAAGGCAATGGCTAAGTGTGCTGC
>Ga0315268_10001196_pt1 | contig 29846 bp, 21 predicted proteins | sample C1_top_MG_FD_204535 | JGI IMG/M metagenome (GOLD analysis project Ga0315268, IMG submission 204535) | Sediment microbial communities from Yellowstone Lake, YNP, Wyoming, USA - C1_top | ecosystem: Environmental > Aquatic > Freshwater > Lake > Sediment | place: USA: Wyoming | collected 2017-08-01
CCGACCTCTACCAAGCCATTGACCAGGCCCTCGCCCAAGTCAAAATGGCCGCGTGAAAAACTTGACTCTTTTACCACGGATTTCAAAGGCGAAGTAACTCTAATCCTCCCCAATCCCAACCGGTGCGCCGCTTGATTTCCTGTCCGGGCCATGGCGGGCCGCGCCAAAGCGCGCCGGTTGGCGCCGGCGTCGGATTGAGCTCGCCCCAGCCCCCACTGGTCCGGCCGGAACCGTGTCCGTGGCGCAGTGCATTCTCACGTCAGACGATATGCTGCACCCCGCGCCACAAACCATGAAAACGGGGCGAGCGGTGGCTGGCGCGAAAGCGTCTTGGACTGCGCCAGTCCTCTGGCGCTTTCGGCCGCGCACTGGTCGGAAAAGCGGCAGGGGACTGCCGCAGTCCAAAACGCTTCGCGCACATGCTCCCAACCGCCATTTTTCGCCCAGGCTTTTGGCTTTGCGGCGCGTGATGTGCGGGCTAGGCTGGCGCGTGGTGCGGGAGAGAAGCTCATGGCGGCGACTGGTCCAACAAGGCATTCGGATGACGCTGGGCGGGGCGCGGCGGCTCCGTGCGGGGCGGCTGAGGGCGAGCAGGTTCGCACTCACCCGCCCGGCCCTAGCCGCGTCCGCGGTCTGGCGGTGATCGCCGCCGCCGGGATTGGCTTTTACTTGCTGGCCAGCCGGGTGGAAACGGGTGAGGACGAAATGGTGGGCAAACTGGGGCGCATCGAAGTGACGGCGCGGCTGGCGGAGCGGCCTGACCAGTTTCCCCAGTTGGGCGCCTACCGCTACACTTACGTGCTCAAGTACAACGTCCTCAAGGTGCACCGCCAAGACCCCGCCAAAAAGCACCCGCTCAAGCCCGGCGACGACATCTTCGTCGGCCATTACAAGCCGTGGCTGCCACGCTCCCAGATCAAGGACGCGGATTGGGGAGAGAGTCCGCTGGGCGGCAACTTGGACCGGTTCAATGCGGGTGAGGCGCACCGGCTGGCGCTGGACTACGAGCTGGCCGACCTGGCGCCCAGCGGCGCGCTCGATTACTGCTTTCCCCCAGGCGCGAACCGGTTCTTCGCCATCTGGGCCAATCCGACCACGTATTAGCCACGGATTGACACTGGTGGAACACGGAACAGCCAAGCCGCAGCCGAAAGATGAATTAGGAAACCAGGAAGCCAGGGAAAGATGGTCTTCACCTCGCACGTCTTTATCTTCTATTTCCTGCCGCTGTTCCTGCTGATTTACTACAACCTGCCCTACAGTTGGCGGAACCTGTGGATCACGGCGGGGAGCTACGTGTTTTACGGTTGGTGGCAGCCGTGGTTCGTGTGCCTGATCATGTTCACGACCGTGCTGAACTTCACCTGGAGCAAGGCGATCACGCGGCCAGGGGCGACCCCGGCCCAACGCAAGCTGGCGGTGGCCGGCTGCTGCCTGGCCAATCTCGCCTTCCTGGCCTTCTTCAAGTACTACATGTTCTCGGTGGAGAGCCTCAACCGGCTGCTGGCGCTGGTGGGCGCAGAGGCCTTGCCGGTGTTGCGGGTAACGCTGCCGATTGGGATTTCGTTCTACACCTTCCACTCGCTGACTTACGTCATTGACCTGTATCGTGGGGACGCCCGGCCGGCCAAGTCGTTGGGCGACTACTCGTGTTTCATCGCGCTGTTCCCCGACTTGGTGGCGGGGCCGATCATTCGCTACAAGACGCTGGCGGGGCAGTTGGGCTTTCGCGAGCACACCGTGCCGCGGTTCGCCTCCGGGGTGACGATTTTCATTCTCGGCTTCGCCAAGAAGGCGCTCTTGGCCAATCCGGTGGGCCAGGTTGCGGACGCGGTTTTCAACGCGGCTGATCCGTGCGCCTTGGATGCCTGGTTTGGCGTGCTGGCTTATGCCTTCCAGATTTACTTCGATTTCTGCGGCTACTCGGACATGGCGGTGGGGCTGGGGCGGATGCTGGGCTTTGAGTATCTGAAGAATTTCGACGCGCCGTACCGGGCCGAAAGCATCACCGACCTGTGGCGGCGCTGGCACATTTCGCTCTCCAGCGTGCTGCGGGACTATCTGTATTTTCCGCTGGGCGGGAACCGCAAGGGGCCGGCGCGCACCTATGTGAATCTGGGCATCGTGATGCTGCTGGGCGGCCTGTGGCACGGGGCCAAGTGGAACTTCGTGGTCTGGGGCGCCTACCACGGGCTGTTGCTGGCCGGCGAACGCTGGCGCGGCAAACGGAGTCTCTACGGCGGGCTGCCGCTGGGCCTGCGCATCGGGATCACCTTCACCCTGATGCTCTTTTCGTGGGTGCTGTTTCGGGCGGAGGATTTGTCGGCGGCACTGCGCTACTTTGGCGCGATGTTTGGGCTGGGGGCGGCGGGCGGGTCGCTCCTGCTGGCGGCGGAGGTTTATGCGCCGATGCCGTTGGTGGTGATGGCGTTGTGCGCGGTGCTGGCCTTCCACCCGCTCCAGGCGCATGAGTGGGCGCAACGGCCAGTGAGTTGGGGCCGAGTGGCGGTGCTGGTGCCGCTGTTTGTGTTTTCGCTGCTGGTGATGTTCTGCCAGGCCTTCAACCCGTTCCTGTATTTCCAGTTCTAGCGCTCAGCGCACATGTCGAATCACCCGAAGAAAAGTGAACTTGCCCTGGCCGCGTGCTTTCTGGCCGTGATCTGCGCGGTGCCGGTTGTCCAGACGTGCATCCAACTCTGGCGCAAGGAACGGGTGCAGTTCACCGACGTGTTCCGCGCCAGGCCCACCGCCAGGAACCTGCGCCAATTCGAGAACACCCTGGCGGAGAAGTCGTGGTTCGAGCAGAAGCTCCGGCCACAGGTGCAACGGCTGCTGTTCGCCACGCTGCGCGACCCCGGCGCCAAGGCCGTCCCGGGGCGCGACGGCTGGCTGTGCTACCGGCCCGATGTCCGCTACTTGGTGGAGCCCGACCGCTTGGAGGTGGAGCAGAGCGACGCCAAGTGGGTGCGGCCACCGGACGGCAGCACGCGGCGCGACAGCGTGGTGCGGGCGATCGTGCGATTCGGCGGCCAACTTGAAGAGCGGGGCATCAAGTTGCTCGTGGTTCCAGCGCCGGGCAAGCCCAGCGTTTATCCGGAGCAGCTCACCCGCCGTGCTGCTGGCAAGGAACTGGATTTCCAGTCACCCACCCTGGAACTGCTCAGGCAGTTGGAGGCCCAAGGGGTGGCGGTCGTGGACTTGTTTGCGGCCTTTCGGGACAGCCGCCGGCAAGCGATGCGCCAACGCGATGCCGGCGCCGGCGATGGCCGCCCCCTCACCCTAACTCTCTCCCCCGATGGGGGAGAGGGAGCTACCGCCAAAGTCCCGACCTTCTCCCCCGATTGGGGAGAGGGAAAGGCCCAGGCCCTGCCATCCGACGGGGGAGAGGGAGGGAATCTCTACCTTGCGCGGGACACCCATTGGACGCCTCTGGGCGCAAGGCTGGCCGCGCGCGCGGTCGCCGCGAAGCTCAGGTCCTTGGGTTGGGCGCCGCCCGCGACCGCGCAGTTCCAGGTCGCCAGCGTCAAGGTGAAGCGATGGGGGGACATCCTGGAGATGATGCAGATTCCGGGCTTGCGCGACGAATTCGGGGCGGAGGTGGTCGCGTGCGAGCAAATCCGCGACCCGGCGTTGGGGCTGCTGATCCCGACGCCCTCCGACCGGCCCGGGACGTATCGCTACCCGGGCCAGAAATCGTCCGTGCTCGTGCTGGGTGACAGTTACTGCCGCATCTATCAGTACCCGGAGCCGCAGTCGCTCGGCGAACTGCTGGCGGACAAGGGCGCGGCGAGCGCCCAACGGCGTGGAGCCGCCAAAGCCACAGCTCCAGCCGCGTCTTCTGAGCAACCGGGCCACCGGGGCACGAAACGTTTGCTGCCGGGCTCAGCCGGCTTCATCTCACTTTTGACTCTGGAACTGGGGGCGCCGGTGGACGCCATCGTGAGTGACGGCGGGGCGTCCACCGACGTGCGCCGCAAGCTCAGCACCAACCCGGAGCTGCTCGAGGGCAAGAAGGTTGTCATCTGGGAGTTTGCGGAGCGGGACATCGCGCTGGGCCGGGCGGGCTGGGAAGAAGTGCCTCTGCCACGGCGACTCGACCAGTGACTTGAACCGCGGCTAACGCGGATGGCATGGATAGAAGACGCCCGTGCCATGTGAGCGCGCGGAATTCCCTCGACGCCACTAATCGAGATGGCCTTGGTACGGCGCGCACTCCGTTGCGCGCTGACTTCTGCCGGGGCCGTGGTCTGCGGGGCGCAGAGGACTGCGCGCCCTGCGATTGCGCGAATGGCCGCATCTCGAACAGGTTTTGCGCGCCTGTTAAGCCCCAGGCAGCCTTGCACAATTCCACAAAAGGCTTGGCTCCAAAGGCAGCTTTCGGTTGAATAGCTGCCATGGCGCGCGGGCTGGTGTGCGGTTGGAAACGAACTGCCGGCGCGCAACCTCGGTTGTCCAAAGCATGAGAAAGCCACGGGCCAACGTCAGGAAGCCCCAGCCGATTCCAAAGGCGCTCCGCGTCTTCGCGTGGAATCTGGGCGGCCGCCTCACGACGTTCGGCAAGAAGCAGACCGCGCTCAACGTCATTGAGCGGGGCCGGGCCTGGCACTGGGCCAAGCTGCCGAAGGGCTGGTTCGATCTGGAGTTTTGCCTGGCCCACGGGCAGAAGAAAACCAAGCAGATGCTTCTCGAGCTTTTGCCGAAAGAATCATGAGAGCGCCGAAATGCCTGGACCTGCCGACGGTGGTTCGCACGTTCGAGGCGATCCCCGGGCTGGCAGCGCGGGTGCTTTTGCTGGAGCCAACGCTCTTTACCTCGAACACATCAAGAATCCGCTCGGCCGCTTCAGCCTGGATATCGACCTCCAAAACCAGACCGAGGAAATTGAAACGATCCACCGTCGGCTCTCCGTGCGCAGGGAGACGAGACTCAAGCTGGTCAGCCGGCTTAGCGCGGAGATGTATGAGTATGAGGCGCGTATCGGCGCCGGGAACGTTCGCATCCAAATCGCCAGGCCCTATCTCCGCCATCGCCGGAAATAGCAGCCGAGCAAGCACGTCCCCGGCCTCGCGGTGGTCAGCTTGGCCGACCTGATGTTCGCCAAGGTTTCGGCCTTTTCCACGCGCGGCTTCGCGCGGGCCTTGATTGACCTCTTGGCCATTGACCAGCAGCGGAGGATTGACTGGCGGGAACTGCCCGTCAGGCGTCCTCCGGCCCCGGCCCTGCTCCGCGAGTTCATCGAACGCCTGATGGTGGCCAACCGGGCAGTGGCACAAGCGACGCTCAAATCAAAGCCGGCCCAGCGATGAAAAGACTTGAAGGAATCCGGAGCAGAGGCTTGAAAGTCTTTGCAGGAGTGGTAAGACTGCCCCGGTGAGCGCGGCAACGCTTTCAACCAAAGGCCAGTTGGTGACCCCAACCGGCTGCGCAAGGCCTTGCAACTTCGACATGGCCTGGTTCTTGCTTGGAGGCGAGAAGCTGGTCCTCCAGCGCAACGAGCCGAAGCGCGCCAGACTGGTGAAGAAGAACGGCCGCAGGGTCTTGGTCGGGGCGCCGCTGCATGCCGTTGCTGCTCGCCGGCTGCAATCTCCCGGGCAGGCCGGCGCGGCACAGGCAGGTGAACTGCCGGGAGGAGCCCGAGGTGGCTTTCCAGGAACTTGTGGTCTGTTGCATGGATAAGGGAAATGTCAGGAACTCGGGATTCGAAGCCGGGCCAGGTTTGCCCACCGCTTCGGAGAGCGATACTTCGCGGGTTGGGACCCTAACGGGCACTGAGCTGCAAATCGTCACCGCGACTCCCGATGACGGGAGGATATTGGTTTTCGTGCACGCCGTGCACGGCCCATTCGTGGTGGCCGGCGGGCGAAGCTTCTTCTATCCAAAGGATGGTGTTCGTCAGGCAAAATACAATGATGCTTTGGAAGGGCTGCTTCAGAAAGGTCTCGTCCGTCGTGAAGGCGAAAGCCGATATTCCTATCGGCTGACCGAACGCGGTTTTGAAATCAAGAATGCGCAAGAGTCCACCGCTTTGGACGCGTTCGTCGCGTCGGCCAAAGGGGCGACGAGCAGCAAGAGTTTCCAGGACTGGGCTGGAGGCGAGCGGGTCACACTGGCGATTGTGTTCACGGACGTCGTTGGTTCGACGGCGCTGGGAGGAGAGATCAGGGATGAGGCCATGAATGAAGTCCGGCGGGCGCATTTTGCGCAGAGCCGCAAGCTGATCAACCGGTTCAAGGGCCGGGAGATCAAGACCATCGGCGACAGCTTCATGGCGGCGTTTAAGAACGCGGACGCGGCGCTCGATTACGCGCTGGCGCTGCAACGCGACACCGGGCATCCGCAGGTGCAAATCAGGGCTGGCATTCATATCGGGCCCATGCAGGTGGAGGCGGGAGACGTCTTTGGCGGCACGGTGGACTTCGCTGCGCGCGTGGTCGGGGCGGTCGGCGGCGCGGAGATTTGGCTGAGTGAGCGGGCGAAGGAGGACATTGACAGCCTCGGCAAAAAGGGATATATGAACCTCCGCTGGGATAAGCATCCTGATGTCACGTTGAAGGGTTTCCCCGGCAAGTTCACCCTTTGGTCGGCGGCCGTTTGAGCCGGGAGGCAGGTTCTTTTCAACAGAAGGTGGCAGAGGGAACGAAGAGCGGAAAGCTTCGTTTCCTTCGTTGGCTTCTGTTCAACCAGCCTTCGCAAGTCGGCGCCAGGCAGAAGAAGGCCGTGGATACTGTGAACCAGCAAGAATTCCGCGTTCTGTCCCGATTGAATCCTGCGCCGCTGGGAGATATTGGGTGCTCAGGGACCGAGGCGATTGAGAGGCGTTGCGGGGTCGGTGAGTCGCAAATCGGAGATCGGAAATCGCAAATCTGAGGTCGGGAAGATCATGACTGAACGGCTTGACGCGGCCCTCTTCGCGCTCTACCTGGCGTTGAACATCGCGCTGGGCATCTGGGTGGCGCGCCGCAAGACCGCCGGCACGCGAGGCTACTTCCTGGCGGGCGAAGGCCTGCCTTGGTACACGGTGGGGGCCTCGATTATCGCCGCCAACATCAGCACCGAGCACTTCATCGGCATGATTGGCGTGGCCTACGCGGTGGGGTTTGTGGTGGCGCAATGGGAATGGGGCAATTGGTTCACCTTCTCGGCGCTGATCTGGGTGTTTTTGCCTTACTACCTGCGCGGGGGCCTCTACACGATGCCGGAGTTTCTGGAACGGCGCTACAACTCCACCTGCCGCTACCTCTACGCGGTCTGCTCGCTGGTGCTCTGGATCATCGCCCAGATGGCGGTGGTGATGCTCGCCGGCGGCAAAGCCATGAAAGGCATGTTCGGCGTTGACGAGACACTGACCATTGTCTGCCTGGCCGCGCTGGTGGGCGCCTATACGATTTACGGCGGGCTGATCTCGGTGGCCTGGACGGATTTTCTCCAGTTCCTCGTGATGATGCTCGGCGGGCTGGTGGTGACGGTCGTTGGGCTGCACAAGGTGGGCGGGCTGGGGGAACTAATGCAAGCGGCGCCGGAGAAGTTCAAGATCATCTATCCGATCACCGACAAGGAGTTCCCGTGGTTTGGGGTATGGACGCTCTTCCTGTCCATCGGGATTTGGTACAACTGCACCAACCAGTTCATCGTGCAACGGTGCCTGGGGGCGCGCAGCGAGTGGGACGCGCGGATGGGCGTGGTGTTCGCCGGGTTCATGAAAATCATCCTGCCGCTGCTGGTGGTGATTCCCGGCATCGTGGCCTTCAAGCTGTTTCCGGGGTTGAGCGACAAGGACCAGGCGTTTCCGACGCTGGTGCGGGAGCTGGTGCCGGCCGGGTTGAGCGGGATCGTGATGGCGGGGCTGGCCAGCGGGATGATGTCGCACATCAGCTCGGTGCTCAATTCCTGCAGCACGGTGTTCACGATGGACCTTTACAAACCGTTCCTTGGCCGCGAGAAGTCCGAGGCGCACCTGGTGTTGGTGGGCCGACTGAGCGCGTTTGTGATTCTGCTGGCCGCCGCGCTGCTGGCGGTCTGGTTCACCCGGCAGCAGTTGGGGGTGTTCGTGCTGCTGCAGAACGTGGGGGCGTGGGTGGCGGCGCCGGTGGCGGCGGTATTCTTGCTGGGCGTGCTTTGGAAACGCACGAACGCTTTCGCGGCGACGGTGGTGCTCTTGTTCGCCTTCCCTTTCACTTGGGAGGTCGAGAACATCCTCTTCAAGCAGGTGTCGTGGCTGATGCCCTTTGACAATTGGCTGAACCGGACCTTTGTGGTGTGGGCCAGCTCGATGGTGCTGCTGGTGGTGATCTCGTTGCTGACGCGCCCGCCGGAGGCCGCCAAAACCAGTGGGATCATCTGGACTTGGAAGGCGGCCAAGATGCCGGAGTCGGAGCGTGAGCGCAACCGCGGGCTGCGCAACCTGTTTTTGTGGTGGGCGATTTTCATTGGGATCATGGCGGCGCTCTATGCGCGGGTGATCTGGTTCCAGTTCTGGGGGCCGGGCAGCGGGCGCTGAAATCAAAGAAATGTTGGAAGACCGCGTTCTGCGTGGTAAGGTTAAGGCCGTGAGCACGCTGACAATCAGCTTGGATGACGAGACGGCCCGCCTGGTGGAGAAGGCGGCGCAAGTAGTGGGTCAGCCCGTAGAGGACTGGCTGCGCGAGAGCATCGGCCAAGCGGCGGCCCGCGCTGCGAAGACGGTGAAAGCCGCGTCTCCCCGCATTTCGCCCTTGCACCCAGGCGCGATGCAGCCGACGCCAGACTTCAACGCCCCGTTGGAGGGATTCGCCCCGTGAAAAACGAGGATACGCCAGCGGGGCCGCCCGTTCTGAAGGTGGTGGGGCGTCGCGCCGCGGGCCGCAACCAGTTGCGGCGTCTGGAGCAGTTGAGTTCGTTCATCTACCGTTATGCTCGAGAGACCGTCTCCGCCGGAGAACTGTTTCCAGTTCGAAAGGCTGTTGGCCGAACTCGCCAGAGGCGGGGTTGACTTCGCTGTGGTCGGGGGCGTAGCCGTCGCCTTGAACGGTTTTGTCCGCGCCACGGACGACGTGGACATTCTTGTTCACGAGGCACCGGCAAACGTGCGCAAGTTGCTCGACTGCCTGGCGAACTGGGGCGAGGGGTGGGCGCGGGAGTTGAAGCTGGAGGACTTCAGGCCGCAGGAAGGCTCGATCCGCGTGATGGAGGACTTTGACCTCGACATCTTCACGCGGCTGCGCGGCAAATCGCTGGATGACTTCCGCCCCAGGTTGCGCCACGTGGAGATTGAAGGCGTTTCGGCTCCGTATCTCGCCCCTGAAGACCTCATTCTTGTCAAGGAGGGATCCAGGCGGGAGAAGGACCAGTTGGACGTGGCCGCGATGAGAAGGATCTTGCTGGAGGAAAGCTCGCGGTAACGGGTGGGAAGGTTCATTGGCGGTTCTATTTACGGATAGCCATGGAGAGTGTGCGTTGGTCAGATGGCGGTCTTGCGCCCGGCGGAGCGGACGTGAGGGCGGCGATGCAGACCGGCCTGAAGTTCCTGGAGGAGCACAGCACGAACGAACTGCTCCCGCGCGTGGGCGAGCGCGTTGAAGCCCTCCCGGCGTTTGATACGGTTGACAAGACTGCGCTGCAGGATTCATTCGGCGGCGACCAGTCCGGGCCGAGTGACGATTTCCTGGTTGGACGCGGGCTGTTCTACCTGAGCGAGCAGCGGAAACTCTACCTGGACTGCACTTCGGGGCATTACCAGATGCTCTGGGGCTACAACCACCCGGGCCTGTGCGCAGCCATCGCCCAAGCCATGCAGGCAGGGATCACTTGGGACAATCACTCCAACATCCCGCAATGGCCGCTCAAGCTCCTGGGCCACCGCTTGGTGGAAATCGCCAACGGGCCGAACGAGCCTGACCCGCTGGACACGGTGTTGCTGGGGGTATGCACCGGTTCGGTGGCGTGCGCGGCAGCGTTGAAGATACAGTTGAAGGTGTTCGAGAAAACTCGTGGCGCGGGCGTCGTGCCGGTGATCGTGGCGCTGAACGGGAATTACCACGGCACGGACATGGTGCCGCAGTTCATGCGGGGCATGTGGCCACAGTTGGTCCGGCACTTTGAGGTGGCGGCCTTGGAACCAAACGACGGCGAGGCGCTGGAGCGAACCTTCCGGCAATACGGTTCCCGCGTGGCCGGTTTCTGGGCGGAGCCGGTCATGATGAACCGCGAGGCGATTGCGCTGGAGCCGGCCTACTTGCGCCTGGCGCGGCAGTGGTGCGACGAGGTTGGGGCGCTGATGTGCCTGGATGAAATTCAGACCGGGTTTTGGCAGCCGGAGGTGTTCGCGTTCAGGGCCTTGGGCGTGCAGCCAGACCTGTTGGTGGTGGGCAAGGGGATGACGGCGGGCTTCCACCCGCTCTCGGGTGTGCTCTTCCATCAGCGCCACGACGCGCTGGCCCAATACGATGCGATCAGCACCAACGGCTCGGCGGCGTTGCCGGCTTACGTGGCGCTCTGTTCACTGGCGCTGCTGAGGCAGCAGGCCGGGCGCGTCCGGGAGGTTGGCCAGCGCATCGAGCGGAGTTTCCAGGCGCTGGCGGAAGAGTTCCCCGACCGTTTGGAGCGCGCTCAGGGGCGCGGCCACCTGGCTGGATTGAAATTCCGGCGGGAGGAGCAGGCGCTGGCGTTCCAACGGCGCGCGCTGGAAGCGGGGCTTTGGACGCGCGTCCATGCCTACCACGAAGGCCACAGCACGGTGTTGACCAAGCTGGGCCTGTTGGCGGATGAAGCGGTGGTGGATTTCATGGTGGAGAGGTTCAGGGCGTTGATGCAGGAAGCAGCGTAGCGGACGGCGGGCCACATCCGGATCAGGATTGGGAATTGCAGATTGCAAATTGGAAATTGCAAACTGCAAATTGCCTACTGGCGGGGAAACCGCCAAATGCCAACAAATGAACACGAACCGAATTCGCCCCAAGATTGGCCTGCTGGCCCTGACGCTGGAGCTTTACGAGCAACTGGCGCCGGGCCTGCGGCAGTCCCGCGAGGATTGGCTGCGGCGCGAGGTGATCCCGGCGCTTGCAGCCGGCGCCGAAGTCATCTTCGAGGGCGCGGTCTTCCGGCGGGAAGAGCTGGGGGCGGCGGCGGCCCGCTGCGAGGCCGCCGGGGCCGACGCGCTGCTGGTGATGCACTTGACTTATTCGCCGAGTCAAATCGCCTTGCCGGCCCTCCAACGCACGCATCTGCCCATCGTGCTCTGGAACACCCAGGAGCTTTTCGGCGTGGACGCGGCCTTCACGCTGGCCGCCATGATTGAGAATCACGGCGTTCACGGCACCCAGGACCTTGCCAACGTGCTGACCCGCTGCGGCATCAAGTTCCACTACGTCACGAGCCATCTGCGCGACAAAGAGGGCCGGCTCGAATTGCAGGATTACTTCGCGGCGGCGGCGGCGTGGCGGCGGTTGCGGTCGGCGAGAATCGGATTGCTCGGCTATCCTTTTCCTGGCATGGGCGATTTTGCGGTGGACACCACGCAAATGACCGCCACGCTCGGGTGCGCATGGACGATCCTCACGGTGGAAGAATATGTCCAGCGCGCGGCTGCGGCGGATGCGCAAGCGGTGGCTCAAGTCACGTCGGATTACCGCCAGAGTTACGCCGTGGCCGCCGACCTGACCCAGGCCGACCTGGAGGCCACGGCGCGGGTGGAATTGGCGTTGCGGGGGATGATCGCGGAGCATCGGCTCGACGCGCTCACTTACCAGTTCATGGCTTTCGGGGAGGACGAGCGAACGCCCACGCTGCCTTTTGTGGCGGCCAGCCAGCTCATGGCCGAGGGCATCGGCTTTGGCGGCGAAGGCGACCTGATCGCGGCGGCGGGGACGGCTTTGTTGAACTGGCTCAATCCGCCGGCCAGTTTTTCGGAAATGTTCACCATTGATTTTGCGGGCAACGGCTTGTTCATGAGCCACATGGGGGAGGCGAACGTGGCGATGGCGCGGCGGGACTGCAAAATCCCTTTGGTGGCGCGCCCGACGCCGATAACGCGCACGCGGGGCCGCCAATTGGCGCTGGTGACGAGTTTCGCGCCGGGGCCAGCCACGCTGATGGCGCTGACGCTGGGGCCTGGGGGGCGCTGGCGCATCATTGCCGCCGCCGCCGCCATTGAAGACTACGGGCCGCTGAATGCGCTTTGCGTGCCGCACTTTAAGCTAAGGGTTGCGGGCGACGTGCGAGACTTCCTCACCGCGTATGCCCGCGCGGGCGGGCCACACCATAATGCCGTGTGCTTCGGCGACGCCCGGCGGCGGTTGCGGCTGGCCGCCGACTTGATCGGGGCTGAGTATTGCGAGGTGCAGCCTTGACGTATGCTCCTGGGGCTCGATCTAGGCACCACCAACGTCAAAGCCGCATTGGCGGATGATGCCGGCCATCTGCTTAGATTAGGCTCCGCCGCGGCGCCATTGCTCCCGTTGGCCGGGGGCGGGGTGGAGCAGGACTTGGAGGAGATTTGGGCGGCCACGCGCGCCGCGATTCGGCAAGCCACCAGCGGGCACGACACGGCGGGCGTTCGCGCGGTGGGCATCTCCAGCCAGGGTGGCGCGCTGCAACTGCTTGACGAACACGGTCAGCCTCTCGGCAGGGTGGTGAGTTGGCTCGACGACCGGGGCCGCCGGGATGACGAGCGCCTGACCGATGAACTGGGGCAGGCCTGGTTTCGCCAGCGCATCGGCCATGGCCGGAGCGGCTTGGCCATCGGCCAACTGCTCCGGCTGCGGCGCGAACACCCGTCCTGGCTGACGCCGGCACAGCAAGTGGGTTTCGTGGGCGACTGCATCGTGGAGCGGCTGTGCGGGCGCGCGGCCCACGACGCCACCTCGTGCGGTTTGACGCTGCTCTACAATCCGGGGCTACGGAGCTACGACCCGGAGGTGCTGGCGCGGTTGGGCCTGCGCGAAGCCCAACTGCCGGCCTTGCTCTCTCCGCGCGTGGTCGCGGGCGCGCTGCGGTCGGAAGTGGCCAGCCAGACCGGCCTGCCTGCGGACATACCGGTCTCGCCGGCAATTCATGACCAATACGCGGCTGCCTTGGGGACGGGCGTGGTAAACGCCGGCGAGGTGATGTTCGGGGCCGGCACGGCCTGGGTGCTCCTGGTGGTGATGGAGCGCTTGGCCGAACCGGTGATTGACGAAGCGTTTGTGTGCAATCACCCGGTTGAAGGGCTCCACGGCCAGATTATCTCCCTGCGCAACGGGGGCTCGGCGGTGAGCTGGGCCAAAAAACTCTTGGGCCTGGATGCGCAGCCGGGCTTCGACTTGGACGCCGCGCTTGCGTCGGTGAAGCCGGGCTGCGACGGCGTTGCCTGCTGGCCTTTCCTGGCGGCTTACGGGGCGGCCGGGGTGCCGGCGGAAACCGGGGGCCGCTTGGTTGGATTACAGCTTTCGCACACGCCGGCGCACGTCCTGCGCGCCGTGGTGGAAGGGCTGGCCTATGAACTGAATCGTCACCTGGATTTCTTGCGGCAGGCGCGCGTGTCGGCGCAGAAGCTCGTCATGAGCGGGGGCGCGGCCTCGAGCCGGGTTACGCCGGAAATTGTGGCCGATGTGACTGGTTTGCCGGTGGAGTGCGCCAACGTAGCTGAGGCCAGCGTGGTCGGGGCCGTGGTCCTCGCGCGCGCCTTGGTCGAGCCGGGAAGGAACTTGAAAGACCTGGCCTTGGAAATCGTGCCAGCCCCGCGCGTGGTGCGACCCGGCGAAAGCGTGAGTTTCTATCAGGCGAAATATCGCGAATATGTCGAATCGCTTCATGCGCTGGGGTAACAACCGACGGCCCCCTCACCCCAGCGCTCTCCCCTGCTGGGGGAGAGGGAGAATCTCTAATGGCTGACATTCCCCTCTATCACGTCTGGAACTACACTGACGTTGACTGCGCCTTCTGGGCCGAGCACCTGGAGGAGTGGGTGCCCCGGCGAGTGCTCGACGCCCATACCCATATCATTGACCCGCGCCTCCGCCTGCTGCCGATGACCGAAGCGAGGCGCCGGCAGTATTGGGTGAACGAGGTGTTTGAACCCATTGACGCCCCCACCGCCGAGCACTGCTACGGCATGGTTTTCCCGAACCGTGAGGTAAAGTGCGTCGCTTTTGGCATCCCCGACTTGGATTTCGACTTGGACGCTGGGAATGCTTATGTCCAGCAGGAATGCCGGGCGCGCGGGTGGCACAGCCTGGCGGTCGTCCGCCCGCAATGGCCGCAAGAGAAGATCGCCGCGGAACTGGCGCGCCCCGGTGTCCTGGGCGTCAAGCCCTACTACGCGCTCATCAGCCGCAATCGCGACACGCGCGACGCGCACTTGGAAGCGAGCATCTTCGAGTTCCTCCCGCACCGCGTTTTGGAGGTCGTCAACGAGCGGGGGGCTTGGGTGACGCTCCACGTGCCCAAAGCGGCCCGGCTGGGGCATCCGGACAACCTCCGCGAGATTGGGGAAATCCGCCGGCGCTACCCGCGCGTGGTGCTGGTGCTGGCGCACCTCGGGCGCTGTTACACCGAGGCGCACGCCTTGGCCGGGATTCCGCCGTTGGCCGGCGACCCGGGCATTTACTTCGACACCTCGGCGGTGCTCAACCCCGCCTGCCACCGGATTGCGTTGCAGTATGCCGGCCCGCAGCGGATTCTCTACGGCACCGACAACCCGATCCTGTTCATGCGCGGGCGCCGCGAATACCGTGGAACGGCTTACATCAATCACACGAACTACCCGTTCTATTTCAACAAGGAGCGCGAACCGCCGGAGGTGGAGGCCCGTTACACGCTGTGCATGTACGAGGACTTGCGCGCGCTCAAGCAGGCCTGCCAGGACTTGGGCATCCGCAGCCGGGACGCCATCGAAGACCTTTTTTACGGTAACGCGGCCAGGTTAATCGAATCGCTGGTTGGACATGGGACAGAACCTGTCCCGGGTCGGGAACCGGCGTGAACAGCCGCCGGCGCAGCCGGGCGCCACAAACGATGAAAATGGTTCGAGGACGAGAACGAGAACGAGAAGGCTTTTCTAACCAGCATTTCGCCTCTGTGTTCTCCGTGTCCTCGGTGGCATAGCTCACGCCGGGGCCTGCTCCAAGTCGGCCGGCCGGCGGGTGAGGGCCACCAGGACGGCCAGGGCAACGAAGAGGCCGGCCAAAGCCAGGAGTTGCACGCGCCAGGGGCGGGCGGACTTGGCCGCGGCATCCAGTTTGACGCGCAAGTCGGCCCAGCTTTCCACCTGCAGCGAGCCGGTGAAGGTGAGTTGTTTGCCCTGGGCGGGCAGGGCGGCGCGGATGGCCTCCGGCTTGGCCAGGCCGGCGTCTTGCTGGTGGATGAGCCGTTCGGCCATGCGCACCAGCGCGGCGTTGTCGTCGGCGGCATTGGCCTCCAGCACTTGCTGGGCCTGCTGCTGGGTGTAGTCCGGCGACTGGCCGGCCACCCAGTTGGCGAAGGGCGGCTTGGCGGGAGCGCCTTCGCGCGCCGCTTGCTCCGCAAACGCCGCCTGGCGGCGCTGGTTCAAGCCCAGCAGGGCCTGCTGCATCTTGAGATTGTGCAATTGCACGCGGGCGTCCTCGTTGAAGGCGGCGTCATTTTCAGAGAGTTTCCAGGCGGCTTGGTAGGCGCGGCGGGCCTGCTGGGGCGTGCCTTTTTGCAGGAAGTCGTTGCCCATTTGGAGCATGGCCTCGGCGGTCTTGGACTGCTCCTTCTGGAGGTCGGCCTCGGTCTGCAAGTAGGCTTGCACGGTGGCGGCCGCCGGCAAGGCGACCAACCTCTGGTCGCGCAATTGCAGAGTGCTGTCCCAGTCGGTTACGTCCCAGTTTTCGGGCACGAAGACGCGCCAGGTGATGTTCTCCAGCGGCAGGTCGAAGCTCGGCCCCAGCAGTTGATGGGTATAGCCCCGGGCGCGTTGTTTGGCGGTCTGGCAAGTGTAGAAAAACTCCACTGAGGTTGGCTGGCGCGGGTCGGAGTTTTTCTCCAACAGCAGCAGAATCTCGCCGCCCTCGCCCCACGGCCAGGCGCTTTGGCCGTTGACGAAGCCGTACCAAAACTGGCCGCCGGCGGGGAGTTTGAGGTGCAGGAGGCGTTTGTCGCCCGGCCACAAAAACAGGCGCGTCTCGGTGAGCATTTCGCCGGAGGGGGCGACCACCGAGGTCAGGTCCACGCGCTCGACGCGGGCGGGGAGGACCTTGGCGACTTCGTGGCGCGAGAGGGCGACGGGCAGTTCAAAGTCCGCCTCCAACACGTTGAAGGTGTCTTTGGACTCCGCCAAGTCGCGGCCCCGGCGCAAAGCCGCCGGGATGACTTGCCACTCGGTGCGCTGAAGGGCGGCGGGCAATTGCGGGAATTGCAGCTCCAGTCTGCCGGCGGCGCGGACGGCGAGGTAGCCGCGCTGGAGGTTGGCGTTTTTGGCCTTGACGCCGTGGAGGCGCAAGAGGGCGGGTTGATTGGTGGCGGCCAACTGGTAGGTGACGCGCAGGGCATAGTTGCCAATGACGCGGCGCTGGAGTTTGACTTCCCAGTCGGCCAGCCGGCCCGCCTGCTCCTTGGCGCGGACGGAGTCGGAGATGAGGTCGCCCTGGAAACGGACGTTCTCGGCCAGCGCGGGCACCTGGACCAGGAGGGATTTCACGCCGGCGTTTTCGACTTGGTAGTCAAGCGCGGCCGTGACCTGGGCCTGGCCCTCGCGCACCGAGACGTCCTGAAGCGAAGTCACTTGCACCCAAGGTTCGACGGTTTCGACCTCGAAGGCCAGTTGCCAACTCGGTTGGAGGAGACGGAAGGCCATCACGCCCTTTTGCTGCACCCCGGCCTTTTGGGGGTCGAGTTGGGTCACGCTCTCGCGGGTCTTGACGTGCAGGCGCAATCCCAACTCGGGCACAATCACCACCTGGCCGGTCTGTTTGCCCGCCTCCCGCAGCACCAGGCGGGGGGCTTCGTATTCCTTGCGCTGGCCCATGCCCGTGCCCGCCAGCGTGATGCTGAAGCTCTGGTCGCCTTCGGTTTTGCCACGCAAGTGGAGGGTGATGACCCGCTCCCCGCCGGACTTGAGTTCGGTCCAATGGCTGAGGGCGGCGCCGCTCACCGATTCGACCTCCAGGTCGCGCGGGAGCAGGAAGCTCAGCTTGAAGATGCCGGCCCGGGCGATGTGCACCGCCAGTTGCGACGCCAGCACAATGCGGTCTTCGCCCAACGAAAGGGTCTCGCGGCTTTCGACGCGCACGTCGGGTTGGACCGCCGAGGCGGAGAGGCCGAGGCGGGCGCGGGCGTCGCCATAGCGATACGCCCGCCGCAGGGTTAAGCCGGGCATCTGCTTGGCGGTGTCAGCGACCAGCCCGCTGGGGAAGTCATCGAGGTTGATGGCCGAAAGGCCCTCGTCCTTGACGGCGTCGAGTTGGACCTCGGCGCCCGTCGCCACGCCGACCATGCCGACCTGGCTGGCGGCTTGGGCGACGGTCAGGACGCCGTTGGTCTGGGCGTAAGGCAGCGGGCTGGCCGGCGACTGCGAGCGCAACCGCAACCCAAAAGGCCGCGCCTGCGGGCTGGTGAACTGGACGCGCAAGGTGTGCTGGTCCGGGTCGAAGCGCCAAGCCGCGACAAACGGCGCCTCGACATCGGTGATGGTGAGCGGGGGGGGCACTTGGAAGCTCAGCTCGCCCAACTCCCCCTGGGCGGGGCGCACCTGCGCTTCATGCACGCCCTCCACGACCCCGGCGGTGGGGATGAACAAATGGTAAAGCTCGGCGTAGTACACCGCCTTTTCGGCGCGGGTGTCCCGGGCGCGCGGCCGCCAACTGACCGCCGCTTGGGCCACCGGTTCGAGCACCAATTCGGCCTTGGTGATCTCGGCCTCCTGGCGCTTGGCGCGCGTGGTTTGAATCGAAACCGCCTGGGCCGAGAACACTTCCACTTCCGCCCGCTCCAGTTCCAATTGGAGCTGGTTGACCAGGGCGGCCGGTGTGGCCAGCACAATCGTGTTGGTGGCGTTGTCTTTGGTGATGGCCAGTTGGTATTGGAAGGCAATCTGGAACTCGCCCGCTTGTTTGGCGGTGAGCCGGTACACCGATTCGCCGTCGGCCTTGCTCTCGCTCAACTGGAGCGCCGCCTTGGGGTAATCGGCCTGCACGAGCACCGCCGGGGCGCGCAAAAAGTCCAGGCGCTGGCCGGCGTCGGTCTTCCATTTGAGCACGGCGTTGAGAGAGACGAAGCCTTCCTGGACGCGGCCCTGCTGAACGACGCTCTGGACGGTGCTCTTGACCTCATCGCGCCTGGCCGGGATGGCAGCGCCAAGGGCCGGCAAGCCGCTGAGCAGGCCAAACAGGACCAGGGCCGTGGCCGCGCCGACGACCGGCGGGGCGGGCTTGACTTTGCGCGGCAGCCGCCATTGGCAACGGAGCGCTGGCAGCAGGACGTGCACGCCCAGGAAGACCAACAGCAGGCCAAAAAACAGCGGCATCCCGTTGGGCAGGCGCAACGCCGCCCAGCAGATCAGCGTCCAGCCGAGCAGCAGCCAGGCGGTTCGCGCGGCGCCAGGCGCGAGCCTGAGCAGCGCCCCAACCCACACGGCCAGGCCCAGCAACGCCGGCCAAGCCGCCACCAGCCACCAGCCCGGCGCCTTGGCGGCGACGTTCTTCACTTCCAGGGACAATTCCTGGCCTGGTTCCTGGACCGGGGCCGAGAGCGTCAGGCCCGCTGGGGCGGCTGCTTGCCGGGGAGCTGGAGACGCCAGCAAGGCAATCAACAAACACACGGCGAGGCCACAGGCGAGCAACCCCAAACCGCCGCCAATCCAGTGGTTCAAACTCCAACGATAAGTGCCGCGCTTGGTGGCCAGACGCAGCAGCAGCGTCCCGATGAGCAGCGCCCCCAAACTCCCCAAGAAATACACTTGCCGGTCGGCGCCTTGGCGGCCCGCGATCAATTGCCAGAGCGCAGCCAAGCCGGCGCCGTCCACCGGCGCGACGGGCGGGGCCACGGTTCCACTATGAAAACGGACCTGATAACCCTCGTCCGGCACGACGGTCCAATCGGTCAACAGGACAGGCGCGGCGATGGCTGGTGAAGCCAGGCGCACCCATTTTTTGCTTGGGGACTTGGCGGCCAGCTTCAGGTCAACGACCAGCAGCGCGCCGGCGGGGGCCTTGGCCGGCAAGGGGATCAGCGTGACCTTCCGGTCGGCCACGGGCACGACTCTGCTGCCGTTGACCTTGGTTTCCCAGAGCCGCACTTCTTTGGGCACGGTGAGGCGCAGGTGCGAAAGGCCCTTGCTCTTGAGGAAGTACTTGGCCTCGGTGACGACTTCGCCTTCGCGGGAGACGCGCGTCTTGAGCGCGGCCCGGTCCACGACTTGGTGGACGGTTTCGCCCTGCCCCAGCGAGTGGAGCGCCAACCGCAGCCCGTAAGGCCGGCTGGTGTATTGGTAGGCGGCCAGGATCGGGGCGTCAAACAGGAGCCGGTGTTCCGGCGGCACCTCGCCGGGGTCAAGTTGGATCAGGCCGGGCGAGACTTCGGCGGGCTTGACCTCAAACTGGAAGTCGCTCACCACCAGCACGCTGCCCTGCTCGGACTGCGCGTCCATGGGCCTGAGGCCGGCAAAAGAGACGGTGTTGCTCTGGGCGTTGAACTTGCGGTCGAAGGTGGCGAGCAAGGTGTAAGTGCCGAAGACCGGCGCGTGCAAATAGACTTCGTAAGTGGTGTCGGTCTGCTTCCAGTTGCGCACGTCGCGGCCGGCGAATTCGACGTGGCTGTATTCAGCAGGCACTTCCACCCGCAACACGCCAATGGGCGAGCCGGCGATGAAGTAGTTGATGACCGAGCTGCCATAGGCAATGCCTTCACTGACCGTGAACAAATGCACTGCATCGGCCTGGATGGCCATCGCCACACGCTCGACCTTGACCGCCACCTGCCAGGCGTCCTCACGCAAGCGGTAGGCCAGTTGCAGGCCGGCGATCTTCTTCGGGAAATAGGCGCTGGCCACCTCGGTGAGTCCCTCCAGCCGTTCGGCCGTCAGCCGAAAGCCAGCGTCGGCAGCCACGCCCACGTGGCCGCGCACCGACTTGGCGCCTTGCGGTTGGAGGGCCGGCAAAGCCCACGTGCCGCTGCTGGCGTTGAGGTTCTTTTCCAGGCGCAGTTGAATCACCTGCCGTCCGGTCAGCGGCGTGCCGAAGACCATGCGCAGGCGCGCGCTGCCCGGCTCAGTGTCGGGGTTCAGGAAGTAGTCGCTCAATCGGGCCGCGGTGAGCCGCGACACGGCGAAGTCCGCCGGCACGCGCAAATAGAATTCCCGCAGCGGCGCTTCGCGGATGTCCAACTCCAGCTCGGCCTCGATGGCGGTCTCGGTCTCGCCCAGGTGATAGAGGAGCAGTTCCGAAACCGACAGCTCCGGCAGGATGTGATCGGCCTGGATGGCCAAGGCGTAATCGGCCCCGGAGAAACGATAGGCGAAGGCCTGGGTGCGCTGCGCCCCGGCCAAGTCGGCCAGCTCCTTGCTTTGGGGGAAGAGCTCCGGGGAGATTTGGGACAGCCCGCGCGCCTCAGTGACTTCCAGGCGCACTGCCCCGTCGTTGGCCACCAACACGTGCCCGCCGAAGCGGATGGCCTGCGCCGGCGCCAGCCGCAACGGCGTCAGCGCCAACGGAAACGCGCCCAGCGGCGTTTGGGTCTGGACGAGCAAGCTGTAACGGTCCTTGCAAGGCTGGTTGAGTAGGACGACCAAGCGCCGCTTGCCCTCGGCCGCCGCCTCGGTCCGCCAAGCCAGGATGCCCTCCCCGCGAATGCGGGTGACCTCGCCTTCGCCGATCACGTCGAAGACCAGTTGCTCAAGTTCGCCTTGCATGACGCTGAACTCAAAGAGGTGGGCTTGGCGCAGCAGGCCTGGCCCGACGGCGATCTGCATGGTCCCCTGGGCCGAGTAAAACAACTTGCCGCGTTCCTCGACCTTGGCCTCTTTCCATTGCAGCCGCACCGGGCCGGCGGAAGGCAGGTAACTAACGAATTCCGCGCCGCGGCGCTCCGGCTTGGCCGCGCCGGGAAACTGGAACTGGGTGTCGGTGGACAGGCCTTTGAGGGTGATTGGGCGCAACGAAGCGGGCGCGACCTCGAAACTGACGCCGTTCCAGCCGTCCCGCTTGGTGACGCGGGCGTTGAAGCGCAGTTCCAGCGGAAAAGTGCCGCTTTGCCGGAAGCGCAGCCGGTAACTGCCCCCCTCGTGCGTGACTTCCACGTTGGTGGGGTAGTTGGTGAGGGCGGCTTCGCCGGAGAGCACGTCCAGCAGGCCGCCTTCGGGGTGCTTGACCACGGCGTTGCCGCTCAGCACGAACGACGCCCGCTGTTCGCCCAAGTCACCGGCCAGCTTGAAGTCCTCCAGCGCCACCCGGCGCGCCTCGGGGTCCTTCTCGCGGGCCGCCAGTGACAGCGAGTACTCGGCCTGGGAGAAACGGAAGCGGAAAGGCGGCTCGGCCTGCCCGCGACTTGGGGGCGCGGCCGGCGTCAAATCCGTGCGGACGGGCGTGAGGCCAACCAGATTGGTGACCGAGAGGGCAATGGGCTCAGCCGCCTCCACTTCCAGCGTGCCGTCGAAGAGGGCCACGTTTTCGGGCGCAAAACAGAGCGCGGCGCAGACCACCGGCAGCTTGGCGAAGGCGTGCTTGCTCTGAACCGTGACGGCGAACTGCGTGCGGGGGGCGTTGGTGGCGGCGTCCTTGGGGCGCAACACCAGGAATCGCTTGCCCTCCTTGCCGTAGCGAATGCCCCAGTCCTTGAGGTCGGCGCCCGCGACTTGCGTGATGTCGCCCTCGCCTTTGAGGGCCAGGGCCATCTCCTTGAGTCTGCCCTGATAGATGCGGGCCTTGAACTCGCACACTTGCGTGATCGCCTGCGGCTCGACCTTCATTTTGGCCTGCGCCTGCACTGAGTAAATCAGTTTTGGCTCCTGTTCCTCGCCGGCAGCACCCTTGAGTCTGCCTTTGAGGATGAAGCTCGCCTGCTCCGGGTCAGCTTGGCCATTAAACGTAAGGTTCTCCACCACGCCCGCCGGCGGGTCGGCGCACGGGGCCGAAACCAAGCCGCACCAAGCGGCCAGAGCCAGCGGGAGGATTGGGCCGAAGAGAGGATTCACGAGGCGGATCGTGCAGTAGTTCTTTTTCATGAGGACAAATGTCAATCGTGATGCTGGATGCTGGATGCTGGATGCTGGATGCCAAATACTGGATAGCCCAACCGCGATGCGTGAACCGTGAAAGGTGATTCTGACCCGTGACTCCTGACCGAAAAATGGCGGTTGGGTGCGCGCGCGCGAAGCGTCTTGGACTGCGGCAGTCCCCTGCCGCTTTTGGAACCAGTGGGCAGGCGAAAGCGCCAGAGGACTGGCGCACTCCAAGACGCTTCGCGCCAGCCGCCGCCCTTTCCACTTTCATCGTTTGTGGCGCCGCGTGCGGCATGAGGTCTGCCCCCTGACTCCTGATTCCTGACTCCTGCCTCCTGTCCCCTGTCTCCTGATCCCCAACGTCCTATTGCCCACTAATGGAGCGGGCCTCTTGGAGCATCGCCGCCAACCGCTGCGGGCGGGGGTCGGGCGCATAGGTTTCGGGCACACCCCGCAGCGCGAACTGCAACGCCGCCGGGGTCACTTCCGCCGCGTAAGGGCTGCCGGCCAGCCACTCGGCAAAGCTCGCCGCCACCGCCGCCAAGCGCATCGCCGGGCTGGCCCGCTCCAATGGGCGCGCGACCGGTTCGTAAGGCAGCCCCCACTGTTGCTCAATGTATTGGCCGCTGAACGGAACCTTGTAGCGCACCCGCACCACGCCCAGCGGCCCGGCGCCTTGCGGATTGATCTGGATGACGTAGAGGGCGTTGCCCGATTCGGCAGCCCCGATTTCCGCCGCGTCCACGGTGTTGTCGCGAAACTGCTCCTTGGTCAATTGATGGCGGGCGTAGCCGATCTGGCGATAGACGAGCACCCGGCGGGGGTTGAACTCGACTTGGGCCTTCACGTCCGCCGCCGCCACGTTGAGCGCCCCGGCCAACTGGTCGGCGAACTCCGGCCCGGCTTGGTCGGGGTCGTTGAGGAAGCCGTAGCGGCCATCGCCGTTGCGCGCGAGCACTTCAAGCAAATCGTCGTTGTACCCTTCCCAGCCGATGCCGAAGCAATCCAAGGCGATGCCTTTGCGGCGGTGCTCCTCGACGGTGCGCTTGAGCGATTCGGGTTCGACGTCGCCGAGGTTGGCGGCGCCATCCGTCAGGAGAATCACGCGGTTGTTGCCCGCCGGCAGGAAATGCTTTTCTGCCGTCGCGTAAGCCAGCCCCATGGCCAGCTCAAGGTTCGTGCCGCCATAAGGATTGAGCTCCAGCACCTTCTTTAACAGGGCTTCGGCATCGCCGCCGGCCATGCCGTCCACCCAGAGCCGGGGCGTGCGCGCAAAGGCCACGACGCTGATGCGGTCTTGGGGCTGGAGTTGCCGCGCCAACACGCTCAGCGCCTCGCGCATGACCTGCACACGGTCGGGACGCTCCATCGAACCGGAGTTGTCCAGCAACACGACCAAGTTGAGCGGCTTGCCCGGCTCGCGCCCGCGCGCCGCCGTCTGAATCGCGAAGCGGAGCACGTCGCGGTTGTGGGCGAAAGGATAGCGCGCCCGTTCCCACGCAAAGGCCAATCGGGCGCCAGGGGCGGGGGCGGGATCGCGGTAGTTGAAAGCGTTGATGAACTCCTCGGCGCGAATGGCCGCCGGCTCGGGCATCGCGCCGCTTTCCAGGCTGGCGGCGGCCAGCTTGAAAGAGACGTCGCTGACGTTCAGCGAGAACGTCGAGAAGGGGTTCTCCAGCGTGCTGGTTTCGGGCGGCGGCGGAGGAGGGGCGGCGGCGGGAGGGGTCTTCTTGACCAAGTGGGCATCCCCGTTCACATCTTTGAGCGCCTCGGGAGCCGCGGCAACGAACTTCCGGGCCCCCGCTCCTTGCCGCGCAAAGGCCAACTGGTCGAGTTCTGCCGCTGGTCTTTCTGCCAGCCGCTTGGCTGGCGCCGACGGCGTGCCGACCGAGTACTTAAGAGCAAGTTCCTTGCCCTCAAGGGGGAGCCCGTCGCGCTCCATGGTTGCGACCAACTCTCGCGGGGGTTGCCCGCCCTGCTCACCGGCGCGCTCAACGCGCATGGCCACCCTGGCGCGCGCCTCGGCGACTTGCTGCGCCGGTTCGGCCAACTTCTCCGGCTCAACCAGGGCCCGCGTGGCCGGGCCATTAACAGCGATTGCTTCCTTACCCGCGGCAGTGGCCGGCGCTGCGACTGCGGCAGCAGCGGCTGGCTCGAGAGCCAAAGCCAGGGCCGGCGTTTCCGGCGCAGGCGCTTGGACCGCGACCGCTTTGAGGCCAGCTTGCTTCTCATCCGCCAGTCTGCCCGCGTCCGCAAGCTCAGCCGCTTTCACGGCGGGGAATCTCTCGCGCGCGGCGCTGTCGCCTCTTGCGAAGGCCCCTTCAGCAGGCGCTTGCTCTTCGGCGCGTTCCTCCGCCTTGTAGAATCGTCCCATCAATGGCACGTCCCCCAACTGCGGCGCCTGCCTGACATCAGCTCCCGCCGAGTCACGGGCCTTCGCCTGCTCTTTGAGCTTGCCCAAACGCTGCTTCACCTCGGTGGCCACGGCCGCCACGCTACGCTCCAAGCCCTGCTGGCCCCTGGGACTATAGCCGTAACCGCCATACCCGCCGCCGGCAGAGCGACCAGGAGTGCCTCCGCCTCCAGCTTGGCCGCCATACTGGTCGCTGAACAAGCTGCTTGGCGGGGCTTCGGCGGCGTTATAATAGAGGGCATTGCCACGCATTTGTGCGCCGGCGGCACCAGGCTGGATCTGCAGCGTGCTAAAGAACGATCGCCCGCTGTCGCCCGCTGTCACCTGGCCACCGACGTCCCATTCGGCAACTTGCTCCTTGCCCCGCGACAATTCCTCCACCGGACCTGCGATGGGGAAGCCAGCGGTTGGGGCCTCGAGTGAGCTGAGCTTGTCGGCCACAACAACTCGTCCGGCGGCTTCGGTGTCGCTCGTCTTTAGTGACTTGTCTCGCGACTCCGTCGCGGCGAGAGTCGTGCCAGCCGCTGGCCTCGCTTCAACCCCCTCCAACACGCCGACCGACTCCGGTTTTGCGCCGACTGGGGTGCCGGTTCGGCCCGCGGCCGCGCTTGGGCCTGCGGTGGGCAGATAGACCGTCGGCGGCGCAGCGGGAGTGGTTGCGACGGCAGGCACCGGGGGAGTCGGTGTGGCCACCGCCGCCGGAGCCGGTTCAGCGGGAACCGGAGCACGCGCCAGCCCGTAGCGCCTCGTCGGTGCGAGTCCTTCCTCGAGCTGCGCCCGGTCGGTTGTTTGCCCCCGCTCAAGCCCAAGGCGCCGCTGGGCCAGTTCTGTCTCCTCCCCGCGCGTCGCCACCATTGCGTTTGTGGTGAAGTGACGGGCGAGCCCGTGCGCCGTAGATCTCGCCTTGACGAAGTTCGGGATGACCAGAACCCACGCCGCCCCAACAAAGACCAAGAAAGCCGCGGCCACCCTCAGGGGTATCGCCCACCGTTTCCAGAGCCCCGCTTGGCCGACGACCCCCGAGGCGAAAGGCGCCTTGAGCACCTTGAACCGCGCCAGCAACGCCCGGCGGCGCCGGCGGGATAGCTTTGGCTCTTCGGCGACCGGTTGCCCGGCGGCGGCGGGCTTGGGGTAGGCCGCCTGCACCAGGCCAATGGTGGCCCGCATGCGTTCGTGGAACGCGGCCAGTTGGGCGTCTTGGGCGAGGGCCGCCTGCAATTGGGCGGCCTCAAACGCGCTGGCCTCGCCCAGCAGCCAGGCGACGATGCGGACCTCCAAATCAACTCGCGGGTCCTGGGGCGGGGTTGTAGCTGAGTCGTGCATTAGTTTGGTACATTGAAGCTCAAGGTGTCACTCCGGCCCGTCTGAGGCCGGCCGCCAGGTCTTTGAGGGCGTGGTGGAGCAGATAGCCGACGTTGCCCACGCTCAGCGAAGTGCGCGCGCTGATCTGTTGGTAAGAGAGGCCCTCGGCGAATTTGAGCCGCAGCAGCTCGCGCCGGCGCGGGTCCATGGCCTCCAAGCAGAGGCGGGTCTGGCCAATCGCCTCCAGCCGCTGGATTTGTTCGTCGGGCCACGGCTGCGTGTCAGGCAGCTCCATCTGGGCCGCCTCCTCGCCGTCCCACCGGACGATCTTGCGGTTGTCGCGCAGGTGGTTGAGGGCCAGGTTGTGCACGGTGCGATAGAGCCAGGCCTGCGGCTGCCGCACCGTCTCAAAGTCCGCGTGCAGTCTCATGAAAGCCTCCTGGACAACGTCCTGGGCCGTTTCATCGTTATTGACAAGTCGCTGAGCATACTGCAGCAAGGCCGATTCATGCGACGCAAACAACGTCTCCAGCGAAGGCGGCGCGGATGCGGGCGGATCGGCATCGCCTGATTTTGTCCCGGGCATGGTCAGATACGTAACCGACTTCAGTGATTAAGACACCGGCGGTCGCAGTTTATTAGACGAGAATAGCAGAAGCATTGCTCCCAAGGCAAACCCGGGCCGGGGGCGATCTGGCGCCGCGAGCTTGCGTATCCTTAAGCTACTCAACGCTCCGTCCGCCAGCCGGCGCTTTCGTTGTCGGCTCTCCTAATCCGTCTGTCTTCGTGTCAACGGGCCCCGTGGGTGGTTCACCCGCCAGAGCGCGGGAATGACACTTGCGTCAAGCGTACCTGATGTTAGAGTAAGTCCTGAGGCGTGCAGAAGCACCGGGCACATTGCGGCCCATGACGCTATGAAAAGAATCGTTGCTTTGGAAGTGCTAGACAACTATCGGGTTTGGCTTCGTTTTGACGACGGTGTGGAAGGGGAAGTGGACTTTTCTCGCCACGTTGGCAAGGGGGTCTTTGCCCCTTGGACTGATTACGCCTCCTTCCGCCAAGCTGCCGTCGGCGAGCAAGGCCGGGCACTGACGTGGCCGGGCGAGCTGGACTTCTGCGCTGACGCCCTCTGGCTGCAAATCACCGGCAAACAGCCCGAAGACTTGTTCCCCAAGCTGCGCCGCGAGCGCCCGGCCTATGCCCACGCTTAGCCGCTTCTTTGGCGTCGTCATCACGATGTACTGGAACGACCACCAACCGCCCCACTTTCACGCCCGGTACGCCGAGCACGAAGCCGTGATTGGCCTGGAGACGCTGGAAGTGGAAGCCGGCCACCTGCCGCGGCGCTTGCTGGACTTGGTCCTGGAATGGGTGGCTGAGCACCGGGGCGAGCTTTGGGACAACTGGGACCGGGTCCAGAACGGACGCCTCATCCAACCGATCGCCCCTCTGGAATAGCCCAGCTTTCCACTCTCATCATTCTCGACATCAAAGGCTCCTTTGCGCGCTTCTGACACCCCGGAAGAGAGTTGGAATTCTTCAGGGATACACCGCATTTGTCTCCACCCGTCTGCTGGCTTTGACCCTGATACTCAAAGGTGTGGCGCTACTAAAAGGTGTGGCGCTACTAATTGGGGGCGCCAAGAACGTGATCTGCCCGCGGGCCGGTTTGCCGCCCTCGCCATTGACTCGCGCCCTGATTCAAGCCATCGTCTTTGGCCGCTTGACGTTTATGCGACGCTGCACGGGCATGGTGACTCTGTTGGCGGCGGCGGCCGGGCTGGGGGCCTTGGGCGCGGAGGCGCCCAACAGCAAGGCCGGGACGGAGCCGCCGGCCACCAAGGACGCCGCGTTCAAGGGGCCGGTGGGCCTCCAGTTGCGCAGCTTCCGGCGGGAACTGTCGAAGGATTTGCCCGGGACGCTGGCGAGGATCAGGGCCTACGGGCTGACCAACGTGGAGGTGGCCGGCATTTACGGGGTGCCCGCGGCACGGCTGCGGGCAGAGCTGGACAAGGCTGGTTTGAAGTGCCAAAGCATGTTCATCTCGTATGAGCGGCTCCAAGCAGACTTGGTTGGGGTGGGGATGGCTGCGAGGGCGCTGGGGGCGGCTTACGTGGTCATGGACGGAATCCCGCACGGGGACAAGTTGACTGTCGAAGACTGCGAGCGTGCGGCCGCCGACCTGAACCGCTGGGGCGAGGCGCTCAAAACGCTCGGCCTCCGGCTGGCTTATCACGTGCAGGGCTACGAATTCGAGCCGGCGGGCAACCAGACGCTCTTCGACAAGCTGGTGGTGGCGACCGCGCCGGAGTTCGTGAACTTCGAGTTGGACGTTTTCGGGGCGGCCCGCGCCGGCCAGGATCCGGCCAAATTGCTGGACAGATACCCCAGCCGCTTCCCGCTCGCGCACCTTAAGGACATGAAGAAAGGAACGGCCACGGGCGTCCCGAGTGGCGAGGCGCCCGAGGAAGCCAGCGTGGCGCTTGGGACGGGCCAACTTGACATGCGGGCAATTCTGCGCCAAGCGGCTCAATCCGCAGTGAAGTTTTACTTCATCGAGGACGAATCGCCCGAAGCGGCCACGAACCTCCCCGCCAGCCTCCGTTTTTTGGAACAAGTGCGCTTCTAGCTCCAAGAAGTCTCTGCTGCCAGGTGAACGCACAGAATCTTTTCGACATCATGAGACGACGGTGGTTGATAGGGCGCGCACTCCGTTGCGCGCCGTGGTGCCTGCAACCGGCGCCGGGGCGGCGCGCAGAGGACTGTGCGCCCTACCGCTCCCAGAATGGCTGCGCGTCGAGGAGATTCTGCGTGCCTACATAGCACCAGCATTAGGAAGGCGTGAGTGGTTGAAATGCACTGTATTGTCACTGCGGGGCCAACTTACGAACCGCTGGACGCCGTGCGCCGATTGACGAACTTCTCCACGGGCAGGCTGGGCACGGAATTGGCCAATTTCCTGGTTGCCAAGGGCCACCGGGTGACGTTGTTGATCGGGCAGATGGCCACCTGGCCAAGCGAGGTGCGCGCCCAGACTGCGGAGGCCTTCTCCACTGGGGCGGATTTGGCGGAGCGGCTGCAAAGATTGGCCGGCCAGCCCGTGGACGCGGTGTTCCATGCGGCGGCGGTGAGTGATTTCGCGTTTGGCCGGGTTTGGCGGCGATTGCCTGGCGGCGAGTTGATGGAGCTGAGGGCGGGCAAGCTGCCGAGCGCCGAGTTGCTGGCCGAGTTGACGCCTGCTCCCAAGATTCTCCGGCAACTGCGCGGGTGGTTCCCCGCGGCTTTCCTGGCGGGCTGGAAATACGAAGTCGAAGGCGACCGCGCCGCCGTGCTGGCCAAGGCCGAGGCCCAGATGCGTGAGAACCAGACTGACGCCTGTGTGGCCAACGGGCCGGCCTACGGAGCGGGCTTCGGGCTGTTGCGCCGCAACGGGCAGTGTACGCACTTCGAGGAAAGAGAGAACTTGTTTGCCGCGCTGGAGATGGCGGCTGGCAGCGCCCGTAGCTAAGCCAGGCCTGAACCGGAGCGCCGGTGTCCACACCGGCTTTGCGCGCACCGGGCCGGCGGATGGGCCTATTCCGCTACGGGCGTCGAACGCCGGCTTGAAGTTTGCTTTTGCCTAACTTGGCATGGCTTGGCACAGCCTAGCATAGCTTGGCATGTTTGGCTGATTTTATTGCTCTTTTCCCGCCTTGACACTAGGCAAGGCTTGGCATACCTTGGCACCGTATGGACGCACAGAACGGCATAGACACTGGCAAGCCAAGAGCGGGAAAGCGGAAGTTGGACTTGTTTCGACCGGTCAGCGTCAAATCCGATGGCCGGCGCCTCGAAAGCGCCAACTGGTGCGTCCGTTTCCAACACAAAGGCAAGCGCACTTGCCGAAGCCTCAGAGCTCCTGAACCGCCGCATGTTTTTGGGCGGGCGTGGAAGATCCATGAGCCCAGTTGGACCGGTGGCAGCGGATAAGGCGCAGGGTTGACAGGGCCCAACACTCCGTCGAGC